>Ga0247770_1000092_pt1 | contig 76381 bp, 50 predicted proteins | sample UWRJL136409B6_FD_179943 | JGI IMG/M metagenome (GOLD analysis project Ga0247770, IMG submission 179943) | Plant litter microbial communities from Arlington Agricultural Research Station in Wisconsin, United States - UWRJ-L136-409B-6 | ecosystem: Environmental > Terrestrial > Plant litter >...
CTGCGGTAGCCAACACCGTCAGCTTTGTCGCACCCAACTCAGGCAGCGTCAGCAACACCGCCACAAGTAGTTCCGGAACCCCAGACCCCACTCCGGGCAATAATACTTCTACAGTCACCACAAGTCTGACACCGACACCAACACCGACACCGACACCGACACCGACACCAACTCCAACTCCAACTCTCAACCTACCCCCAGTTGCTAACAATGCTAACTCCAGCCTGCCGCCCAATAGCAGCAGGTTAGTCACGGGATTGGGAGGAAGCGACACCGACGGGACGATCGTCTCTTATACTCTCACCAACCTGCCCCCAGCAGACCAAGCAGTCCTGTATTTAGGAGATCCCGACAACGGTGGCGTTCCGGTGACACCCGGTCAAGTCCTGACTCCGGCACAGTTGCAGCAACTATTTATATCGACGACGGGCAACTTTACAGGAACCAATTTCACCTACAGCGCTACAGACAACAGCGGCGCCAGCAGTCCCGCTAACGCTACTGTGGGGGTCATACCTCCAAGTTCCAACGAACCGCCAGTTGCCAACAATGTTAACTCCACACAGAGGCCCAACAGCAGCAGGTTAGTCACGGGATTGGGAGGAAGCGACCCCGACGGGACGATCGCCTCTTACATCATCAACACCCTGCCCCCAGCAGACCAAGCAGTCCTGTATTTAGGAGATCCCGACAACGGTGGCGTTCCGGTGATACCCGGTCAAGTCCTGACTCCGGCACAGTTGGAGCAACTATTTTTATCCACGACGGGCAACTTTACAGGAACCACTTTCACCTACAGCACTACAGACAACGGTGGCGCCACGAGTCCTGCTCCCGCTACTTTTGCGGCTGTTTTCGAGCAGGTGACGCCAACTCCGACACCAACACCAACTCCAAATCTCAACGAACCGCCAGTTGCCACAAATGTCAATTCCAGCCTGCCGCCCAACAGCAGCAGGTTAGTCACGGGTTTGGGAGGAAGCGACCCCGACGGGACGATCGCCTTTTACACTATCAACAACCTGCCCCCAGCAGACCAAGCAGTCCTGTATTTAGGAGATCCCGACAACGGTGGCGTTCCGGTGACACCGGGTCAAGTCCTGACTCCGGAAGAGTTGCAGCAACTATTTGTATCGACGACGGGCAACTTTACAGGAACCAATTTCACCTACAGCGCTACAGACAACAGCGGCGCCACCAGTCCCGCTAACGCTACTGTGGGGGTCATACTTCAAAGTTCCAACGAACCGCCAGTTGCCAACAATGTTAACTCCAGACAGACGCCCAACAGCAGCAGGTTAGTCACGGGATTGGGAGGAAGCGACCCCGACGGGACGATCGCCTCTTACACCATCAACACCCTGCCCCCAGCAGACCAAGCAGTCCTGTATTTAGGAGATCCCGGCAACGGTGGCGTTCCGGTGACACCCGGTCAAGTCCTGACTCCGGCACAGTTAGAGCAACTATTTTTCTTCACGACGGCCAACTTTACAGGAACCACTTTCACCTACAGCACTACAGACAACAGCGGCGCCACGAGTCCTGCTCCCGCTACTTTTGCGGCTGTTTTCCAGCAGGTGACGCCAACTCCGACACCAGGACCAACTCCAACTCCGACACCAGGACCAACTCCAACTCCGACACCAGGACCAACTCCAACTCCGACACCAGGACCAACTCCAACTCTCTCCGGCAACGAACCGCCAGTTGCCAACAATGCTAACTCCAGCCTGCCGCCCAACAGCAGCAGGTTAGTCACGGGATTGGGAGGAAGCGACCCCGACGGGACGATCGCCTTTTACACTCTCACCAACCTGCCCCCAGCAGACCAAGCAGTCCTGTATTTAGGAGATCCCGGCAACGGTGGCGTTCCGGTGACACCCGGTCAAGTCCTGACTCCGGAAGAGTTGCAGCAACTATTTGTATCGACGACGGGCAACTTTACAGGAACCACTTTCACCTACAGCGCTACAGACAACAGCGGTGCCACCAGTCCCGCTAACGCTACTGTGGGGGTCATACTTCCAACGGACAACCTACCGCCAGTTGCCAACAATGCTAACTCCAGCCTGCCGCCCAACAGCAGCAGGCTAGTCACGGGATTGGGAGGAAGCGACCCCGACGGGACGATCGCCTCTTACACCATCAACACCCTGCCCCCAGCAGACCAAGCAGTCCTGTATTTAGGAGATCCCGACAACGGTGGCGTTCCGGTGACACCCGGTCAAGTCCTGACTCCGGCACAGGTGCAGCAACTATTTTTATTCACGACGGCAAACTTTACAGGAACCACTTTCACCTACAGCGCTACAGACAACGGCGGCGCCATCAGTCCCGCTCCCGCTACTGTGACGGCTGTTTTCCAGCAGGCGCCAACTCCGACACCAACGCCCACACCAACGCCCACACCACCGCCGCTCATCTCAAATCCCATCGCCGAACCAGATACCGACTGTGGGTGTGAGCCAATTATTGAAAAACCGGGAATTACCTTTGCGCCCCCGCAGCAACCACCCGCAGTTGGATTTGTCCGCCCGATTTCACAATTTTCCGAGGGACAAACCACCAAAGGAACTGACGGCGATGACTTGATCGTAGACACCAAAGGCAACCAAAAAATCGTCGGTTTTGAAGGCAACGACCTGCTTGTAGGTGAAGACGGCGCGGACGAAATTTACGGAAACGAAGACAATGACACGATTTTTGGGGGCATTGACACCGATATTGTTTACGGAGACGAGGGCAACGATATCGTATTCGCGGGCAAACAAAACGACTGGATTGCGGGCGACTTAGGCTCTGACACCCTGTTTGGAGATCAAGGTGCCGATACGATTTTGGGAGACAACGGCGGCGATAACTCCAGCAGTGCTCAGAGCAATGGCGATTTGATCTTCGGAGGCAACGGTGCAGACCTCATTAACGGCAACGAGGGCTCGGATACCATCTATACCGGCAAAGCTGACGATATTGCCCTTGGAGGTAAAGAAGATGACTTAATTCGGGGCGAACTCGGCTCCGATACCTTGTTTGGTGGCATCGGCTCCGACACCTTGTTTGGCGGCATTGGCGACAAAAGGGCCAGCGACTCCGAGGGACGCGACTTGCTGTACGGAGGCTCCGGCAACGACTTCCTCCACGGCCAACAAGGCAACGATACGCTCGTTGCAGGCAAAGATAACGATCGCGCTTACGGAGGTAAAGGCAATGACCTGATCTACGGTCAATTAGGCTCTGATACCCTCTACGGCGGCCAAGGAGCCGATACTCTGCTCGGCGACAGTGGCGGTTCCGAGTCTATCGGGGATATCGGCGAACAAGACTTAATCTTTGGCGGCAACGACAACGATATCATCGGCGCCGGCCAGGGTAATGATACGGTGCAAGCAGGTAAAGGCAATGATTGTGTTTGGGGTGGCAAAGATCGGGATTTGATTTGGGGCGAACTCGGCTCTGATACGCTTGTCGGCGACAGTGGCGACGACACCATGTACGGCGCCGCTCGAAGTCGAGCTCAAGATGTTGGTGGCCGGGACTTGCTCTTTGGCGGCATCGGTGCTGATGTGCTGTTCGGCGATGAAGCTGAAGATACCATCAGTGGCGGTGAAGATAACGACTTGATTTACGCTGGCAAAGCTAACGACCTCATAAACGGAGATCAGGGCGACGACTTTATTTACGGCGGTGACGGCAGCGATGAAATCTGCGCTGGCGAGGGCAACGATACCATCTATGGCGATCGTGCTGATAACCGGGGTGTCTCGGTGGGCGCAAACGACCAGCAAGACTGCATCAACGGCGGTGCAGGCGATGACTTGCTCTACGGCAACGAAGGGCAAGATACTATCAACGCAGAGGCTGGCAGCGATACTCTCCTTGGTGGTAAAGATAACGACGTTCTCAATGGGGGCGCTGGAGATGACTGGCTGTTTGGCAACTTGGGCGAGGATACTTTAATTGGAGGTATTGGGAGCGATCGATTTGGGTTGAGTGCTGATGGCGGCACTGATACTGTCATTAACTTCGAGGTAGGCGTCGATAAGTTTGTTTTGAGCAACGGGCTGAGTTCCCAGCAGTTGCAATTTAGCGCCACTCCGAACGGTACGTTGCTGCGACTAGCAGGAACCGATCGGGTTTTAGCGAATCTGGTTGGGGTTAACGGGGCGATCGGCTCCTCGGATTTCCTATCATAGATATTACGCTCTGAAGGTTAGAATTGGGGGCGAAAGTCCCCTATCCTCAGAACAAAACGCCACAGCAGATCAGAACTTCTGTGGCGTTCCTCACAATACTCAATCCGGGTGAGAAACTTTATAGCACTCGGCCCTTGAAACCGCTCTTATACTTGCCTTTTTTCGGCTCGCTTGAGGCTAAAAAATAAGGGCGTATTCAAGCCGGATTTGGTATAACTTTGTATCGCGGTTTTCAGGTGTCCCAAGGTACACAAGGGTTAGTAGCTAACGTTTTTACTACCAACCAATTGTATTGGATTGTGCGATTAAACTTAATAGGAAACTCAAACTCATCACTAATTCCCCATTCGATTGATTCACGATCCGGAAGTCAAGGATACACGGATAGCTATTTTTTTCCTAATCTCCTAGATAACTAAATACTTCTTCCTTCTACGTCGCAATTCCCTATTACGAATTCCATTGATTCACGATCCGGAAGTCACACATACAGGGATAGCTGTTTTTTCCTTTTTCCTGCTTCGTCCCAATTCCCCACGATCAATTCAGATACTTAAGCTTAGGAGAGCGAAATCTGCTTGCGTAAAAACAGCCGGCGCGGCTGGCCCAACAGCCAACCAGTCCAATTCCAATCCACCTGTTGCAAGCGATAGCCTGCCTGATAGTACAACTGTCGCGCCGCGTGATTATTTTCCAGAACGTGGAGGTAAATCTCAGAAAATCCCCATTCTCTGGCTGTCTCCTCGCAGTTGCTGAGCAATTGTTGAGCAACTCCCTGCCGCCGGTACTCTGGGTGAACAGCTAAATTCGACAAATAAGGATAGTCAGAACTCGGGATTTGCCAAGAGAAGCGAGAACGCAGAGCGATTTCTATTGTTCCTGTTATGCGCTGAGTTCGGTGCGATCTATAATTCTGCGTTCCCTCCTCGCGCGAGACTAGCTCAGCAACCAGACAAATGTAATGTTCTGCCTTAGAACGCAGTCTATTTTTTAAATCTTCGTAAATGCCCAAACGCAACACCGGATACACCCATTCTACAAACCCCTCGCCGGAGTGAAAGCTCATGGCCAAAATATCAGCTAGCTGCGTCAAGTCGTTCGGCGCAGCCACCCGGATCGAAAAACCAGAAAGTCCGGGAGCTTGTTGTTCGTGAGATGGTGAGGAAAAAAAGGAAGGATTCACAATGCCAGGCCACTATATTAATTTTTCTACGCGGGTTTCTAAGCTGCCCTCTTAGAAAGTTCACTGATGTTATACTGATCTTATAACCTAACTTATAGACATAGTTTATTAGCAAGATTAAATTACATTTTTTTTGCTTGACTTTAAGTATTATTATGATGTAAATTGGAAGTTTTTAGTATTTAATACTCGATTTATGATCAAATAAAAGCCATCCCCTAATACTAGATTTGTGGCTCAGCTATTTGGCATTTAAATTGAAGCTCGATCGCGGTCAGGAGAGCCCGCGCCACAAAAGTTTAAGTAAACAGTAGCTTATAAATTAAATGCATGATAGCAACGCCGAAAGGTATTACAAACAATCAAAACGGTTTTAAGGTCAGGTTCCCGGAATCCTACCGCTCTCTGCTTGCGGAAATACCCAATCGAATATAATTTATCCCTCAAGCGGTAATTGAAAAACTCCTTGAGTGGCCAGACTAACACCGGGCGCATTCGCGCCTCGGAAGTTCACCGCCGACCTTTTAGCCTGGCAACCCAGCTTTCAGCAGTTCTGGGCCATCTATCGGCCGTCTCCCATCGAACCGGCCGGCGCCTGTTGCGCCAGGGGGTACTCTCCCAACTGTCCAATTTAAATTTGGATGGTCCGAAACAGTCTGCGGGGGTTTTCCCCCGTCGGCTCGATATTGTGCTGCGATACTCTGGTTGCGATACTCTGCAGCGCGCGAGAGACCTTCAAAACCTCGATCGAGCTGATTGACCCCGCCCAAAAACCGATACAACCCCCCGACACTCGTCGTGGAGAGATCAAAATTTTAGACCCTAGTTCAAGCTCCCGGATTCATCTGTGGAGTAAATCTAAAATCTAAAATCTAAAATCTAAATCGACTGACCGGTTTCCACAAAGTACATCCCTAGCTAAGATTAACAGATGGATGCTGTGGCTTGCGGTGTTTCGTCGCAGTCATTGGCTTGTCGAAAGTCTGCAGGAGGCAGAAAAAATGCCGCGATGGGGAAAAAAGTGCAAGTCTAACTAAAATGGTACAGCAATTGCGTCACTCCCACAGACGCCTCTGTTGTCTGTGGGCCACCCCCGAATATCAGTCAGGGGCAAGGCGCCGGATTGCGGCCCGTATCTGCAGGTTGACTGTTAAAGTTGCTGTTAGCGGTGGGGAAAAACACCGGCAAAGATGTTGGTTTTCTATTGTATCCTGCTGCGGGCAGCTTTCACATACCAAATAAAACAGACCCAGGAGCCAGAATAAAACATAAATTTGGCAAATCAACTCACAGTCAGGACGGTTATTCCTATGTATTCTCAAATATCCAGACGGCAGTTAAAAGTGCCAAATTCGTGTTTTCTCTCCTGCTGCATAGAGGTAAGGGGTCAAGGAAACTTCTCGGGAGACGAGTTTAGGTGAATATCATTCAATAATAAAATTAGGGTGCACGACAGATCACTGTGGATCAGAAGAATTCCGAATAGAAAACCCAGACATCAAAAATCCAGGTTGGTGCTTGCCTCGGCACACTCACAACAACTTCATATCCACGAATTATTGTGATACCAATTTCCAAAAATAATGGCCCTGTAGGCAAACTCTCAAGCCTTATTTCATAAGTCATTCCTTATCGAAAATATCAAATCGAAAAGAGTATGGCTTCAACAATTGAAATCGGCGAATTCTTCCTTTGATCAGACTTATCAAATCGAACAGCCCCGGGGCACAGGAGAACGGTGCATGAATACCCAAGAAAATCCTAAGCTAAAAATTCTGATCGTCGATGACGAACCGGATAACCTCGACTTGCTTTACCGCACCTTCCATCGAGACTACAAAGTGCTCAGAGCCGAATCAGGCCCCGCTGCCCTAGAAATTTTGGCAAAACAGGGAGAAGTGGCGGTGATTATTTCCGACCAGCGAATGCCAAAAATGAGCGGTACGGAGTTTCTCAGCCTGACGGCGGCTAAATACCCCGACGTGATCCGAATTATTTTAACTGGCTATACGGATGTTGAAGATTTAGTTGAAGCTATTAACGCTGGCAAAGTATTCAAATACGTTACCAAACCTTGGGATGCTCAAGAACTCATAAATCTTGTCAGTCAAGCTGTTGAGACTCACAATATTCTGAAAACGCGCACCAATGAACTGCGCAGGGCTTTGAGCCAAGAATCGCTGCTTTATGCCGTTACCAATACTATCCGCTCGGCTCCCAATTATCAGCAAATGCTGCAAAGAATTGTCGAAAGCGTCGGGCAGATGTTTGAGGTGAGTTGCTGTCTGCTGCGGCCGTTCCAAGACGGCCGGGTGACCGATGAGTGGTTCGTTTACCAGAAGGCAGAAACTAAAGAGTTGGGGGGCGATGAGGAAGTCACGCCTGTCGATGCGAATGCTGCCGCACTCTCCCCGGATTTGCTGCCGGATTTGGTTTGGGAAACTGTGGATGTGGAGGTGATTCAAGATGCCCAAACGGACGCTCGAGTTTTAAACTGGGATAATCAGCAGCGACAGCAGGCTTACAAAGCTGCGAATATTCGATCGAGCTTGATCGTACCGCTGTTTTACAAAATCGAACGGATGGCAGTCTTGGCGCTGCACCAGTTCGATAGACCGCGCCAGTGGCAAGACCACGAGGTACAGTTGGTAATTACGGTGGCTGACCAAGCCGCTTTGGCGCTTTCTCAAGCCCGGGCTTACGAACGGGTGCGGGCGCTGGCCAAGCGCGAGGCCTTAGTCAATACTATTACTACGGCAATTCGATCGAGTCTCGATCCCCAAAATATTTTTGCAGCCATTACTCAACAACTCGCCCAAGCTTTGCAAGTTGACGGCTGCGCCCTATCTCTGTGGACAGAAGATGATGAATACGTCCAATGCGTGGGGCTATACGACACAAGTAGGGATACTGTGGCTGTAGAACAGGGTTTTAACAATCTAGAGGTAGTTGCGAACCCTTATGGCTCTGAGACGACTTCTGCCAATGCTGCTGGTAACGCTGGCGACTGGGTTTTTGCCCATCCTTCCCTGCCGCAGTCTTTGGTGCCGATTCAGGGCAATCCGGTGTTGCTGCAACTTATGGTATCAAAAGAGCCAGTGGCTATAGAAGACCTCAACGAACACCCCGAGTTATATGTTACAGAATTGCAAGTTCGATCGCCCGCCCGCGCCCTGTTAGTCGTTCCCTTGCTCTCTGATGGCAAAATCATCGGCAGCATTTCCCTGCGCCAAAATCGAAGCATCCGCCGCTGGAACATCTCAGATATTGACCTGGCTCAAATAGTCGCAACTCAAGCTGCTCTGGCCGTGCAGCAGTCGCGCCTCTACCAGACTACCAGACAGCAGGCAGAACGGCTTCTGGAAGCCGATCGGCTCAAAACCGAGTTTTTCCAAAATATCTCCCACGAGTTCCGCACGCCTCTAACTCTAACTATCGGCCCTCTGGAATCAGCTTGCAGGCGCAAAGAAGACTTGCCCTATCAACAAGCCGTAATCGCTTTGCGCAATTCCCGCCGCCTCCTGCGCTTGGTAAATCAACTGCTGGACTTGCAGCGGCTTGATGCCGGACGGATGCAGCCGAGTTTCCGCCCCTGCGATTTGGTCGGTTTCTGTTACTCTACCGCAGAGTCGTTCCGCGCCTACTGCGAGAAAAAAGGACTGCACTTAATTACCCAATTGCAAGAATGTCCTTTACTTTATTTGGATCTTGAAAGATTTGACAAAGTTATTTACAACCTGTTATCAAATGCTGTCAAATTCACCCCTGAAGGCGGAAAGATCACCCTGAAAGTTGAATCGGCCGGCGCTCACTGCTTGTTGCAAGTAAAAGACACCGGTATCGGCATTCGCACCGAACAAATTCCCTATTTATTCGAGCGCTTTCGCCAAGCCGAAGGTTCTGCCAGCCGTTCCTACGAAGGCAGCGGTTTAGGTTTGGCACTTGTCAAAGAATTAGTCGAACTCCACGGCGGTAAAATTTCCGTTGAGTCAGTTTACGGCGAAGGTACTACTTTTACCGTTTGGCTGCACTTCGGTTCGACTCACTTGCCCCCAGACCAGGTACTAGAAATACCTGCGGAGTTTCACTCATCCAAAGCTGCGGTCGAACTGGCCGATGTAGAGGCGGATTTGTCGGAAAATGATGCAGAAAATCATAACTTTGAGGCGCTCGAACCGGTCAGCTCAGAGAAAGTAGTGGGAACGGTTTTGGTGGTTGACGACAATCCCGATTTGCGCTTTTATGTGTCGGGAATTCTGCGAAATTCTGGCTTTGCAGCTTTGGTCGCCCGCAATGGAGAAGAAGGATTTGCCGTGGCAAAAAAACGCCACCCTAATTTAATTGTAACGGATTTGATGATGCCTTTGATCTCAGGCTTGGATTTGATTCGGATGATTCGAGAGGATGAGGAATTGCAGGGAACTCCGGTAATTTTGCTGACTGCTAAAGCCGACGAAGATACTCGAATTGAAGGAGTAGAACGGGGTGCTGATGCTTATTTGTCCAAGCCTTTTAATGATCGAGAATTGTTGGCGGAAGTGCGGAATTTGCTCGCTCTCAAACAAAACGAGCGCCGAGTGCAGGAGTTGAACAGTTATTTAACTGAGTCGGTGCTGCGCCGATTTTTGCCGCCGTCGATGGTCAAGGCCGCAGCGGCTGGAGATTTGGCCTTGGATTTGCGCCCGGAACCGCGATTGATTACTATTTTGTTTAGCGATATTGTCGGTTTTACTCAAATGTCAAATACGCTGCGCTCACGCCGGGTAGCTGAGCTGTTGAATGAATATTTGGCGGCAATGACTAAGGCTGTTTTTGACAGCGGCGGTACGGTGGACAAGTTTGTCGGAGATGCGGTAATGGCTTTGTTTGGCGCGCCGGAGGAATTAACCCCTAACGAGCAAGTACGCCGCGCTATAACTGCTGCAAGGCAAATGCTGCTATCTCTCCAGGAGCTTAACAAGCGCTGGTTGGAGCAGGGAATTGTTGGGGAAAATGGGGTGCCTGCGCTGCGGTTTCGCTGCGGAATTCACCAGGGTACTGCGGTGGTGGGGATGTTTGGTGGCCCCGACCGATCGGATTATACTGCGATCGGGCCGAGCGTGAATATTGCCGCCCGGTTGCAAGAGGCGACGGAACCAAACACTGTGTTAATTTCGGCGGCGGTTGCAGATTATGTGGAGGAAAATCGAATTGTTAAATATAAGCCACTGAAACTAAAGGGAATTGATGAAACGGTATTGACTTTTCTCCTTAATTGTGATTAATCATTAGTTGTTTGTTAAGTATTATATATTGACATCCCACACACAATCTCGAAAACCACCTATTCTTGACACTCCCGGGCCTAAAGATGTGGGGATTCTTGCTTCGCAGGGTTTTCCATGAATTTACCCTCCTGCGGTGCATCTTGAGTCTATGCCATACGGCTGCAAGCCCTCCCTTGAGAACTACTTGTGCGGCTGCGACATCTCTGTCGGTTGTAGAGCCGCAATGGTGGCACAAGTAAACTCGTTCTGATAACTCTTTTTTGCCTGTTTCATTAAAGCCATGAGGACAGATATGGCTCGTCTTTTTGGCGTCTACTTTTTGGAAAAATACACCGCGTTTAAAGCAAGTTTGCTCCAATATATTGAAGAATTGCCCAAACCCAGTATCTAAGCAGTGCTTGCCTAACATCGCCGCTTTGGGTCCGGCCAGATTAATGTCTTCGACAAACACCATACCCGCGTCATCGCAGATTTGATGTAACAACTTGCGATGCCAATCTTTTCGGCTGTTTGCAACATATTCATGCAGTAATGCGACTTTTTTCCGCAGCCTTTTTCCAATTATTTGACCCGATTATTTTGCTAGCAACGCGGTTTTGCAGCAATTTAAGCTTGCGTTCTGCGGACAGTAAAAAATCTAGTTTTTTTAATTAAAAGTCCGAGCGAACCTCACTCCGTGAAACGCTCCTTAGCAGCCATCTGTGATGAAAGCAATCGCCAGATTTATGATAGCTTTACAGTCTATGACATACCAAAGTTTATTTGCGCCTACCTACTGACCGTACACAACGTGTTAAATTTAATTAAAATCGCGCTAGTTAATGTTTAGTTACATAAAAATTATTTTTCCCGTCTACCTACTTAAGCGCGCGGCTCAGGGTTCCGGCTGTGGAGTCAATTGTTTAATCTTTAATCTTTAATCTTTAATCGACTCACCAAAGTTCAAGCTTCCAAATGGCGGCGGTGAGTCAACTCTAAAATCTAAAATCTAAAATCTAAAATCTAAAATTGACTGACATTCCTTGCTTCTATCTATCAAAAGAGGGAATTTTTTTCACAGCTCGTCGCAGGATAACCTCTATCTAGAGAATGGTTCAGCCGATCGCTCAGATCGGTTAAAAATAGAATGTCATATCTCATTGTGTATTGTATGAAACTCAATTCTTTTACGCAACGGCTTTCGACTGTCGGGCGCTGGATGGCTGCAACTGTGCTTTGCGTGTCAGCGATGACCTTCGTTTGGTCGGGTGCGTTCTTCTCGAACACCGCAGCAATGGCATCTCCTGCTGTAAACTTGATGGCAGCAGCAGATGCGGGCGATACGGTTCAAGAAAAAGCCAGCAAAGATGCTGGACGAACCAAGAACTTCATCCGAGATACAGAAGAGAAGGTTAAGGAAACTGCCAGGACAAATGCTGCTAAAGTCGATCGAGCATCGGATGATGGTAGTTTTGTAGAGCGCAAAGCTAAGGAAGATAAGGCCACAATTGAGAAAAGAGCATCGGAAGATTCAGCTCGGACTCAGAAAGCAGTAGATAATACCAAGAATGCTGTAGAGCGCGCTGTTGACGGCATCAAGGGTGTTTTTAGCAACTAGACAATAAATAAGTAGGTAAGCGCAAAAAAACAATAATATCTTGCAGGGGCTTGTAGGGGCGGCTTTAGCGCTTATCTACAGTAAGGGCGAGTCGATCGTTGCAGAACCCGCCCTCTCCCCAACTGATGTTTATTTGCACTTACTTACTTGAAACAGAAAGATTGAAGTACATTAATCAAAATATCTACAGGGTTTGTAGAACCAACCCCAAGCCATTCTTTAAAATTGCCGCAAAAAGCGCCAATCGCTAGCATAAACCCGGCGAATGTCGTCGATTTCATAAAGGACCATTGCGAACCGCTCGACACCAAAACCGGCTGCAAACCCAGTATATTTTTCCGGATCTAAACCGACTCCTTTCAGAACGTTAGGATCCACCGTTCCGCAGCCCAAAACTTCCAGCCATTTGCCGTTCCACTGCAAATCAACTTCGGCAGAAGGTTCGGTAAAGGGAAAGTAACTTGTGCGGAAACGTATCGGCAAATCTTGTCCGAACATTTGCCGCAAAAACTCTTTAATCGTGCCTTTCAAGTCAGTAAATGTCAGACCTTCATCAATTGCTAAAAGTTCAATTTGGTGGAAAACTGCCGCGTGAGTAGCATCAACAGTATCGCGGCGGTAAACGCGGCCGGGAGAGACAATCCGAATCGGCGGTTTGTGCTGTTCCATGTAGCGAATTTGCACCGATGATGTCTGAGTCCGCAGCAAGTCGCCTCCTGGCAAGTAAAATGTATCTTGCATATCCCGCGCTGGGTGGTCCGGCGGGGTGTTCAGCGCCTCGAAGTTATAATAATCTGTTTCCATTTCCGGGCCGTTGGCGACGGTGTAGCCGAGGCCGACAAAGATATCGAGAGCGCGGTCTATGACGGCGTTTAAGGGGTGAACGCGGCCTTGGGGGCGAAAAATCCCCGGCATGGTGACATCGATGGTTTCTGAGGCTAATTTGGCTTGGATTTGGGCGGTTTGGAGGGCGGCCCGCTTGTCTTCTAAATCGGCTTGCAGGGCTTCTTTGACAGTATTGGCGATCGCACCTACTTTGGGCCGCTGGTCTGGCGACAGTTTGCCCATCATGCCTAAAATTTGAGAAAGTTGACCTTTTTTGCCGAGGTAGCCGACGCGCAACTGTTCGAGTTGTTCGAGGGTATTGGCAGTGGCGATCGCACTTTTGGACTCTTGACCGAGAATTTCTAGTTGAGTTTCAATGTCGCTTAGCTGGACAGTCATTTGGATTTTAGATTTTAGATTTTAGATTTTAGATTGATGGCAGTTTTGAGCCAAGCTGAGTTTAGCGCAATTTTGGCTCGACAGTTTTGTTGATTTGAGATTTTAGATTTTCGGTAGTTACGGATAATTCGTAATAGGTAATTCGATGTTAGGGCGATCACCCTAGTTGAATCTAGTTTAGTATTGTTATCAGGCCTATAAAAATTTCGATGAAACTTTTAATTAGCAACGACGACGGCATCTTTGCACAAGGCATCCGCAGCCTCGCCAACGCTCTTGCCGCCGCCGGTCACCACGTGAGCGTAGTTTGTCCCGACAGAGAGCGGTCCGCTACTGGCCACGGCCTCACCCTGCACCAACCCATCCGCGCCGAAATTATCGAATCTATTTTTGATCCGGCAGTCCAAGCTTGGGCCTGTTCTGGGACTCCCGCCGACTGCGTGAAACTCGCTTTGTGGGCTTTACTTGACAAACCGCCCGATTTTGTCCTTTCCGGTATCAACCACGGGCCCAATTTAGGCACGGACATCATCTGTTCGGGCACGGTTTCGGCAGCAATGGAAGGAATTATGGAAGGCATTCCCAGCATTGCTTTCAGCCTCGCGAGCTATACTTCGCAGGAATTTGGGCCGGCAGTGGATTTCGCTGTCACCTTGCTGTCACAGTTGGAAAAACAGCCAATGCCGAAACCGGTGCTGTTGAATGTCAACATACCAGCAGTCACACAAGCAGAAATTACCGGAGTTACCATCGCCCGTCAAGGCATTCGCCGCTATTTCGACATATTTCAAAAGCGCACCGATCCGCGCGGCAAAACTTATTATTGGCTGGCTGGGGAATTGTTAGAAGATGTAGAAGAAATCCGCGATTCGGCGATGTTGCATAATATTCCTACGGACGTACAAGCTATTCGCGACAACAGAATAACCGTTACTCCGCTGCAATACAATCTCACCTGTGTTCCCGACTTGCACTCCTTGCGGGATTGGCAATTTGAAGATTTTCCGAAGCAGTGAGCTGCCATCGACCCGATCCGAGCGGTAAACTAGGAATTAAGGAAAAGTGCCTATAAAGGTCTATACCTTAGGCGTTAACACAGGCTCCCCATTAGTTGTTGGTTTTTTTTACTCAAGAAAAACATTTATGAACGCTCCCACCTATAACACTCATTCTCTCACTTGCCCGATCTGCAACCGTTCCAGCGTCGTAGGCCCAGTCGGGATGGTTAGCGGACTATTCACTTGTCCCCACTGCCATTCTCATTTAGTAATTAGCTGGAGTGGTCATTTTGTGCGCGATCCTTTTAGTCTTAAACAACTGACGGTGGGAAAGATGCTCAGGCGCGAGAGCAGGCCGCTAGCTCGCATTCAGCGCGACTTTGGGTTGGGTAAGCATTTTCCCCTGATTGCAATTTTGGGCAGTGTGGTATTTTTTGGATGTGCGATCGCCGCTACGGAAAAATCCCTACCCCGACAGAATTCATTTCAAGGATTTTTAGAATGGGTGAGCGGAACTGGTAATTCCCAAGATGTCTCCCCGTAACATTTGTTAACAGAAATTGTGACAGATACTCCGTGCAAATATCTATTCCTTTAGGTATAAATCACAATATTTTAGCAATTGCACCAATCTTCAGGTGCAGGTAAGGACTTAGGCGCCGTGCCCTTCATCGTGTCCCCAAAAACGTCAAAACCCAAGTCCGGCAGGGGTTTTAACCCCTGCCTCAAAGCTCAAGTCCGGTGGAATTAAGTCTCAGAACGGTGTTTCGGGTTAAGTTGAGACATATCGCAAAAATAATACAGTAGTCGGGAAGCTCAGTGCCTTGGGCCCGCTTGAGGAAAGACGAGGCGAGGGAATTTATTCGTCATTAATCTTTTGCTATAAGTCAGGAGCTTGTGTCGGTATTGCCGTAGACTGGTTGAACGAGTAAAAGTGAATTGTTGAGCGCATCTAACTGGATCGCGCGATCTCCGGCGAAAGCAAATTCACATATCAAAAGTAAGCGCAATTGCAGCGACGAAAGTCAGTTGTTTTGAGCGTAACGAGGCACCTTGATATCAATTCCGGTAGCATCGGAATAGTAAAATCCAGTCAACAGTCAATAATCACGGATGGTACAACCGGAATTGATCTAATTAATCTGCGTAAATCTGTGTTGCATCTGCCCTCATCTGCGGTTAAAAAAAGAGAATGTATTAACCGCAGATGACAAGGGATTGACGCTGATTCACGCAGAGGTCGAGAATAGAGATAGGAATAATTCCGATGCTAACAGATTCGATATGACAAGGCCTTTGAGGGTCGCACATCGATCGATTCTTGCATCGAGGGCAGCTTGGGCTCGCTTGAGTGTCAAATCGCTCTATTTTGAAACTCAGCAATTTTTCTAACTGCTGCTTCCAAAATTGCTGGCGACTCGACTAAGGCAAATCGCACGTAGCCTTCTCCTGATTTCCCGAAACCGGCACCGGGGGAAGCGGCGACTCCTGTACTCTGTACTAGCTGAGTGCAAAATTTTACGGAATCTTCAGCCCAAGGTTCCGGCAGTCGAGCCCAAACGTACATGGTGGCCTCTGGTACGGGTACTAACCACCCAATGCCCTGTAGCGCGTTTACAAAGGCATCCCGCCGTTTTCTGAAGGTTTCTACGCTGGTTCTGACGGTATCTTGAGGGCCAGTTAATGCGGAGATCGCTCCGTTCAAAATCCCTTGGTATTGGTTGAAGTCCACTGCGGCTTTTACCTGCCGCAGTGCTGCAATTAGTTCGGAATTGCCGATCGCATATCCGACTCGAAAACCTCCCATACTGTACGATTTGGATAGTGTAAAAAACTCAATCGCCACACTCTTATCTCTATCGGCCTGAAAAATTGACGGCGCCATCAATTTTCGATATTCCTCCTCATTACCAGGCTCTGCCTGGTAATGCATATCCAGAGGCTCCGCCTCTATTCTAGATTTAGAATTGCGATCGTCAAACACCAAATCCACATAAGGGAAATCGTGAACTAAAACAAGCCGGTGTTCCCGACAAAAAGCCACTGCTTTCTCAAAAAAAGCCAGCGGGGCGATCGCAGTTGTAGGATTGTGAGGATAGCTCAAAACCATCATCTTCGACTGACTCAGCACTGCTGTCGGAATATCTTCAAATATCGGCAAAAACGCATTTTCCGAGAGCAGCGGCATCGGATAAATTTGACCGCTGGCCAAATGCACGCCGCCCGCGTGGGAAGGATAGCCCGGATCGAGCAGCAAAGCAAAATCTCCGGGGTTTAGTACAGCTAAAGGCAGATGCGCCGTGCCTTCTTGGGAACCAATTAACGGCAGCACTTCTGTTTCTGGATTGACTGAAATGCCAAATTTTTTCTCGTACCAGCAAGCTGCCGCTTCCCGGAAATCTCTTGTCCCGTTAAACAGCAAATAACCGTGAGTTTTGGAGTCAGACAACGATCGGGCGATCGCATCTGTAATGTGAGCAGCCGCCGGCAAATCCGAAGAACCCAGAGACAAGTCAATCACATTCTGCCCCGCTGCTCTAGCTTGAGCTTTTGCCCGATCCATAGCGGCAAATACATTAAATTGCAGTGGCTCTATACGTTTAGCAAATTGCATAGTTTTTGTATTGTTGGGGGATTTTAATGAAGGTTTTTATCTGGTTAACTATTTTTTTGAGCTGGCCGTTTTATTTGCTTTGTGAATCTTTTTTTTAAATAACCGCAGAGAGCGCAGAGGGCGCAGAGTATAGATGAATATCGAGGAGAAAAGAGAGATATTAAAAAAATATTGGCGATGGCTAGAATTGTAAGTTGGGAGTTGGAAACTCCCCAATCATTTCAAAACTTTATAAGTGAGCGTCGAGCAAACCGATCAATTTTTCTTTACTAATAGCTCCCTCGTGAGAAAGCACTACTTCGGCATTTTTAAACAGCCTGAGAGCTGGGACTCCTTCTACTTTATACTCCTTGACAGTATTAGGATTGGGGTCAATTTCCATTTTAACCACTTTCAGCCGATCGCTGTAGTTGGTCGCCACCCAGTCTACCGAAGGCGCGGTCAGTCTGCAAGGCCCGCACCAAGTCGCCCAAAAATAGGCAAGCACTGGTTGCTCTGCTTTCAGGACTTCTGTTTCAAATTTTTCGTCGTTAATGACAATTACACTGTTGCTCATGGTTCTGCGATTATTTTTTCTATTTATTTCTAAAGCACCGGGGGGCGTGAAACTTGCATCAACTGAGAAGACAGGCCCAAAAAACTGTTACTAATTTTAAAACATTCTGTGAATTATTGAGTGCAAACTCAGGACTGGGAACTGATGGATAATTCTGTATGGCGTTTAATTCCACTGTTATCGGCGTCTGGTAGCGTGCAGATGGCGATCGACCAATGGCTACTGGAACAGCATCTAGCCGGGAAAAATCCGCCCACTCTGCGATTTTACACTTGGCAACCGGCGGCGATTTCCTTGGGCTACCACCAGCGGCGATGGCCGGAGTTTTGGCAGGAGTTGTCTTGGCGGGGAATGCCTGTAGAGTTGGTGAGGAGGCCCAGCGGCGGGCGCGCCGTGCTCCACCAGGGTGATTTAACTTATGCAGTTGTGGCGTCGGGATTTGCCAGCAGCCGTCTGAAAGCTTATCAGACTATTTGCGAGTTTTTGATTGAGGGTTGGAGGGCGATGGGTTTGGATTTGCACTACGGGGAAGCTGGACGGGGTTATATTCACAGTCCGAATTGTTTTGGTACTGCCACAGGTGCGGATTTAGTTACACTTGATGGCTGCAAGTTAATTGGTAGCGCGCAATTACGACGGGGTGATGCTATTTTGCAGCATGGTTCGATGCGTTTGCAGCCGGATGTTAGTTTGTTTTCTCAAGTGTTTGGGGAGGAATTAATTCCTGTGCAATTACCTCTATCTGAAGGGGGGGATGATTTGATTGCAACTGTAATTGATGTTTTGAGTGCGGAGGCTTCTCGCTGTTTTGAAATTGATTTGGAGGTGCAGCCGCTTTCAGAAGAGGAATGGCAGGCTATAGCAGATGTTGAAGGAAGAAGGAAGAAGGAAGAAGGAAAATAGATTAGATACCCAACTTCTTGAAGAAGTCGGGTATCTGGCTAACATCGCCAATCTAAAATCGGTAAACTTCTCTAGGGCTGCGGCTCAATTTGAACGATCGGCTCTTTGGCAATTTCGCCCAATGTCACTGACTCCAGCAAGCTTTCCCAATCAGTCTGGAACACTGGATCATTAGGATTAGCCCGACGAGCGGCAGCTAGATTGCTGAGGGCATCTTGCCAAATTCCATTCTCAGCATAAATAAAGGTTTTCTGGCGCGGATCAGCGTTCTCTAATTGACTGAGGATATCTGCACTGAGTTCAACTCGCCGTACAATACCGCTTTCGAGCTGATCGCTCGATCTGTCTTCAGGGTCGCAAACCACTGTAAATTTCCAAGTGTAATTCTTGCCTACTTCCAAGGGTGGCACATTTGTGTTAGCGGGGATAGTAACGCCGATCACCCCTGGTAAATTACTAATTGTGAGATCCTGTTGATAAATCTGGTTGCCGCTTTCATCTTCTAGGATAAATTCGGCTAATTCCGCCTCTATTTGAGGCAAGTAGAAAAAGAATGTTGGATAGTCCGAAACAGTCCGTCCGATCTTATTTGTAGGCACTAAGGCTGTGAGACTTACCTGATTACTGGTCGCGCAGCCACCGCGCACAGATCTTACTCTTCGAGGGGGCGGAGCATCCAGATATTCACGGGGCGGAACGAAGCGCGGCCCTCCCGGTTGAGTATTGTCTGGCTCGGTAGGTGTGTTTATAATCGGCTGTCCCACAACTGCAAGTTGGGAAATTTTAAGTGTGGCGCTTGATAGTACCGCTGCAATTAATGTCAGGTGGAGGAGAAACTTAGTAATTTTTTTCATTGGCTTCATGAATGTTTAGGGATATCTGCTGTTTATTTACTTTTTTTCATTCCCAAAATGCGGTAGACATTAACTTTTTGTTCCCTGCCTTTTAACGGTAAAGCTCCCCAAGATTCTACTTCAAATTTGTCTGCCAGATGCAGTAAGGTTTCTTCTGCAATCAAGATCCGGCAAGTGTCCTCTTGCCGATGCTTTTCGCAGCTTTCGAGCCGAGAGGCAATATTTACGCTATCGCCGATTACTCCATATTCTAAACGGGTTGTGCCTCCGAGACTACCCACCATCACAGGGCCTGTAAAGATGCCTACTCGCATTTTGGCTTGGGGCAAACCGCGATCGCTCCAATTTTGATTCATTTGTCGCAAGCGGGAACTGATGGCTAAGGCGCAAGATACGGCCAGGCGAGCATCTTCTGCAATTTCTTGTGGAGTGGTGCGGGGAATGGGTACGCCAAATACTGCTAGCATCCCATCTCCGGTAAATTTATTAATCACGCCTTGATGCGCTTGGACTTCTTGGGCCATTGCGGATAAATACTCATTTAACCAACTCATTACTACTTCTGGCGGTAGTTTTTCGCAGATTGTACTAAAACCCTGCAAGTCGGTGAGGATGATGGTAGCAGTAACTTTTTGGCCCGGCAATAACCCTGATTCGAGTAGATGAACCCGTTCTTTCCACAGGGCATTTGCGATCGCCGGTGAAGTTTGTTGTCCTAATAATTTCATCACAATCCCTTGCTGTTGCCTCGACTGCTCGTACTTATAGATTACTGCGACTCCTGCGGTGATTAAAAGTGCCAGGGCGGGAGCGATTACAGGTATCCACCCGTGTTGCATGAATAGGAAAAAGGTGAATCCGAATAATGAGCCGGAAGCGGAGATCGCGAGCACGATCAAATTCAGCGATTTTTCTACCCGCCAAGCTACACAGCCGCCCACTGCACTCCAAACAGCGATCCAGAGAATTTCTTGCCATTCGTCCCAATACCAAAATAGCCCTTTGCCGTCTAAAACTGCACTGAGAATTTGGCTGGTGGCCGTTGCGTGAATTAATACCCCAGCCGTCGGGATACTGCCCTTTTTAGTACCGCTGTAAGGGGTAGAAAAAACATCTTTTACCGTAGGGGCTGTAACGCCTATTAGCACTATTTTATCTTTTACCAATTTGGGGTCAACTTTGCCCTCCAAAACTTGAGTTAGTGTCACGGTTTCTGCTATATTTTTAGGAGAGCGGTAATCGAGCAATATTTGATAGCCTTTGGCATCAATGTTCTCATAACCTCCTGAGTTTGAGCGCAATTTTGAAAATACTATTTTATTTACTAAAAATTCATTGTTTTCTGTCGCTTTAGACTCTATCTTTTTGTAATCAAAATATGCAAAAGCTAGCCGGGTAGAAAATGAAAAAAGCGTCTTTTTACCATCGCCAGCCGACATCAAATTGCGACGCACTATACCATCTGGATCAACTACTAAATCGTTAAATCCTACCCGCTTCTCTGGTATGTTAGGATTGGGTGGCACTCGCTGGGACTTTGAGCTGCCGCGGAAGGTAATCGGAAATACTTTGGGGTTTTTCAATTGAGTTGCTAATTCTGCATTCCCCGGCTCGTAGGGAATGTCGCGAATTATATCGAGGCCAATAGCTGTGGGTTCAAGACGCGCTATTTCGGCGATCGCTTTTGCTAAAACGCGATCAGAAATTGGCCATATTTTAAAAGCCTTAATATCTTGCTCTGTGATTTCAACTATTAGCAACCTCGGGTCACGGCCAGGATCGGGCCGTGACTGCACCATGAGGTCGAAAGCCTTTAATTCTAGTGGCTGCAACCAGCCTAAGTGCCGCACTCCCAATAGAGTTACCGTCACGGCAATGCAGGTAATAGCAAGAGGTTGCAAGTCAGCGAAGGCGAAGGAATGAGCTAATTGTTTCCAACATCTCTGCCCCAATTTAGGATAAATTCTCTTAAAGAATTTGGGCATAAAAATTTGTGTTTGAACCTTCATTGACAAAGTGTCCTACATTTTAAATTGTCAGTAATGCCCCTTACCGATGCCCAATTTTTAATTGTCTTGTACTGTTTTGGCGATCGCACTTAACTGCAACCCCTGCGGATAGCTGTTTTCTTCTTTGCTGCGCTTGATGTCGGCAATTGAAATCTGGGGTTTGAGGTATGTTGCCAAAACTTTAACCACGTCACCCCGATCGATCGTTCCTGCCACTGAACCAATCGGCGAGAGGACGAGGATTCGGGGGAGTTGACGGGCTTCCATGCTGTTAACTACTTCTGCGATGGATGCTTTTTCGGAGACTGTGGGGGTTTTTTCCAGGGGTTTTAAAATGTTGTGCAATGTCTGAAGTTGCCATTGACTGCGTTCTGTCAAGCGGATATCATCGATCGACACTAAGCCCAAATCCCGGCCGTTGGTCGCCGCAATGTAAAATGGAAACGGATTGACTTCTAACAAATATCGATCGGCAAATTCTCGCAGAGTCAAATCTGCATCTACAACTCGAAACTCGCGGCTCATCGCCTCGCCGGCTTTAATTTTAATCAAGGCTTCTTGCAATCCGGCAAAGCGGCTGTAGGCTAGGGCATTACGAATCGCAAAAGAGCCGATCAGCGCAATCCACAAGCCACCGTACTCGTGCGCTAACAAGCATAAACTCAGACCCAAAGCAACGGCCAGCCAACCTAAAACTTGTCCTGTTTTTGCCGCCCAGCGAACGCCGGTAAATCGAGAGCCTGTTATTTTCCAAATTGCTGCTTTTAAAACTTGTCCTCCGTCCAAAGGCAGACCGGGCATTAAGTTAAATAATCCCAAAACGAGATTGATTACTGCTACCCTTTCAGTTACCATTGCCAGCAAACTTTTCGGGGGGAGAACTTGAGAACCCAAACCGAGGATTAAAAACAGCGCCAAGCTGACGAGAGGACCAGCAATGGCTACTTGAAAAGCTTGACTAGGAGTTTTTGATTCCGAGTCGATGGATGCAATTCCACCAAATAAAAATAAGGTAATAGAATTAACTTTAATGCCTTGCGATATCGCCGCCAAGCTGTGTCCGAGTTCGTGCAAGAGTACGGAAGCAAACAGCAGCAGAGCTATTGCCAACCCCGCACTCCAGGAGAGTCCCGGCCCCCACACGCGGTAACTGCTGGCGTATTCGCGGGTTGCTAAGGCTAAAATTATAAACCACGAGTAATCTATAACTAGGGGGATGCCAAATAAAGAGCCGATTCGCCAACCTGTCTGCATGAAATTTCCTGGGAAAGGGGAGCAAGAAAGAGTTTCTATTATATCTTTTCTGCCCCTTGCCTTTGCCTTGGACCAGAGTTTTACAGAACTCCGGCGTTACCCAAGCCCAAGATTACTCCGGCTCCGAGCAAGTGGCCGAAGCTGGTTGTTGCCAGCAATTCTGGTATGCCGAAGCCTTTGAACAATCCAGGTACTACAAGGGGTAAAGCTGGGCCCTTGCCTCGGTTTTGCTTGTTTATGCCGTAGTAGCCGATCGCGATCGCCAGCAAATTGCATAAAATCATTGTCAGTCCTACCATTGGCGACCACTCCGGCGTTGAGGGAGCGGTAGATTGTACGGCTAACAGCAAAGATGAGTTGATCATGTTTTTATCTCCTGATTTCACAAATAAATTGATTTCCCAGATTATAAAAAGCGGTTTGCATTAAAGTAAGATTTGTTTTAATAGTTAACAATTCGTTGATATTTTGATACAAATTCGGAACTGAGGAGGAAGAGTGCGGGTTAAAATTTGCGGAATCACTAAATTAGACCAAGGAATTGCCATCGCCCGCTTGGGAGCCCAGGCTTTGGGGTTTATCTGTGTGCCTGCTTCCCCTCGCTATGTCACTCCAGAAACTATTCGCCTCATTGTCGAGCAGTTGCCGGAAAATGTCGATCGCATCGGCGTTTTTGCTAATACCACAATCAAAATTATCTGTCAAGTAGCAGCAGAGTCAAATTTAAGCGGGGTGCAGTTACACGGAGATGAAACACCGGAATATTGCGATCGGCTGCGGGAGTTTTTGCCGGGAATTGAAATTATCAAAGCTTTGAGAGTTAAGACTCCTGAAACTCTAGAGACTGCGGCTATTTACGCTGTTCGTGTCGATACTTTACTGCTCGATGCTTACCATCCCCATCAACTCGGCGGTACTGGAAAAACGATCGACTGGATGATGTTAGCAGAGTTTAGACCGCAGTGTCCTTGGCTGCTGGCGGGCGGTTTAACAGCGGATAATGTTTTAAATGCAATTGATAGCGTAATCGGCAATAACTTCAGCGGTGTTGACCTTTCTAGCGGCGTAGAAAAAGCGCCGGGAGATAAAGATTTGACCAAAGTTGCGCAGTTGTTTGCTCTCATTAAGTCAACTTGCTAATCATTGATAATTGGCAATACAAAATTCGCGCTGTTTATCCGATTCATTCTTTAGTCTGCATGGGCTAAGTCTGCCGTAGGTTAGGCAGACTTCGTTTATATAGTAGCGGTTTCAACCGCAGTTTATGCCGTTTACTCTTTTATCGGCGGATCTCAAAAGTGCGTGAAGCGAAGCTATCCCGAAGGGAATCGCCCTCCGGGTCTTCGTATTCCCAAACCAACTCACTAACCGTAGCACTGGTGGGGCCGCGGCGGCACCAGCCCATCATTCCTTCAACAGCTTTTTTGGATCCTTCAAACACAGCCTCGACGCGGCCGTCGGGGAGATTTCTCACCCAGCCGCCCAGGCCGAAATACTTTGCTTGATTCATCGTTGAATATCGGTATCCGACTCCTTGAACTAATCCGGAAACAAAAACGCGGACTCTGACGGGCGACGATGATGGGTTTTGCATAAACGGGTCAACTTACTGCTAACATCTGTTTGAAAATTTTAAGGATCAGTTTGATTATGTTAAATTTTACTGCGATTCCCTTCGGGATAGCTCCGCTTCACGCGCTGCAGGGATTGCTGGTACGCCGCGTCACCCTGGCTTTTTCAACTATTCCCGATTTCACTGATTGGCTGGTTGCAGCTATGCTCGCGCTGGTTTACACTTTAATCTCTCTTCCCATCGGTTTTTGGTCGGGATTTCTGAAAGTTGATGTGCAAACCTCCAGACCTACAATTGTGGCAGTGCTTCTTGGCTGTATATTAAGTCCGGGCATCACCGAGGAAGTATTTTTCCGGGTGTTAATGCTGCCGCACCCGTTCGAGAATGCTTCTGGGTTAAGGTTGTGGTTTTGGGGATGCGCGAGTTTGGCGGTTTTTGTAGTTTACCACCCGCTGAACGCGCTGAGTTTTTACCCGGTTGGTCGATCGACCTTTATGAATCCAGTGTTTTTGCTGTTGGCGGCAATCTTGGGAGTTGCGTGCTCTATCGCATACCTGCAAAGCGGTTCTATCTGGCCTGCGGTGGCCGTTCACTGGCTTGCAGTGACAGCCTGGCTGCTGCTACTGGGCGGTTACAGGAGGCTGTATGGTTAAATGTAAAAAGTCCAGCATAACTATTTTGTCGGGAGGATGTCAGTTGTGGGTATCATAGGAGCGATCGTAGGTTTTTTGGCAGGGATAGCAGTTGCTTACTGGTTGGTGGAAAAGCGGTTAAACAAGCAAAAGCAAGAATACTTGCAGCAAACTCGCAGAATTACTGAGGAAATAGAATTAGCTCAGATGTCTCGCGTGCAACAAGCTGTCGAAACTCAGCAAGGAGAACGGGAAAATCAGCTTAGAAAAGCTACTATCGAACACGAAAATTTACTCAAACAAGTTACTACCCAATACGAAGATCAGCTCAAACAAGTTGCGAATCAATACGAAAATCAACTCAAACAAGTTCTGGCAGAACGCGATTTTCAGCTCCAACAAGTTGCTGGGGCACACCAGCAGGAGCTGCGACAAATCAGCGAGGAATTAGAAGCCGCTAACAATGCTAGGATGCAGCAAAATATACAATCTTTGCAAGCAGAACACGAACATCATTTACTCAAAGTTGCTGACGAATTGCATCTCAATTATCAAGCTCAGATCGAGGAACATTTGCAAAACCTGCAACATGAACACGAAATTCGCTTGAGGCAAACTGCCGAGCAATATGAGAACCGCGAAGTTGAGATGCAGTTAAATATGGAGGCTTTGCAACAGCAATACGAGAGTCAGTTGCAAGTCGCTAACGAGCAGTTGAAAGCTCACGAAGCTCAGATGCAAGCTACTATCAGGTCTTTACAAGAGCAGTACGAGAGTAATTTACAACAACAAGAAGTCCCAAAGCAGCAGTTCAGTCAGTTAAATTCAACAGAATTTGGAGAAGGTTTACCACAACAAGAAGTTTGGCAGCAACAGTCAAGTGAGTTAAATCAAACAGCAGTTCAACTAGAGTTAAATTACCCAGATTTTTTGCAACCACAATCAATTAATTTACCTCAACCCGAAGCCAAACAACAGCTTCCAATTGCCAGACAAGCACCAAGCTATTCGGTGGCGCAGTTGATGGGATGTGTTCAAAGTCAGGACAAAGAAACCCGCAAGTTTGCAGCGTCTGCTTTAGGCCAAATGGCTGCTGCTAATGCTCTGAGAGCAGAAGGTCAGCGAGCAATAGAAACCTTGGGGAAATTAGCTCAAGATGTTTACCCGGAGGTGCGCGAAGCTGCTGTGGAAGCACTAGCCATGATTAAGTCTGAAAAAGTGATTCCGCTGCTACAAAAATCTTTGCGAGATACAGATAGTGGTGTGGCTAAATCGGCAAGTGCTGCGCTCAATAAGTTTAAGTTTTATCCGCGCACTCCGGCGGCTAAGCCGAAAACTGTTGATGTGAAGAAACCAAAGCGTTAAGTAGTTACTAGCATACATATAGCAATTCTCAATTGCCTACAAGACAGTAGGGATACAGCATTGTTGTGTCCTTACCGAGGTGCTCTATTCCACTCAATTGGGATTACTAAGCTGTTGGGCATCTAGATTGTATTTTTGGGCGGGCTACCAGGGCCCACCCCACAAGAATTTCATCAAACTTGACTGTAAAATTTAGATGCGCCTGGGCTTACCACAAACATATAGTAAACACTTTGGAGGTTGGGTTGAGGAACGAAATCAGGTGTTGGACAATGGCGCTATGAATTATTGAGGAATGGGGACATCCCAGAATTTTATATCGTCGAGTAACGGCCGAACCCTTGTATCTGACCATTTCCAGCGAGGCGCAATATTTTTGGGGGGCTGTTTCCACATCAATAAACTGACGACCACACTCTACACAAATGTGATGAGTCTTTACCTCGGATGTTACCGTTCTTAGGAATGTGTTTGGAACCGCATTTAGGACATTGCATGAGTGTTTTACCTCAATTCATAGCACCATTATGCAACGCCTTTTTTAAACTCTCTTACTGCCGACTTATCTTTTTTGATACTACTATGATAGTTATATAATGTAAATTTTTCTCCAATGGATATCCTTTACTGCCTCACAGGAAATGAACCGCTGTTGCTGGACGATCGACAAAATATCTGGATTATTAAGACTGGTACCATAGCATTGTTTGCGGCTAAAGTCAAGGATAGTGTGGTTAGTGGCGATCGCCAATACTTGTTCGATGTAGGTGCGGGCGAAGCTTTATTTGGTACAGCGTTGGGCGAAGAATGGGGGCTTTTGGCCCTAGCGATCGAACCCACAAAACTATACCAAATTAACACAGCAGATTTGGTCGCGCAGGTAACAGTTGGTGAAGAAAGGGCAATTGGGTTAGTTAATGGTTGGGTAAACCGTTTAAAGAAGACATTCAGCCAGGAATACACAGCGGCCTTCGCTTCCCAGGACTTATCCTTCATAAATTCCGAGAGTGCTGCTTCATTGCCAAACATTTTAGCCGATTTACATACCGATTTATTTAATTATTTGAGTGGGCAGGAGTTGCAGAAAACAGAGGCGACTTTTCGGCAACTTCAAGAAAGAGAAGAACTGAATTTAATGGTAGTCAATTCTGCCCTTTCTAAGTTAGCGGGTGTGGTAAAACCGCAGCCAGAAACGGTATTTTTCCAGCAAGGAATTCCTTTGTTAATTGCAGCGGGTGCAGTGGCAAAAGCCATGGGAATAACGATTAGTCCTCCGACGCAGTTGGAGGAACTCAAATCTGTAAAAGATTCGGTGGAGGCTATAGCGCGTTCCTCCCAATTTCGGACTCGGAGGGTGGTGTTGGAGGATGGCTGGTGGCGAAGAGAACACGGCCCTGCTTTAGCTTACACCCTTGCAGGGCATCCGGTGGCTTTGTTAGTTGTTGGTAACGGTTACGTTTTGTTTGATGGAGTAACTCAAACTCGGACGACGGTGAATGAGACGGTGGCCGCGACTTTGGCACCAGAAGCTTACCAGTTTTACCGACCGTTACCTAGTGTTATTAATAATCTTTTGTCCTTGTTACAGTTTGGCTTAAAGGGGTATGAAAAAGACATCGCCAGCATTTTGGTGGTAGGAATTATTGGTACTCTGCTGGGGATGGTGGTGCCGCAGGCGACGGGAATTTTGATAGATAGTGCGATTCCAGATGGCGATCGCAATTTATTATGGCAATTAGCGCTGGCATTGTTGGCGCTGGGTTTGGGAAGGTCAGCTTTTGAAATGTCTCAAGGGATTATAGCGCTGCGAGTGGAGAACAGCGTTGATAGTTCGTTGCAAATGGCGGTATGGGATAAACTTCTGGGATTGAGTCCGGCTTTTTTTCGGGAATATGATTCCGGCGACTTGGTCAACCGCACCTTGTCGGTGAACCAAATTCGTAAGATACTGTCGGGGGGAACGCTACGCACTTTGATGAGTGGAGTGTTCGGTTTGCTGAATTTGGTGCTGATGTTTGTTTACAGTTGGCGACTCGCTTTGGTGGGGGTGGGGATAGCTTTGCTGACAACCGCAGTTACCTTTGTGGTTAATTTTTTGGTAATTCGCAATTTGCGACAGTCGCAAGAATTGGATGGCGAGATTAGCGGGTTGGTGGTACAACTCATTAATGGGGTGGCTAAGCTGCGGCTGGCGCAGGCTGAAGACAGGGCGTTTGCAGCTTGGGCTCAAAAGTACGGCGATCGCATGAAGTTGGAAGCTGGTTTGCAACGCCTTCAAGATGGAATGGATGTGTTCAACGAGTCCCTTTCCTTGGTGAGTTCGGCAGTTTTGTATTGGTTTGCCGTACAGTCGATTCAGATGGCCCAAGCTAATGACGGTAGCGGGTTGACGATAGGTACGTTTTTGGCTTTTAATGCCGCCTTGGGGATTTTTAGCGGCGCTGTAAGTAGTATTAGCACTACCGTGACTAATATTTTGGGTATTGTGCCGCTGTGGGAAAGAGCGAAACCGATTTTGCAAACCAAACCCGAGTACGAACCTCATAGAGTAAATCCGGGTCAGTTGCAGAGTGGGGTGGTTTTGGAGCGCGTGACTTTTCGCTATCGAGATGAGGGATTGCCTGTACTTGATGATATTACTCTTTGTGCCCAACCCGGTGAATTTGTGGCGATCGTCGGGCCGTCGGGAAGTGGGAAGTCAACGATTGTCCGGTTGTTGTTGGGATTTGAAACGCCTAATTCCGGAAGGGTTTATTACGATGGCAAAGATTTGGCTTCTTTAGATTTGGTGGCGGTGCGAAGGCAGTTGGGGGTAGTGCTGCAAAGTGGTCGGATTGGTTCGGGTTCGATTTTTGAGAATATCACGGCTGGGGCGTTGGTGTCGCACGAAAAAGCTTGGGAAGCGGCACGGATGGCGGGTTTTGCTGAAGATATTGAGCAAATGCCGATGAAAATGCACACGGTGATTAGTGAGGGGGGAACCAATCTTTCCGGCGGACAAAAGCAGCGGTTATTGATTGCCAGGGCCCTGGTGAATCAGCCGAAAATTATTGTGATGGATGAGGCGACGAGTTCCTTGGATAACCGCACGCAAGGGATTGTTGTGGAAAGTTTGGATAAGTTGAAGGCGACGAGGATTGTCATTGCCCACCGATTGAGTACGATTCGCCATGCCGATCGGATTTATGTTGTGGAAGCGGGGCGCGTGGTGCAGGTGGGGACCTTTGAGGAGTTGGTGCAGCAAGAGGGTTTGTTTGCACAATTGGTGGCGAGACAAATGGAATGATATCATGTCCGATCGAGCGACCGCGATTTTTGTAGGGGAGGGTTCGCCAACAATACCTGCCAATAATTGACCATCTCAAAAACCCGCCCCGACCGAGATATTATGGTTAATCGATCGGACATGATATCAGACTTCACATAAGCGAGAAACTACTAAATTCGGTTTAATGCGTTGAATAAAATTCCTCGGCATTACCCCACCCATTTCTCTTTTATCACCCCATTTTCCAGCACTAGATCAGTTGGAAAAGCTTCCACTAAGCTACCCATTACAGCAGGTTTCATCGCCACCACCGTACAAGTTTATCTTATTATAAATTTTGATTGGGTAAGACTTTCCTATCTCCACAAAGATAGGTTAAATTAACTGATGATGGTTTGAGTCAATGGCATCCAGCTTTTCTCAAACTGGGTAAAAATTTGGATGAATGTGCCAAAAAGGATCGAGGTTTTTGTCAGCGGTATAAACCAAAAGTGAAATCAGCTAGCAGCAAATCCCGTACTTGGAAGTAAGCTGCTAGCTGGCCTAAAAGTTATTCGTAAGAGTAAGGGCAATAAATTTTTACTATTTCTTCGCCCTGTTGGCGCTTCTGCGAGAGTGCCTGCTATTGGTTGAAACCCAGTACTTACAAGACTTTTTGGAACAGTTTGTGCGGGCTGGGTCGATGCTTCAAAGGAAAGAATTTTTGGGAGGTAAGCTGGTTATCACAAGAGTCTTTCGAGGACTTTGGTCACGCTTTGATTGAAAGTCTCCTGGGTCCGGCTTACCCCTCCATCACATTAGATCAGCACCATTACTATGGAGTTCCAATCTAATAATGAACGGCAACCCATACTCCAGCCACCAGCACGTGCTTAACCAAAATACCTGCGATCAGAATATAAGTCACGCTGCCACCATTAACTGCGCATAACTCCTCATCGCTTAACTCCACACACACGGTGCTTTCAGGAGTGCTTTGTTGGTCAACATTAGCTGCGGTCTGGTTTTTTTGAAGATTGTTGAAAAACATTTTTTTGCTTGATGAAGTTGTGTGTGTGTATGTAGCTACTATAAGAGGTTATTTTTTGTTTGTCAAGCTTGAATTAAAATATTTGGGAAATTTTTGAGAGCGGTAGAAGCCAAATAATAAGCCAGCTAGCAGCACATCTTTCACAAGTAAATAAGCTGCTAGCTGGCTGCCAAACTTAGTGGTAAGAACCTTTTGGTCAGCAATTTTATTCGCCCTGTTGCCGAAGCGGCAACAGGGCCTGCTATTAGTTGAAACCCAGTACGTACAAGACTGTTTGGAACAGTTTGTGCGGGCTGGCTCGATGCTTCAAAGAAAAGACTTTTTGGGAGCTAAGCTGGTTAAGCTGTTATGCACCTAGATTGTTTTTGGTATGAGAGGGGGAGAGGATTTAACGAGTTTTGATGTGGGATAGAAATATGCAATTTAAATGCACAAGAACTTACCACGAGAGTCAGATGTTAATGTTAGGTGATATTGAGCCCGATCGCTAAAACGATCGGGTTCAATATCAGCCACGGTTATTGTTACCGTGTCCAACAAATCCCTCTCTGAACCTCTGTAACTGCAATCAAATCATCATCGCTCATCTCACCCCTAAGGTGATTTGGTGAACAATAGCTGCAGGCTGGCTGGTTTTATTTTTTTGAAAAAGATAACTAAACTTTATGTGTCACAATATTAATTTAGATATTAAGTCTTGTCAAGATTAAATAATACTTTTTTTCATTTTGTTACTGGGCTCTCACACGCACAAGCTATTCCACTCTACGCAAAAGCCTCACTTTTACCTACAGCAAGCTTTTGACGCACCAAAAGCAAAGATTATTTTTGGGCAGAGGTTTTGTTTTCTTATGTAAGGAAACACGTATTTTTTTGATTGACAAATACGCCAATTTACCCATGTAGACTTAATAGTCTATCCCTAGACGCCGGACTTCTCTAAAAAGTCGGAACTTTACAAATCATCCTTCGCTGCTAAGCAAACGCACATAACTGCCCCCTTGGGCCCACAACTGCTCGTGAGTTTCCCGCTGTACAACCAAACCCTGCTCCAGTACAATAATTTCATCGCAATCCCGAATCGTAAAGTGTTCGTATTTCCGGTGGAGACTATGAGGTGTTGCCAGAAAATTACGAACAGATGATTTATGTAGTGAGGATTCGTTGATGCTACGTTGTCTGGCCAATAAGCTAATCCGCATTTAAATTGCATGATAAAATAAATTTTTCCTCTTGTGGGGTGGGCATCCTGCCCGCCCTCAACATACAATTTAAATGCACAACAGCTTAACCACCGCAAACGAAAGCTTAATTCATCTTTAAAAAGAGTTCATTATGCCATTCCTGTTAAATTCTCATAATGTTTTCAATTATTTGGTCGATCATAGCTTAGGCAATAATTTTGAAGAAGCACTCATTAAGATAGAGCTAGTTGCCGGTAAAAACTTTAACTTATTAGTGACTTTCCCTGATAGTCGCAAGCTATTAATTAAGCAAGAGCGGCACAATAGTTCGGGGCAAGCACGAGGAGATCTTTTTGGAGAGTGGCGGCTCAAAGAGTTCTTCCAGGGATTTTCAGAACTAAATTACATAGGCCAATTTTTCCCTGATGTGCTGCATTTCGATCCGGAGAATTCTATTATTGTCCAAACATATTTAGATGACTATCAGAATTTAACGAACTATTACCAAAAGGACAATAGTTTTAACAGTGAAATTGCTGTAGCGATCGCCACCATCCTCGCCACCATCCATCGAGCCACTTTCAACCGCCAAGACTATCAGGAATTCTTCTCGGCAAAACCTCCTGATAATCTCAGCCCTACTCATGTACCTAACTTGATTCGCAGTATAGAAAAGATAGGGCCTGAAATTTTTGGTATAATTCCCGCAGATGGGCTGAAATTCTTTAAGCTCTATCAGCGATACGAAAGCTTGGGGCAAGCAATGAGAGAACTTGGTGATGTTTTTCAACCCTGCTGCTTGACCCATACTGACCTCAAAATCAACAACATTCTCCTACACACCAATTGGGAACAAGAAGGTTCCAACATCGTGCGGCTAATTGATTGGGAGAGCTCTTATTGGGGAGACCCTGCCTTTGATTTGGGAACACTCATTGCCAGCTACCTGCAAATCTGGCTGAGTAGCTTAGTTATGAGTAAGTCTCTTACTATTGAAGAATCTCTGCGTCTGGCTATGACCCCACTAGAACACCTTCAACCTGCCATTGCTGCTCTGACAAAAGCTTATTTCAATAACTTCCCGGAGATTTTCCAGCATCGCCCCGATTTCTTGCTGCGAGTCGTGCAATTTGCAGGATTGGCATTAATTCAAGAGATTCAGGCAAGGATTCAGTACGAAAAATCATTTGGAAATCAGGGTATTTGTATGCTTCAGGTTGCTAAGAGTTTGTTATGTCGTCCGGAACAATCCTTAGCAACTGTTTTCGGAACCGCAGCTACAGAATTAACTCAATTTTAAACCTGCTGCCGCTATTAATTTTTAGCCCCGACAAAACTATCATGCAACAACAAAATTTTTCACAAACTCAACAGCCAGATTTTGCTTCACAACAGCTACTGGATACTTTGCAAGACATTGTTAACAATGTGCAAATCCACTCCAACTTCTGTATTCGCCATCCCAATTACCAACCCTTAGAATTACCCGAGGAAATGGTCGTCCGCTTCCAGCGAATGCCTGCAGATATTCAGAATAAGTATTTGAGCCTGCAACTGCGAACTTTTCTCTACGGTATATATTACAACGCCTCTATGCGAGCAGTTCTCGCACCAGACGCCGATTCAGCGGATTTGGCACTGTACCAAGATTTAGAAAATAACACCCGCTTAGGAGTAGACCTAGCATTTTACGAACAATTGCATTCCTGCAATGGGGGCACTGGCTATTTCGATCCAGGTTGGTATGTGGTGAGGCAAGAAAGCGATCGCACTCTTGCTGTAACCAAGGGCGGTTTGACTTTACACATAGAACCCGAAAAGCATCTGCAACTCGCCGAAAAGGTCGCTGTAGGTGAGTTGGTGGCGATCCGGATGCCTCGTAATTTAGTGCAAAACGGGTTCTACGTGGCAGTGGGCAATGCAGGAATGCGGAGTTATAGTCATCCAGACCGCAAACCAGAATTGGTGCGAATTTACTTCAATTTCAGCCCAGAAGGTGCAGTAGCGGTCATGGGCAGTCTGACGCGCGAGTTGAACGACATCTCGATTCCCTTTCATTTTAAGACGCTATACAACCCAGGTGAATTCAAGCGCTATGACTCAGGCGTACTCTATTTCGAGAAGAGTAACTATGAAACCGTCCGACAGGTTCTTGAGAGTGTCTATGCAGAAACAAAAGCGCACTTTAGCGCAGATATCCCCCTATTCACCAAGTTCCTGGCACCAGGCGTTGGTCTAGCAGAGGAACCAGACAGCAAATTTGCCGACCAAGAAAGCTTTGGGATGAACCGCTGCCAAATAGTTGCCAATGGCTTGCTGGAGGCTTGGCACTCGGTCGATGACTCCCCAGAGGCGCGGATGACCTCTATCCTCCAGCAATTCTCTCTTTTGGGCGTTGAATTGCTGCGTTCCTACCTGAATGCTACTTCTCTGGATATATATACCCAGATGAAGTTTTGATGACAAATTAGCTCTTAGGGCAGAAGCATTTCCTAGGGGAGAAGATTGTATACTGCATGACATATCAAACACACATTGAGAGGAAAATCAAATGATTAACCCAATTAATGCCAAAAAGAATGACCAAAATAATGACGCAAAGAATGACGTCACAATCGTCGGAACTGACTTTTTTACCGATTCTGAAAGCTTCTTGAATGAACTGACCGATGATGAATTAGATCAAGTAAGAGGTGGTGGCGGTGGTAGCCGCGCTAGCTTACTACTTTGTGGTGATAGCAGCCTTAGCGTAACTACTTGCAACTAAAACTCTTTCTTTTGAGCCAATCGAATCATAGAGTGGGTACTTACCCATTCTATATAACATATCAAACACACATTGAGAGGAAACTCAAATGATTAATCACATTGATGACAACAATAATGACGCAAAGAATGACGTCACAGTCGTCGGAACTGACTTTTTTACCGATTCTGAAAGCTTCTTGAATGAACTGACCGATGATGAATTAGAGCAGGTAAAAGGTGGTACAGGTGGTGGTAGCCGCGCGAGCTTACTACTTTGTGGTGATAGCAGCCTTAGCGTAACTACTTGCAACTAAAACTCTTTCTTTTGAGCCAATCGAATCATAGAGTGGGTACTTACCCATTCTATATAACATATCAAACACACATTGAGAGGAAACTCAAATGATTAATCACATTGATGACAACAATAATGACGCAAAGAATGACGTCACAGTCGTCGGAACTGACTTTTTTACCGATTCTGAAAGCTTCTTGAATGAACTGACCGATGATGAATTAGAGCAGGTAAAAGGTGGTACAGGTGGTGGTAGCCGCGCGAGCTTACTACTTTGTGGTGATAGCAGCCTTAGCGTAACTACTTGCAACTAAAACTCTTTCTTTTGAGCCAATCGAATCATAGAGTGGGTACTTACCCATTCTATGATTATTAAATTGAAACTTTGAACTCAATTAAATATTTGCTACAACAACTCAATCGTCTGATAAAAAAAAGGCTGTTTATGACAATTTATCTCAACTATAAAAACTTATTTCCTTACTTGATAAATGTTGGTATATGCCAAAAAGACGACTTAGAGTCTCTTAAATTTGACGTTAACCAAAGCCAAACTTCTTATTGGGTAATCGATGTACCCCAAAAGCAGGACAAGCTCTTTGTTAAGCAGACCCCTCATTATAGCAGCCTTGATAAGGATGTTAGGATTTCTAAAGAGTGGAAGCTTTATAATTTTTTGCAGTCTAACAAACATTTAGATTACGCTTCATCATTAACTCCAGATATAGTGCATTTTGATGAAAGCAATTCGATACTAATATCCAAATGCCCAAATAATTATATTGCCTTAAAAAGTTATTATCAAAATCAGGGAACTTTCCCAATCGCGCTGGCCGAATTGGTGGGAACGACTTTAGCAAAGCTACATTCACAGACGATGAGTTCTCAGGGGTGCTACACTTTTCTGAATGAGCTTCAAGAATCGAAACTTAACTACCAACTTCCTTATCCTGACTATCTTTCTGACTCTCTTCTCAGCTGTATTGAACCTGAGAGTTTAAAGAAGAGTCAAGCTGTTTCTTGGAAATTTATTGGTATTTTTCAACAATCTGAAGCTCTCATGGAAGTAGTTACCGATTTGGTGTTTAATCATCGCCACTGCTGCTTAACACACAATAATATTCAATTTAATAATATTTTAATACCCAGGTCTTGGGAAAAGTTAGTAACAGAAACTCCGGATTACGATCGCAGCCTAATTAAGCTTATTAATTGGGAAGCATATAGTTGGGGCGATCCGGCTTGCGATTTAGGCAAAGCAATTCTTGGATATTTTCTCTTGTGGATGGACAGTATGATAGTGCATCCTGATATTGAAACAAAAAAATCTATACAGCTAGCCACAATACCTCTAGAAGTTGTTCGTCCTTCACTTGTAGCCATGACCAAAGCTTATATTAATACTTACCCAAAAATTTTAGAAGATTATCCAGAATTTATCAAGCGGGTTGTTCAGTTTGCTGGACTTGGTTTAGTTTATCAACTCCTAAGAGAATTTCAACTTCAGCCAGAGAGGGCTTATAATATCCAGACCCTCTATTTTTTCATTGCTCCACAATTACTCTGCAAGCCAGAAAAATTTCTGTCAATTTAACCTTTGATAAGTTTTGATTAAATACCCTGTCAACAACAGGATTTAGGAGTATATATCATGCAATTCCCACCTACTTTACAAGAGACTTTAGATGATATTGCTGGCAACATTCAAATAGAATCTTCTGAATTCCGCATCAGTCATTCTCACTATCCTTCTATAGAAACTCCGGCTGCTACTGTGGCACAACTGCAAAAACTGCCTCGGGAAACTCAGGATAAGTATTTAAATTCCCAGTTATTAGAATTTATATATAGCATTTACTTTAAAGGTTCGCGTATCAGAGAAGTAAGCCCAGGAATTAAGACGAACGAACAAATTCTGCAAGAAATAGATTCCCGAGGAATAGACTGGGAATTTTATGAACAACTGGACAGAAACAATTATGGGAGAGGTTTTTTTCACCCAGGGTACCACATCCTTAGACAGGAAGCTGATGGTAGCCTTGTTGCACAATTCGAGGGTGCGATGCTAAACATCCAGCGAGAACGTCATCTTCCTTTAGTCTTGCAATCAGCTAGTGTAAACGATCCAGTAGCAGTATTATTACCTTCTAGCTTTATTAATGAAAATAGGTATAGAGCAAATGGCGATGGCATAGGTGGTTTACCGCCTCTAAAGTTTCATAGTGACGGAATAATTATTTATTTCAACTTCAGTCCCGAAGCTGCTGTTTCTACTATGAAGTGCGTAACGACTAAATTGAATGAAGTGAAAGTCCCCTTTGGCTTCGAGGTGTTACACAATCCTTTGAACTACAACTTGTATAGCTCAGGATTTATGAAATTTCCTTATAATCCAGACGAGTCTTACCGATACAAAGAAATTCTTTTACCAGTCTTACAGGCGATTTACGCAGAAAATAAATCTCACTTTCGGCCGCAGGTTCCCATATTTACTAAGGTACTCGCACCTGGTATTGGCTTAGCGGAACATCCGGCTTCTGAACTGAAGTTTGTAACTCAACAACAGTTTGGACAAAACCGCTGCGAAATTGTTGCCAATGCTTTGCTAGAAGCTCATCAAAACAATGATGAATCTAAACAAGGTCGGATGAAATATATGATCCAACACTTTGAGCGGTTGGGGCTTGACATAGAGCGTCCCTATCTCAATCCTAACTCGGAAGATATTTACACACCATTGGACTTATAGCCTTTCGAGCGAAATATGAGGTACTCATGGGCATAGGGCATAGGGCATAGGGCATAGGGCATAGGGCATACCTCACTTTTTTGAGAACCGCTATAACTAACGGTGTGAGTTGATTCGGGACAGGTTGAAAAATACATAAGACCTCTTGCAAAAGTCCTTTTCATAAATTTATTGGACGGGCAAGATGCCCATCCTAGTTATTTTTCTTGTGGGATGGGCATCTTGCCCGTCCTAGTTATTTTTGCAAGAGGTCTATAGCAAATATTTCAGCAGGATTCTGTCTTTTTTTGCTCATTTTCTTGTTAAAAAACAACGCTGTTTATTTTTAATAAACACCAGTCCAAGTCCGACTTCTCTAAAAAGTCGGGACTCTAAAAATCATTCTTCGCTGCGAAGCAAACGCACATAACTGCCCCCTTCGGCCCACAACTGCTCGTGAGTTCCTCGCTGTACAACCAAACCCTGCTCGAGTACAATAATTTCATCGCAATCCCGAATCGTACTGAGTCGGTGGGCAATCACCACACAAGAACAACCGCGCCGTCGCAAATTCCGGTCTATAATCAACTCGCTTTGAGCATCCAGGGCACTGGTTGCCTCATCCAACACCAACACCGCTGGATTTCTCACCAGGGCCCGGGCAATTTCCAATCGCTGGCGCTGTCCCCCACTCAGATTCATTCCCCCTTCAATCAGCTTTGCCTCGTATCCTCCGGGCAATGATAGAATCGTGTCGTGAATCGCTGCATCCTGACAAGCCTTTACTAAATCCGCTGGCGCTACAGTCGAATCCCACAAAGTGAGATTTTCCCGCACAGTTCCACCAAACAGAAAGATATCTTGTTCCACCATTGCCAAAGCAGAAGTTAAAACAGAACGCGAAATCTGTTTTCTGGGTGTACCATCAAACAAAATCTCTCCCGACCAAGGTTGGTAAAGACCGCAAATTACCTTAGCAATGGTAGACTTACCAGAACCGCTACTCCCCACAACGGCAACTCGTTGACCGGGCTTCAAACTCAAGCTAAAATCTTCAATCAAGGGCTTTTCCACGCGGCTGTAACCAAAAGTGATATTCTGCAACTCCACATAACCTTGTAAGCTAAAGGTGATTGGTGATTGTGGAAGAGAAAAAGTTTTTTCCCCTTCCCCCTTGGCCTCTTCTGGCCCTCTTTCCACCTCTGGGTCCACTGAATTTTGCAATACATCATCGAGTCGGTTCAAATCGGCTTCCAAATCTTGCAACAAACTGCCAAAATTAATTAAACTCTCGATCGGCGCTAAAAAACCAACCATTAAACTTTGGTAAGCAACCAGCATTCCCACACTCAGCGTCCCGTCCATCACTTTCAAGCCGCCGACTGTTAATATAGAAGCTGTCATCAGCGCCGACAGCAGCGTGGGTAAGATTGTCAAAACTTGAGATTGTAAACCTAAATCCTGCTCTGCGTTCAGCGCTTTGGCATAGTACCCGGCGAACTTGGCAAACGAGTCGGACTCCAGACCAGAAGATTTCAGTGTTTCGATCGTTTGAATGCCTGCGATCGCCACGCCATGCACCTTACCATACTCCTGCGCCAGCTTGAGACTCGCATCCACCCGCGCCCGCAACATCAACTGTAGGGCGAAGAAATTAATCGAGGCAAAAACAAGGGCTATTCCGGTCAGGAGGCGATCGTACTGTAGCATAATTAACAAGTAAAAAACCATCATCACCGTGTCGATGATAGTTTTACCCAAAGTACCCGAAAGTATCCCCGCAACCTTGTTATTCAGTGACAGCCGACTGGTAATTTCACCCGCAAAGCGCTGTGCGTAAAACCCAACTGGCAAACGCAAAATGTGCCAAATAAACTGCCCCGACATCGTTACCGACAGCTTCAACATCAAATTCCGCAAATAGGTAAGTCGCAGGGAAGCGAGAATACCCCTGAGTACCGCGGTGAGAACCATTCCCAGCACCAAAGGCTTTATCCAATCTTGGCGTTGGGAAACCAAAATTTCATCCACGAAGACTTGGGAAAAAGCAGACACTGCCAAGCGAGGAACGGTGAGCAAAAACCCCGCGAACAGGGAGAATAAAATGGTACCCCAAGAGTACCGTAACCGCGACACTAAAGCGGCGAGAGTGTTCCTTGTTTTACCGCCCTTTTCAAAAGAAGGGCCAGGTTCCATTACCAGGATAACCCCTGTGTAAGCGCGATCGAACTCTTCGAGGGAAACCCTTCGCCGTCCCGTAGCGGGGTCATTGATATAAACGCACTTTTTCCCAAACCCCTCTACTACCACAAAGTGGTTAAAATTCCAAAATACAATGTAGGGTGAGGGAATGGTTTTCAGTTTTTCCAACGGCGCTTTAAACCCTTTGGCATTTAAACCATAGTTCCGCGCTGCTTTGACGAGATAAAAAGCACTAGAACCATCTCGCGACACGCCGCACTCGCCCCGCAGTTCCGCTAGCGGGACAATGCGCGAGTAATATCCTAGAATAATGCCCAAAGCAGCAGCACCGCATTCTACAACCTCCATTTGCAAAAGCGTGGGAGTGCGAACGCGACTGGGTAGAAGTCGGCGCAGAATACTCGAAATCATCGCTGTCTTTTGTTAAATTTCAATACACACCAGTCCAAGAGCGAAACAGAGGAATAATATAAGAAATCGGAGCCACTTCTCCTACTTTGACCCGAACTAAGGTAGTAGTACCTGATGAAAGTTGTAACTCAGGTCCCTTGGAAGAAGACCAATTATAACCACTTTTTGTAGTTGCATCTTCTTGCAATTGAACAAAAACTTGCACTCGGGCACCATTCTCACCAGCCAGACTTTTCGCTAACTCTTCATTGCCCACAACTGCGCCAATTTCCTGAGTTGTCACCGGAAAAGGAGAAACCTTCGTTACTACCCCAACAATACCACCGTAGCGCTCGCGCTTGACAACGCTGGGGGTAACTTGTACATTCATACCTTGTTTAATTTGTTTACCATCTTTATCGGCAAAATAAACAATACTTTCCAGTTTGACCTGAGAATCTTCAGCTTCAATTATTCCCATACGGGTGCTGGCGCCAACAAATTGACCCGGCATAACGCTGGTTTCTAAAACATACCCATCATGTTTGCTGATAACTTGACTTGACTGAGCCAATTGCACTTCTAATTGAGCAATCTTGTCTTTGATTTCTTGGGTTTGATTGGTTTTGTCAAGAGATTTTTCTACGTCTTGTTGAAGCTGTTGCGCTTTTTGGGCTTCGATTTCCTTAATTTTGGTTTGGAATTCGTCAATTCTATTTTGAGCTTGTAGGTATTCGCGCTTGGCATTAGTTTTTTGGACTTGGATTTCTTGTAAGTTGGTTTTGATTTCGTCAATTCTATTTAAGTTTTGCTGATATTCCCGTTCTGTATTGATAACTTGAACATCAATTTCTTTAATAGCATTCTTGAGTTCATCAACTTTATTGAGATTTTGGAGATATTCCCGTTCGGTATTGGTTTTCTGAACATCAAGTTCCTTAAGTTGCGTGTCGATATCCGACACTTGCGTCTGCGCGTTCAACAATTCCTGTTCCGACTGCAACAGCACATCCTGACTGATGATTTTTTCTTCAAACAAACCACGACGACTTTCTACCCGCTGTTCCAAAGTTTTTAGCAACGCGCTAATTTGTTGCTTTCGCTCCAGAAGACTTTTGCGTTTTTCTGCGAGTGCTGCGAGAGTTTGTTGGCGCAGCACTGGCGTAACTTGCTCTCGGCGCACACTTTCCTCCAGACTTTTACGCTTTTGTGCAAGTGCGGTGAGAGTTTGTTGGCGCAGCACTGGCGTAACTTGCTCTCGGCGCACACTTTCTTCGAGACGAAGGCGTTTTTGCTCTAGTGCTTGGAGCGTTTCTTCTCGCAGCATGGGTGCGAGTGACTCGCGACGCAAACTTTCTTCTAAGTCTTTCTGCTGTTGCTCAAGCGTTATCAATTGTAGCGCTATCTGCTGCTTTCGCAGAGTTAAGGTACTTTGATTCTGCTGTTGCAGTTGGGCTAACTTGGCTTTCTCTAACTCTAGTTCTTTTTGAAGTTGAGACTGATCGATCGTAGCGAGTACCTGCCCTTGCTTAACTCTATCTCCCGCCTTAACATTTATGTTTAATATTTGGCCTTCCTTAGGCGCTTGAAATTGTACCACATGACGGGGACGAATCAATACGCCAGCACCGGTAACGGTGAGAGGAATGCGCCCAACTACACTCCAAACGCCAGCCCCAACAATTAAACAGCCCATCGAAACCAAAGGTAACCAAGTTTGGGGGCTGACTACCCGCATTAGTTTGTCGAGTTGTTCGGGTGAGGAAAGGCGCTCAAGCGCTTCTTCACGGAAGAGTTTGTTGCCTTGAGACATACATTTTTTTGTGTTTGCTTGGCTAGTGATCTTTTCTATAGTATCCTTTAAAATTCCATTCACTTTACCTCTGGGTTTCACCCCAAAAGCCGTATTTTTTCTACTTCAATGGTTTTTAAGGCAAGTCGAGTTTCATCTTGACACCAATATTTTATCCCATTTTTTGATGGACTTGGGGTAGTAGGCTGTAAGGCGGGGTCTACCAGTTATTGGCTGTATTTTTAACAGTTCTTCCAGACCGCCAGCAATATATTTTAAGGATCTGTTTATCGTAATTCTGGGTACTCCTAAACGTGGCAGCTTTATCTGTAATTCCTTGACTATACCAGCTTTTAAGCAGTAAAGTGCCTAAATTTTTTGTCTATTAGTCAATGTTCACGGCGCTGCGAGAGGATTATTTTTAAGGGAATATACTGTATGTATCAAAAATCCCGAGCTTAATATTTCTCTCTAATGACACTTGCGATTTTTTTGTGTTAAAATATCAACCTCGCTGTCCCTCGCCCGCAATATTACTTAATATTTTTTTCCATCTTGATCAAAACTTTAATTAAATAAGTGTTTTTCAGGAAAAATTTTACATATATTTTCTTAAAGAACTGTTATGGTTGCTATAACTTTGGCGGGCGTTGCACAATGGCGCTATGAATTATTGAGGAATGGGGACATCTCAGAATTTGAGATAGTGGAGTAACGGCCGAACTCTTGTATAGCCTTTCTCAGTAACATGAGGTGCTGTCGCGGGCATAGGGCATAGGGCATAGGGCATAGGCCTCCGTGGGCATCAGTTGCGATCGGTGTGTACCTCATTTTATTGAGAACCGTTGTATCTGAGCATTTCCTCGGATTTTGACTCCCAAGACCTCGTTCCAGGGGATGCAACCCTTCTTGCAGATAGTGCCGCAACCGGGTATTTTCCCTTTCCACCCGTGTCTCATAAGTCAAGCTGACAATTTGGTCTCCTGCTGGAATAAAACCAGATTAACCTGATGTTCGATCGCATCCAAAAAATGTAGATTCGGGTTTGTCCTGTTCGTGGGGGCGGGTTTATTATATTGTTGGTTTCTGACATAGATGATTGGTGAAACCCGCCCCTACACTTAACTCCTGACTAATTCAAAAACGTTGCTTTGTACCGAGGACAAATTTGAGGTCGCCGGAGTCGCTAACCCCCATATCTAAGCGAATTAATCCAAAGCGCGATCGCACCCTCACACCCACCCCAACACCCGCCCCAGTCCCCGGTTTGTCTCTGACTACGGCCGGTTTTCCCAGTACACTCTCTCCCGTTCCCAAATCCGACGCAAAATCAACAAATATCACGCCGCCGACATCCCTACCGACAGGAAACCGATATTCGCCGGAAGCCAAGAAATAACTCCGGCCGCTGCCAATATCCCCGCTATCGTAACTCCGCACAGAATTGCGACCGCCGAGGCGAAAAGCTTCTGTGGGCGACAAATCCCCGATTACCGTCCCCGCTTGCAAGTTAAAAGCCAACATTTCGGGCAAGGCTTCGGACTCCAAAAGGCCGAGCAAAGTTACTGGTACATACTGTATATAATTAGCCAACAGGCGGTTACTCACAATGTTACCTCTACCCAGAGGTATCGACTGCTCGGTGCTGAGGCTGAGAATCGAGCCACGGGTAGGGTTGAAGGGATTGTCCCGCCGATCGAGCATAGCGCCAAAAGAAACAGTGTATAACTCGTCAACGCCCGTGCCGCTGAATGTGAGGGGATTGCCGAGTTCGTCGCGGCGGGCAATATTTAAGTTGCGATCGCGCGTGCTGATATTTGTATAATTTAATCCCAAAGTCGATCGCCAGTCGCCCAAAGGTCTGGTAAACCTGAGATTTCCCCCCCTCCGAATTTCCCGAACCCGGTCCCCATTGGGCAAATCAATATCTTCGTTGAAAATTTCCGATATTCTGCGATCGCCAAAAGCTCTCACACTGTATCCCAAACGGTCTTCGGCGGCAACGTAAGGGCTGACAAACTCGACATCGTACTGGATACCTCGGAGGCTGGGCTGAAGTTGCACCGCCAGCCGCTGCGGGTTTCTGGCGAAAGTTCGATCGGTATATGAAAGAGGAACAGCAACGCCAATATCATCACTAAGACTGGCACTGACGCCAAAAGAGCGAGCCGATCGCTCTTGAATATTGTAGATAACATTAATATCCGTGCCAACTTCTTCGATCGAAACCGTAACCTTGTCAAACAATCCCAATTGCTGCAACTGCTGCAAATCCGATCGTACAACGGACGGGCTGTAGTTATCTCCCGGCTTGAGTTTGATCTCGCCTCGGATAAAATCTTCCGAAATTCTGCCCTCAACTGGATTCCCTTTTTTATCAACTGCTTCGCCTCTGGAATTGACAAAGCGAATTTTCACCTCAGCAACGTAAACGCCCTCAGCATTGCCCGCTTGACTGATTTGTAGAGTACCGCGACGCTGTGCGGCGTTGCTGTCTACTGCTTCGGGGATTTCGGCTTTTGTCGCCAGCGTCGCCGGAGTTTTTAACACAGATGTAAAATCTTTATGGTGGCTGGACTTGAGTGATATCAATTCCGGTTGCACCGGAATGATTGTTGACTGTTGACTGTTGACTGTTGACTGATGACTAATGACTAATGACTGATGACTAATGACTAATGACTGTTGACTTGGGGTGGAAAAACTCAATGGTTGAGTGTTAACTGTTGACTCGATTTTATTATTGTGATGCAACCGGAAACGATATGAGGGAGATTCCCTAGGGGATAGCTGCGCCGCGCGTACTTCTTTTGAAGCTACGAGCTCATCGGATGCCGGCAAATCCCGCACAGTTGGACTCATCTGAGAGGTTGCACCATTCTCAATCAGCTTTTTATGTACAGGCAAGATGCCTGTTCCACAAAACAATTCATCTCTTGTGGAACGGGCATCTTGCCCGTTCTTGAGAATGGTGCCAGATGTGAAACTCACCTCATCCTCCGTCTGTGCCCTTGTGGGACAGGCGTCTCGCCTGTCAATTTCTGCGGTTTTTTCTCTAAACTCTCCCTCAGTCAGTGCGGCACTCGGATCGATCGCCCGGGCTGCCAATTCGCCGCCCGCGGGCGCCGCCAAAGTCAAAAATGCAATAATCGGAATTCGCATACACATTAAATTTAAAGCACACCCAACGCATATTACCCAAAACCGGGCCCTCTGCATAATTAGCCGAAAAGAAACCCGGTATTTTTGAGGATACCGGGTTTCTGCGATGCTGAAATTTGGCAAAATACGATCGACCGCGGGCGATCGTAAAATTTGTTTAAAGAGCTTGTCGAGAAACTCGTTTCTCAAAATGAGCCTGAGTCTGCTGCAACAGTTGTTCGCGACTATCTTTAGCGGTGGTAATGGTAGGGAGCAAGTTGCGAGCTTGTAAAGTCATGTGAAGCTGTAGGTGTGCTACGTACTCACTGACATCTTCGCGAAGAGAGCAAGCCGGGTACTGTTTTAAAGTAGAGTTCAAAGTGTTCTCCTGCCTTGAGTTTGCAGCATTTTCTAATAATAATAGAGACTATCACGCTCTATTTCTAATTGTCTACTCCGTAATGAAGTTTAACCTTTCAACGGCTGTTTTGTTACAATTGTTTACAAATGTATGTTACCTCTCAGGAGTCGATCGCCCATGCAGTCTCAAGGACTTGTAGGACAAAAGCACACATTAAGTACATTTGTCAATAGCATCAGCCAAACAGCGGCCTACCTCGACATCGGGTGCGGCCGACCCTTATTGATGCTGCACGGTGTCTTCGGAGAAAAGGCTTGCTGGCTGCCATTAATAGAGTTATTGCAATCTCAGTTTCGGTGCATCAGTTTAGAGATGCTGGGTTTTGGAGAATCCAGGCAACCATAAATCCGCTACGATGTAGCTGTAGAAGTTGCTTTTGTGCGACAAGTTGTAGAACAACTAAATATCGAACCATGCTGCATCATCGGACATTCTTTTGGCGGTTGGGTGGCATCTGCATATTCCCTAAAATATCTTAATTCTGTCAGCAGTTTAGTGTTAGCAGCACCAGCGGGAATTCGGGACGACATTTTTTGCGGTCAATAGGATGCTTTGCGGCCACTGCTGTGGGAAACCCCAGCCGTGGATTGGGCCTTGCAGTTAGCCAAACCTTTTGCTAGTTTAGCCGGAAAAAGTGAGAAATTGCAGGAAATTTCCGGGTGGCGCAGGGAGTTAATGTCTCAACCAGTAGCAAGGTCATTTTTAATGACTCGGAGGCCGTGGGAACACGCAGTTGATACAGTAGAAAAAGAAATTCACCAAGTGGAAATTCCTACCTTAGTCATCGCAACAGATAGCGACGAAACAATTCCTCTATGGCACTGTGAAACCTACACCAAGGAGATACCGGGCGCCGAATTAGTAATTATTCCCAATTCCACTCACGGGTTGCCCCAAACTCAAGCTCAAATCATGGCTAAGTTGATTAGTAAATTTTTGGATTATTAAGAAAAAGTGTGAAAAAAGCCGACTCCGGAAAATTGTGATAAGCTTCAAATTGAAAATAATTGTGTTTTAGTATACTGCTTTAATATGAAAAATAGAATATATTACTTAGTGTATTGTACAAAAAAATTTTATGGCTCTCAAATCTGGTGTCAGCAAAAGCTACAGACATTTAGTTGAGTCGGGGGCATTACCAATGGCGAGACTGAACAACTACTTTAATCTGGAAGAAATTACGACAGCCAGAAAAGTTAGTGCTGCGGTAATTAATATCAGCGGTCGCCAGCGAATGCTTTCCCAACGAACGGCTTTTTTTTGCATGAGGTTAGTTTGCTCCTCGAATGCGGCAGAAAGAGAAAAACTGCGCGGAAATTTGTTAGAGGCGATCGAGCTTATGGAAAAATCGCATCGCGACTTAATTAATACTGGCAGCAGCATCAGCTTAGTGAGTCGCCCTTCATTAACCATCGAGGCAATGTATTTTGAGGCGCCACTGTATCTAGACAAACAAGTCCGCGGATATATCGATCGAATTAAAGCATTCGTGCAACTTCCCGATGCCGAACTCAGGTTGGGAAATCCCCATCTGCAGTACATTGTCGAAGCTGCGGGCGGGGAATTGCTAGAAGCTTTCGATGCCGTGGTGAGTCAATACCAGCAAGAAAGCGAAATCGAACAATTTGAAATCGACCTCAAACAGGTTGAACTTTATCAAGAAAGTTGTGCTGCTACCGCGAAAGCGGAAGCTCAAGCGGCCGAGCTCGATCGCGCAGTTTGCGAACTCAAACAAACTCAAGCTCAACTCCTCCACAGAGAAAAAATGTCTTCGCTGGGAGCGCTAATGGCTAGTATCGTCCATGAAATTAATAACCCAGTTAGTTTTATTTACGGCAACTTGAGCCATGCGGAAATTTATATTCAAGATTTGCTACACCTGCTGCGTCTCTATCAAGAATACTATCCCAATCCCTGTCCCGAAATTCAAGCTCAAATCGAAGAGATGGATCTTGATTTTCTAGTTGAAGACTTGCCTAAAGTTATGTCTTCGATGCAAATGGGTTCCAATCGCATTCGCGAAATTGTCAAATCTATGGGCAGCTTTTCGCGAACAGATAACAGTAACATGACCCTGTGCGATTTGCACGACAGCATTGACAGCACCGTGTTAATTTTGCGAAACCGTCTCACTTCTCAAATAGACCGTCGCGACATTCAAGTAGTTAAAAAATATGGAAAATTGCCGGCTGTAGAGTGTTATGCCGGACAGCTCAATCAAGTATTTATGAATCTACTTACCAACGCGATCGATGCTTTGGACGAGGCAGCACAAAATCAGCCCGATGCTGTGCTAAAAATTTCGATCAGCACTGAATTAGCTGGGCCCGATCGTGTGAGAGTACGGATTGCTGACACGGGAGCGGGAATGACAGCACAGATAAAAGAACAAATGTTCGAGCAGTTTTTCACCACCAAGGAAATCGGTAAAGGTACCGGTTTAGGATTGTCTATTGTCTACAAAATCTTAGTAGAAAATCACCGAGGAACGCTCAGGTGTGAGTCTGAACCCTCCAAGGGAACCGAGTTTATCATTGAACTGCCGATACAGCAAACTTAAGCAATTTACAAACATCCAAATTTATGTATAGCGGTTCTCAAGCGTGGTGAGGTATGGGGGCGAGTCCTATGCCTATGCCCACGGAGGCCTATGCCCTATGCCCAATGAGCACCTCATATTACTGAGAAAGGCTATATGTTAATTGTGCCAGGGGCGTCCCGCCTGTGTTAATTGTCGTTAAAATTTACACATATCCTAGGCTAATTCTAGCTTCAAAGTTGGCAACAGCTTTTCTAAATTTTTGAGAGATTTCTGTTGCCAAAGAACATCATTTGAACCCAATACCAAAAGTTGAATCGTTTTCTTTTTCCGGACGCTAATGACAAACTTAGACAGCATACTGATACCAGAACTGTTAACAAATTTCAAGTTTTTTAGGTTCAAGGTAATAGTAGGCGGTTCGGGATTTGCGACCTCATCTAACAATTCGGCTATGGCTGCATACTCTGCTGGCCCGCCCAGGCTGAGTTCGCCTTGGAAACAGACTGTGGCTGATGCTCGATCGTACTGAATGCTGTAATCTTTACCTTTAATTTCTTGAATGCCCATTATTCTTTGGTTTCCTGACTAAAATACTGCGATCGCACAAGAGAGTAAATATTGAAATGGTTGAAACTAGACCGTAATTTGAACCACAGTAGTAACAGCGATCGTATCACTTTCTGCCCTTGGCTCAAATTTGCAACCTATCTTAGCTGAATAGTCATTAATCATAGTCAGCAATCCCAATCCCGAGCTGTCGCTTTCAGATTCAGCATTCTTTTCAAGCTGCTGCAAATAAAGTTCATTTGGATCGGAAGCCAGAATTTCTTTAATAAACTCCTTAAACTTATTCGCCCCTTCTGAATTGACAGTATTACTGGCAAAAATTACCGCCGTCACCTCTGTTCCACAAATAAAGTGTATGCCAAATTTGACTTTATAATTCGTATCATCCTTATTAAATTTTATCGCATTTTCTAACAGTTCGTTGGCGACATAGCTCACAACTCCCTTACTTTGTTTAATCCGTTTCTTGCTGCTAGCATCCTCTGCATCCATCGGTAGAAAGCTGGACAAATAATCGGCTACAAAATGAGCCGAAAGCCTGTTGTTGCGCCAGCGCTGCTTGATGGGACGAGAGCTCGGCGTAAAAGTAAGTTCTAGCGAGTCGTGTTCAGGAGGAAATTTGTCAATAAATTCTCCACAGATTTCTGTCACAGTTTGTAAGCTTCCAGATGTCATTATTTTTCTGCCTTCAAGTAATTTTTATGTCACTTCTGGGTAAATTTCCACACCCCATTCCAGTTAGCGGGAATACTATTTTCTAACAGTGCTTGGATGCGTTCTAGGTAAAGTTGGCTGGGTTGATCAGCGGGACTTATCGCCGCTATTTGTTCAAAACAAACTTTGGCATTAGCAAAATTTCCCTGAGAATATTGTTCAAGTCCTTCCTCAAAAATAGGCAGAGTTTTAATTTTGAGCGATCGCACTGGTTCTAGTTCAACATCTAACACCTCACAAACAGTAATGGCTTCTTGTCTACCTTTGACAATAGCCCGATCCAAAAATCGAATATGATACTTTTCTGGTTGACTCAAACGTTCTACCACATCTCCTGAAATTAATAAAGATACGCCATAATACTTAGTTAAACTTTCCAGACGCGCCGTGAGATTGACATGATCGGATAGCGCATCAGCTTGCATCCGGTTCGCATCTCCAATAATCCCCACCATTGTATCACCGACATGGATACCAATGCCAATATTCAGCGGTATGTACCCATTTATTTGACGGCTTTGATTGTATTTTTGCAACTGTTCCAGCATCACAATTCCTGCCTGAATAGCATCATCAACACCCTCGGGAAAAACTGCCATCACTCCATCTCCCATATACTTGACAATAAAACCGTTGTGATTGCGAATTTCGGGACTAATTCGCTGTAAATAGGTATTGATGAAGTCAAAGTTTTCTTGAGGAGTCATTTGCTCCGCCATCGTGGTGAACGAACGGATATCGGAAAACATGATGGCCATCTCTTTGCTCACGTGATCTCCAAGCTGGAAATCAACAATGCTCTGCTTGCCGAGAAATTGGAGATATTCATCGGGAATAAAACGCCCATAGCCCTGCAAAAGTTTCTCTAATTCCTGTTCCCGCGCTTTCACAGTTTCCACCATATGCGAGAATACCTGTGCCAGTTCTCCCAGTGCATCACTACGCGCTGCCACATCTGACAATATCTGGGGTTCAAAGCTATTGTTTTTCACAGCAATAGCTGCATCTATCACCTTTTTGACCTGCTGAATGTAAGTCTGCATCTCTCTATTTTTATCACGCATCTGATTTTCAAGATCCGTGGAGTGTTGCGTGATAATTTCTACTAAAGTTTCATAGATGTTTTTTTCCTCTTCCACTTCGTTAAGTTTTTGCATCAAATCCTGTACCTGAGTATTGATATTTTCTGGAGATGTATATTGTGCTACATTAATTTGGGGTTTCATAATTTATCCTCCCGAATCCGGAAGCGCAAAATTGTTTCACTCGCTCGCTGTAAATTACTACAGGTTACACGAGGCTATCGAGAAATCCGGTTTCTGCTTCTTCTGCTTCTTCGACTTCGATGCTTCGCCACTAAATCCAAGAGCGATGTGAGAAACCGGGTTAATGACAGTTAATCACAAATTATACACAATATTTCCCTTTTGCTTCAAAACTAGCAAAGTAATGTCATCAAATACCTTTTCTTCTCCAATAAATTCTCGCAAATCCTCTATGGTGGCTTGCTTGATTTGTTCGGCGCTCAAATGCCAGTTTTGAGAAACCACTTCACAGAGTTTTTCGAGCCCGTAGAATTGTTTGCTGGTGTTTCTGGCTTCCGTGATGCCGTCGGTGTACAGCACCACCCCGTCCCCGGGCTCTAAGTCTACTAAAACATGGCCGATCAACTCGGAAATATCCTCATCTAAGCCGATCGGAAATCCTAAATCTATTGTGTCTATCTGCTCGATTTGACCGCCTTTCCTGACCACAAGAGTTTGCTCATGTTGACCGCTGATACTAATTGTGCTATCGGCGTAGTTGAGCATAGCTAGCGTCAGATTTTTTTCCGAGTTCATGCGCTGGACATTTTTATAAATAGTGCGGTTGAGGGTATCTAAAAAGCGCACCGGGTCGGATTCTGGCATTTCTTGAAGAGTGCGAACAGCAGCTTGAGTCATCACCATTAAAATACCGCTTTCTAAGCCATGTCCGGTAACATCGCCGATGCAAATAGTGACAACCCCGTTAGTACAAAGTACGTCGTAGTAATCACCGCCTACTTCCGAGGCTGGCTCCATAAATCCGGCAATATCTAAATCTTCAATTGCTGCTAATTCCGCAGGTTTGGGCAGAATTAAGTACTGCATTTGTTTGAGGATATCGAGTTCGGAACTCATGCGGAGGTTTTCCGCTTTCAGGCGCTGGTTGAGAGCGGCAATTTGTTGAGTGGCTGTGGCGAGTTCAGAGGTGCGTTCTTTGACTTTATCTTCTAGAGTTTCAAAGGATTCTTGCAGTTGTATCGCCATGCTGTTAAAGGAATTTGTTAAAATTTTAATTTCAAAAATCCGACTGGAATCAACGTTCTGGTTGAGAACACCACCTGCTAGATATTCTGAAGCTTGAGCAATTTGGTTTAGGGGGCGAGTAATCCAACTAGCGGTGAGAATACCCACTCCAACAGAGACAATTAGAGCCACAATACACAGCAAAATGGTGTTGCGAGTGTTAGCATAAATTTGCGCCATAAAGTCGGCTTCAGGAACTACTACTACAATCAGCCAATTGAGACCGTACTTGTCAGTTAGCGGAGAAACTTGGATAAATTGCCGCTCACCGTTCAGCTTAAAGTCAAGTTGAACAGTTTGATCGATGTTTTCCAAACGCTTGAATCGATCGAGCAGATAAACCACACTTTGACGCATCAGCGGGTTGCTGCTTTCCTGTGCTTTGATCCGCTTTGTATCTTTGCCGGTTCCTACCGAAAGAGGCTGTTCTTTAACCGAAGTGGCTATTAATTCACCCGGCAGTTCAATGATAAATACTTGACCGGAAGTACCCACCCTTAAGGTTTGTAGGAAGTGGCGAATTTGATCGAGTCCCATCTGGCAAGTCAGGACGCCAATTAGTTTCCCTTCGGCATCGTAATAGGGTAGACTCGCATTAATTTGCAGTGTACCGTAGCCAAAATTAATATAAACTTCACTCCAAGCTGCCTGTTTCTTCTCCACAACAACGCTGTAAAAAGGGCGCGTGCGAACGTCATAATTGGGCGTGTTTTTGTCGATTGTTGTCGGGTTTCCCTTACCGTCAAGGTTGTAATATATCAAGTCGCCACCCCCCGGAATCAGTTGCTGGGCAAGCTGAGGTTGTTCAAGCCCAACCAGCCGATTTACCCAACCCACACGCAGGTACTGATTTTTTTCGTTGGCAATTCCCGCGTAACCGATCGATTTAAATTGCAGAACTTGTTTCCAAAAATAGGGTCGAGCTTGCTCCAAATCGTCAAAGTTCAACACCCCCAAAGGTAAAGCATCCTGATTGATCTGATTCACCAGTGGCGGAGCTTCCAGATAGGTTTGGACACGTTCGTAAACTCTCGCACTCACTTCGTGCCGCAACTGACTAACAATATCGTTGACTATCTGCTCTCCGTTTCTGTAAGAGAGATACCCAACACAGCCAACAGCAGCCAAAATTTGGAGTACAAAGGGAACTACCAAGACATTGCGGAGACTGAATTTGCCCGATCTGGAGGCGATCGCACGTTTTTGAGGAACCATTGTTAAAAACACTCCCAGCGGGCAGTTTACAGTAGATTGATTAACTTTTCAAATGCTGCCGTAAACCGCCATAGTGGCGCCGCGAACATCTTTGGCAGCTTCCGAACCAAGAAAGCAAATTACTTGAGCTAGAGGTTCAGGCTTGACCCATTGGTGAGCATTTTCTGAACCCATTGCCGAGCGATTTGTCGGAGGATCAATCACACTAGGGAGGACAGTATTAGCAATTATATTAGTACCTTTTGTTTCATCTGCGATCGCCTTTGTGAGGGCCACCACTCCAGCTTTAGCAGCACAGTAAGCCGCCAATTGTCCAACCTGCTGTTCGCCCCCACGCGAACCCACAGTCAAAATCCCCCCCGGACGCCAGTCAACAATACTTCTTATCCTTTCATTATTTATAAGTAAGTGGGTACAAATAAATATAACATGGGGAGAGGGCGGGTTTGGCAGTAGTAAACTCGCTGCTACCATAGACTCTAACTAAACGCGTCCCTACAATTACAGATTTTATATTATGGTTTTTTCCCATGACCTATTTACATTTTTGGATAGGTTAAGAGTAACTGACAATGTTATCATATCCAAAACTGAACAAACATCAACCAATCTGCGTTCATCAGCGCTCATCAGCCTGCATCAGCGGTTAAAAATAAAAAAAAATACCCAACAAAAATGCAAATTACTCAATCCCTCCACAGCGCCATTCTCATCTCCAACCTGGAACAATCCCAACACTTTTACAGCACCGTACTAAAACTGCAAAAAATTGATCGAGACTTAAAATTTCTCGGAATCTGGTATCAAATCGGCAACTTCCAGATTCACCTAATTTTAGCTGCAACAATTATACCAGATGCCGTAGACCATGAAAAATTAGGACGCAACCGACATCTAGCATTTTCTGTTGCCAACTTAGAGGCAGCAAAACAACAATTAATTGCTCACAATTGCCCGTTCCAAATGAGCGCGTCAGGTCGATCGGCATTATTTACGCAAGATCCCGACGGCAACATCATCGAACTCAGCGAGTAACAGATGAAAATCATCGCCTATTCTTACACCGAACCGCTACTAGAAGCAGCACCAGCACCGGAAATTTGGGGTCAAGAGGTCGATCGAATATATCAAGACTTAGGAGGGCGGCAACAACTGCAACAACTCCTGAAAGACTGCCAAACAGAACCAGTCAAATACCTGTTAATTCAGCGCTTTGAGGAACTCGGCGACACATTACAGCAAGTGTGTTCGCACCTAGCCCACCTCGAAAACCTCGGCGTCGAAATCATCGTACAAGCAGAAACAGAACCGCGAAACCGCAAAAACTTGCTGCAAATCCTCGCAGAACTCCAGCGCAGCCAACATAGCCGGAGCATTCGCAAAGGACACGCCCGCAACCGCATCAAATCCCGGATTCCACCGGGTAAGGCTCCCTACGGCTACCGGCGCGGCAAAGAGCGCTACACGATTGATCGATCGGCCGCCGCCGCCGTCAAAGGCTTTTTTGAACACTTTTTAATCTATGGTTCCTTGCGAGGTTCCGTGCGGTATTTAGCTAAGAAATACAGCAAAAAAATCTCCGTCAGCACAGGCCGCCGATGGCTGACAAATCCCGCCTACCGAGGCGATTTGGAATATCAAAACGGCCAAGTAATTTCTAATACCCACGTCCCGATTATTTCCAGAGAAGAAGCCGCCCAAATAGACAGATTGCTGCGCCGCAACCGCCGCCTTTCTCCCCGCAGCGCTAGCGCCCCGCGTTCCCTCGCAGGTTTAGCCATTTGTGCGGAATGCAAATCACCCATGACAGTTGCCAAAGTCACCTCCTACCGCAAAAATAGAGAATACCTTTATTTGCGGCCGATTAAGTGTCTGTCTCAGCCTAAATGTAGCGGCTTTTCCTACGATGAAGTATTGCAATTAACCATCGCCGGAATTTGTCGGGATTTACCCGCTGCTGTCGCCGCGCTGCAAATGCCGGATATCAACGGAATCAAAGTAGGAACTGAACGGGTGATCGCATCGAAACAAGAAATCCTAGAGCAACTTCCCGCCCTGATTGAAAGCGGCATTTTAGACACAGAAACGGCAGAGTTTAGAGCCTACAAAATTCGCACGGAAATTGCCCAACTGCAAAGCAAATTAGCCCAGCTGCCGCCAGTGAATTTGCGAGAAATAGCTCAAACTGTTTCTCTTCCCCAATTTTGGCTGGACTTGTCGGAATCGGAACGCAGGTTCTATTTTCGAGAGTTTATCGATCGCATTGAGATCGTCTGGGAAAATACCAATTGGAAACTGCAAATTATTTTCATTTTTTAAGGATTAGTGCGATGTGAATCGGTAGCTGCTGCGTTAGAGGCCCGACTTCTTAAACAAGTCGGGCCTCTGGGTACTCTCTTAGTTCGCTAGGAGTGGACTTCGTGTGACAAGGATAGGTTGCAACCACCGAATCATGTTTTTTAGCCTTTAGCCAATAGGCGATCATCTCTCCTTTACCTTTAACCCCGATCGCGCCTCTTTCCTCAAATACATACCGATCTTTTAACAGATCATAAATAGCAGTAGTAACTTGAATATACCCCGGTAATCCTTGAGATTCCATCCGAGAAGCAACATTAACAGTATCTCCCCACAAGTCATAGATAAATTTTTTAGTGCCAATGACGCCAGCAACTACTGGGCCTGTATTAATGCCAATCCGTATTTGAAAAGATTCGCCTGTGTCAGTTTTAAAATCAGCGATTACTTTCTGCATATCCAAGGCCATATTCGCGATCGCTTCTGCATGATCTGCCCTCGGCACCGGCACACCCCCTGCTACGATATAAGCATCCCCACTCGTTTTAATTTTCTCCAAATCGTGTTTTTCAGTTAGTTCGTCAAACTTTGAAAAAATCTGGTTTAGGAAATTTACCACTTCTAGAGCTGAAATTCTGGCAGCAAGAGACGTAAAACCAACAATATCGGCAAATAGGACTGTTGCTGACTCAAATCTCTCGGCAGCAGCACCGTCGCCTTTTTTCAAATTTTCAACAATCGCGGATGGTAAAGTATTTAGCAATAAACGATCGGATTCTTGTTGAGCAAGCCGTAAAGCTAGCTCCACCCCCTGCCGCTCTTTAATTTCGTTTTGCAAACGTTCGACAAGTTCTTCTAATTGCTGCGTTTGCTCTTGAAGTAGCTTTTGCTGACTTTGAATTGTTAACTGATTTGCCACTCGTGCCAATACTTCTTGATTTTGAAAAGGTTTCGTAATATAATCAACTGCTCCCACATCAAAGGCTTTCACCTTATCTAAAACGTCATCTAAGGCACTTAAAAAAATGACTGGAATAGAACTGGTTTTTGGTGAAGCTTTCAACTGTGCACAAACCTCATATCCATTCATCTCAGGCATCATCACGTCCAGCAGAATTAGATTCGGCGGAAATTCCTGGGCTGTAGCGATCGCCCTTTGCCCATTCAGCGCCTTACGAACCTGATACCCTTGTGCGGTCAAAATTGTAGATAAAAGTCGCACGTTATCTGGGGTATCATCAACTATGAGAATGCTGGCGGGAATTGTAGGAGATTGATTGCTGTTCATGTGAGCACGGTATTTTTAATAGATTCAAGATATTAACACTGACGTGCCGTAACTGCCGATTTCGCTAGCTCTATAATATCGTCAAATAGGAAGTTCTGCGCTAAAGTAGTTAATTTTTGTGAAGCAGGAGCCAATTCTCTAGGCATTTCCTCAATCAACTGAAAAATTTTATCGTCGCAACATTCCTGAGCAGCAGTAGATATCTTCTCCACCCACTCCCGAGGCATTTGACCGAGTTGTGATGCTACAGCTTGATTGCTGGAAACTCCGCTAATTTCGCTTTCCTTTTCTAGTTTTGTATCATTAGTATCAATTGGTTCCTCGTAAACGTAGCGGATTCCTAAAAAGTCTTCCATTTTAGCAAATAATATATTTGCCTCGAAGGGTTTAGGCATAAAATCATCACAGCCTGCTGCTAAAATACTTTTTCGTTCATTTTCAAAAGCGCTAGCAGTGATAGCAATAATCACGGTTGTTTTCCCGAGAGGATGAGCTTTAATTTGTTTTGTGGCTTCGTAGCCATCCATCACCGGCATCCGCATATCCATCCAGATCAGTTGCGGCTGCCAATCCTCCCATACTGCAATAGCTTCTTGACCATTTTCAGCTTCTCGGACAAGTAAGCCTATGGACGACAATAATCTTACTAAGACTAGGCGGTTATCTGCGCGATCGTCAACCACCAAAATCCGGTATTCTGGTTGATTTGGTGCTAAACTAATTACTTGTTTCTGCGGTTTAAGCATTTTAACATCGGTAGGATCGGCCAACGTGATTTGAATATCAAATGCAAACTTACTTCCCAAATCAGGCGTACTGCTGACAGTAATATCTCCTCCCATCATTTTTACAAATTTGCGGCTAATTGGTAGACCTAATCCAGTCCCATGTTGAGATTTACGACCTGTTTGTGTTTGCTCGAAGGGTTCAAATAACTTATTCATTTCTTCTGCGGCAATGCCAGGGCCAGTATCTTCAATTTCAAACTGAAGGCGTAAAAATTCCGACTTTTGTAAAAATACCGGGCGAATTGAATTCGCATCTACCCAATAAAAGTTCCCATGCGCGCACTGTTCAGAACCCGCGTCGGCCGGTTTTGTTTGTAGGCCCGTAAACTCTGCGGTTTCCACCGCCAAGCTTTCGGAATGATTAGAACCCGCGTCAGCGGGTTTTGTTTGTATGTCCGTAAACTCTGCTGTTTCAAGCGCCCAGCTTTCTTCTACCTTCATTTTCACTTGCAAGGTAACGCTACCCGTCTCTGTAAATTTGATAGCATTTCCTAATATATTAATCAAAATTTGGCGCAATTTACCTTCATCTCCCTTAACAAAGTGCGGTACGCCATCAGCAACTTCAAAATTTAGCTGCAAATTTTTAGAGACAGCTTTCAATCGGAACATTTTTTCTAAGGTTTCTAGCAGTTCTATTAAATTAAAACTGCTTTCATTAAGCTGAGTTCTGCCAGCTTCAATTTTGGACATTTCCAAAATGTCATTAATTAGGGAAAGCAAGTGTTCGCTGGCGCGATTAATAATTTCTAGGTGCTGCTGGTGTTGATTGTGTAGAGATGAATCGCGCACCATCACCTGACTAAATCCCAGAATGGCATTCAGGGGAGTACGCAATTCGTGGCTCATAGAAGAAAGGAATTCGCTCTTGGCGCGGTTAGCTTTATCAGCAGCTACGACAGCTTTTTGTAATGCTGCTTCTGCCAATTTGCGTTCGACAATTTCAGTTTGGGATTGTTCAAAAAGAGTGGATTGCTGGATGGCAATTGCTAGCTGCACGGAAATTTGCTTGAGAGATTCTATCTCAGAAGAGTCCCAATGCCTTGGACTGCTGCAGTGATGAGCAATGAGTAGCCCCCACAAATTTTCACCTTGCAAAAGGGGAACCACGAGGTTAGCTTTAATTTCAAACTGCCTCAGTAAATTAATGTGGCACTCTGAAATTCCTGCCGTATAAATATTGTCGATCGCGCGAAGATTTCCCTGCTGGTAAAAAGAAATGTAGCCTTCTCGAAAGCAAGAATCATTAATGTCAATTCCCAAAATCGGCATCGTATCGGCTGCTACCGACTCAACGGCGATAAATCCACTCCAATCTGGGTTAAAGCGGTAAATAACAGTCCTGTCTGTTGACAAAAACTGCCGCACTTCTTCCACAGCCATTGTCATCACTTCTTCTAGGTTAAGAGAGGAACGAATCCGCTCTTGAATGGAATTCACCAGCCGCTCCCTTTTTAGTTGTTGCTGCAAGGCTAGTTCCGCCTGTTTGCGAGCAGTAATATCTACTCCATAGCCAACGCACTCTACAGGTATGCCAGCAGCATCTTTGACCAACTTAACCTCATAGTATATCCAGCGATAACTACCGTCTTTGTGCCGTTCGCGGTATTCGTAGGAAATCGATTCTTTTTCCAATATCTGACCGAATACAGCAGCTATACTTTCTCGATCTTTGGGGTGAATGAGGCTACGCCAATCAACGGAACCATTAATAAATTCTTGCGCTTCGTAACCAACCATTGAAACAACGTTTTCGCTGATAAAAGTTATCTCATTGTTTCCGCCTAATTTGCAGCTAAAAATTACCGCAGGAGTGGTCGCCAGTAAATATTGGAAGCGTTCGCTGACAGAGCGCAATTTTAACTCGGCTTGCTGGCGCTCGCGAGCTTCCATTTCTAAGCAAGTGTTGGTTTCTATCAACTGTGCAGTGCGCTCTTGCACTTTAATTTCTAAATCTTCATAACCACAGCGTAAAGCTAATTCTGCATCTTCACGCACGGCGATTTCCCGCTGCAACTTAATATTAATTTCTTCTATTTCTTGGGGAGTTTTTAATGATAAAAACTGGGGTAATAGCGTTACCATCGATCCCGCAGTGTAACAGGAAACCAGTGCAGTAATTGCTTTTTCAATCCCGGACAGCCAATAAGCGGAATGCCACAGCGTCCAAATTTCTAACAAGTGACCCGTGCCGCAAAGAATAATAAATGCACCAAATAAAGCAAATATTCCTAAGAAAGGAACATCGCGCCGGTTAAAAATAAAATAAATCAGCATCGCCGGAATTGAAAAGTAGGCGATCGCGATTAAAAAGTCGCTGGTGACGTGCAGCCACACCAAAGGCGTTTGCCACAGATAGCAGTGACCGTGCGGCATATACTGAGTTGGAGAAAAGATGTTTTTGACGAATTCCAACATAATATTTTCTATTGGCATATAATAGGGATCTGATGATGCTTAAGTTAGGCAAAGAAGTCAAAAAAACCGAAAATTATCGCCGAAGTCTGAATGAGTTATTACCGCCTCAACAAAAGTTGTTCATAACAGCTTGCTTAGGAAGGGCAAAATTGCAATGGCACAGGGGCGCTCGCCAAGGAATTTTAATGATAAACTCAGTTCCTCTCCCCAGCTCTGAAGTGCACTGCAAATAACCTTCATGGGTTTGAATAATTTGATAAGCAATCGCCAAACCCAGACCCGTACCATAACCGATAGGTTTGGTCGTATAAAAGGGATCGTAAATTTTAGCGAGTGCGTCAGAATCTATGCCATTGCCATTATCAGCAATGCGAATCTCCACCCACTTGCCATCAACTAAAAGCGTGCTGATGCGAATTGTTAACAGTTGGCAATGGGTATATAGTAGGTGGTCAGGGAATCTTTTTTGCCAAGAGCTTTTGGTCGCTTCTGCCTGCTGCGCCATGTGTTCTAAAGCATCAATAGCATTAGAACAAATATTCATAAATACTTGGTTAAGCTGTCCAGCGTAGCATTCCAACTCTGGCAAATCTCCATACTCTTTAATAACTTGGATAGGCGCACGTTTTGGTTGTTCTTTCAAGCGGTGCTGCAAAATCATTAAAGTGCTGTCGAGACCTTCATGGATATTTACCTTTTTCATATCGGCTTGGTCTAAGCGAGAGAAGGTGCGTAAAGATTTAACAATCTCGCTAATCCGCTCTGCTCCAATCTTGATCGAACCAAAAAGTTTTTGCAGGTCTTCTAAAATAAAATCTAGTTCCACCCTGCGAATCTTGTCTGCAATTTCCGGCGCAGGAGTGGGGTAATAAACTTGATAAACCTTAATCAATTCCAAAAGGTCTTTAATGTATTCCTCAGCCGGAATCAGATTGCCATAAATGAAGTTAACAGGGTTATTGATTTCGTGAGCAACGCCAGCTACCATTTGCCCCAAAGACGACATTTTTTCCTTTTGTACGAGTTGAGCTTGGGCGCCTTTAAGTTGTTGCAGAGTGTTCTCTAGCTGCTGAGTTTGTTCTAGCAGTTTAGCTTCCGATCGCCGCAAGGAATTTTCAGCGAAAGATCGATCGCGATTTTCCTGTTTCAAAAGTTCATTAGCAACTTCTAAAGCAAGCGTCCTCTCCATAACCCGTTTTTCCAATTCCAGCATTAATTGGGAGAGTGCTTCCTGAGCTTGTTTGCGATCGCCAATCTCATTTTGTAAAGCCAAATTTGCCGTCGCCAATTGATCCGGACTGGGGATAGCCAAGATTTTTGGGATTAGTTCCACCAGCACTGCTGCTGTACATAGCGAAATCAGCGCCGTAATCCCTTTCAGAAAACCAGAGAACCAATAATTAGGATGCCACAGCGTCCATATTTCCATAAGATGGGTAATGCCACAGCAGATAATAAAAGAGCCAAACAGCATGAAAACCCAGTCAAAAGGCACGTCTTTCCGCTTCTTGACAATATAAATCAGCGTTATGGGTATCAAAAAATAAGCCACAGCAATCAAAGCATCGGACAAAATGTGCAGCCCCACTAACCCAGGCTTCCACAAATAGCAATGACCGTGAGGAATAAAATAATTAGGAAACATTTTATGAACCATTTGCATCACATCAACTCGGTTACTTGCTAATCTTTTTAAGAGAGCTTACAGGAATTAAAAAACCTGATGGCACCATAAGACTTAGGCTTTTGGACTTAACAATTGTAATGAGTAGATGCAGCTATAGGAAACTACATCTAGTTAAATTAACATCAATTTACTAAGTTTTGGCAAGGTCAACTGTCACATATTTCATTGTGGCTTCACGACCAACTGTGACACCTGCATGACATTTTTGTTAACGATCGAGAAAAAGTGATCATTGCTACCTGAGGAACCCCGCGAGCACCTCTTGAAATTGGGTTATGGCGCTCAGTTACCAGTGCATCCTTTATTGATATTGGTGCGTTTCGGTGAGATTTAACGGATTTTACCTGTTATCCTCTGAGAAATATCGCTATAGGCTGGCGTCGCCATCAAAGAGGCGATCGGCTTTAGAGTCAATCATAAGTGATAATATCAAGGATACACTTACGGGATAATTGCAACTTATGACGATAGATGAGGTACTACAGTTAACTCGTGCCCGATTGCAAAAAGATTTACATCCAGTACAAGAAATCATACTCCGCCAAGTTTGGGAAGGAAAGACTTATACAAGCATCGCATCTACCTCTAATTACGGAGAGCATTACCTGAGAAACATCGCCTCCGGCTTGTGGCAAACTCTCTCTCAAATGTTGCAGAAACCTATGAGCAAATCAAATTTTCGTTCCTCTCTCGAATCGCGTTCCCTAACTCCAGAGGAACGAGAATTAATTCAAGAATCCATCAGCAGCCAATGCCGAGCAACTCTTTTAGAATATCCCGGCTCTCCCGTACCGCTCGGTTCGCCATTTTATATCCATCACCCGCTAATTGAAGAACTCGCGTATCAAGAGATTGCCAAACCTGGAAGTGTTCTGCGGATTAAAGCTCCCAGGAAGATGGGTAAAAGTTCCCTCCTGCTACGGATTTTAGATCGCGCTAATTCTATTGGCTGCCGAACTGTAAGTTTGGATTTTCAGCAAGCCGAGGAATCTGTTGTAGAAAACCTAGATAAATTCTTGCGCTGGTTTTGTGCCAACATCAGCCGTTACCTAGAATTGCCACCTCTATTAGATGATTATTGGGATGAAGATATGGGTAGCAAAGTAAGCTGTACTATCTATTTGCAACAATATGTATTAGCAGAAATAGATCGACCTCTTGTCTTAGCTTTAAATGAAGTAAATAGAATTTTCGAGTATCCAAAAGTGGCCCGAGAATTTTTGCCACTGCTGCGAAGCTGGCATGAAGAAGGAAAGCGGATTAAAACTTTGGCCAAACTGCGGTTAATCGTTCTTCACTCCACAGAAATCTATATTCCTTTAAAGCTCACTGAATCGCCTTTTAATGTCGGTTTGCCGCTGCAATTGCCCTATTTTACAGAAGAGCAGATACTAGCTTTAGCCCAGCGTCACGGACTCGATTGGACAGATAGCCCCGATGCCGAGCGACTGATGGCAATGGTGGGGGGACATCCTTATCTGGTGCGGCTCGCTTTTTACCACCTCTGTCAAAACGCTGTCACCCTAGATCGGCTACTACAAGAAGCTCCCACAATAGCAGGAATTTATAAAGATTACTTGCGGAGTTTTTGGGTGACATTGCAAGAGTATCCCGAACTTGTGGTTGCACTTAAACAAGTGGTAAAATCTGAGCAAGGCGTGGAATTAGATCCGGTAGTAGCTTCTAAATTAGTTAGTATGGGGCTGATTCATATCGATAACAACCGCTGTACGCTAAGCTGCGAGTTGTACCGCCTGTATTTTGGTTCGCACCACTTTCTTTAGTTATTGCCCCACCTGAAAAATCTGTTCTGCCGTTAAGTTTAAATCGGGGAAGGCAAGCGATCGCACCACATCATCACCTCTAAACAGATTAACTACATACTCACCGTCAACCAAGTGGTTTACGGAAAGAGTTGGTTGCTTGGGGTTGCCAATATATCTTCTGCCACCTAACCCTAAATAATCGACTATCCAGTATTCAGGAATTGCCAATTTTTCATATTCTGCTAACTTTATCAAGTAGTCATCTTGCCAATTCTTACTCACGATTTCGATGACTAAACGGATAGTTTCACCTCGGATAATAGTCGATCGCTTTTTCCACATCGGTTCGGTTTCGATTTGTTGCCAATCTAATACCATCACATCTGGGCTGTAGCCAGACTTATCAGAATCAATAGCCTTAATAATTCCTTGGCGGGGAATGAAATATGGCAAAGCCAAACGTTCAATCTGAACACCTACTTTGAGGGCGAGGAAGCCCCCTACTTGTTCGTGAGTTCCAGTTGCTTGCATTTCGATAACGGCTCCATCATGTAGTTCAAAGCGACCTTGACCCTCTGGATACCAGTCCAGAAACTCGTCTAGGGTCATTTGTTTAGACTGGGCTGGTTGTTCTTGAATGAGCATATTGATTCTCCTTGTTTGCTGTTAATTTCAATGTTAATATAAATTTACAACATAGCAATTCTAAATGAGTCGTAAATTTTTTACCCCACCCCAACCCTCCCCTTGGTAAGGGGAGGGAGTAAGAAATTCACAAATGATTTAGGATTGCTATATAATAAGTTCTAGTTGTTACTTTGTCAATTTTATTATAAAAACAATTACTTGGGAAACCTAAATTTTAGCGATGGATTATAATTCAGTAGAGATGCTAACAAAAATAACGCTCAGACTGCCTGTTTTTATACTCAAATTTCACTTTTAAATAACCCATAAACGGCATGACAAAAATTACATACCAAATTGGTGGAAGTCTCGCCATTGATGCGCCTACATACGTAGTGCGACAAGCAGATTCCGAACTTTATGAAGGTTTAAAAGCTGGCGAATTTTGTTACATCCTCAACTCGCGGCAAATGGGAAAATCTTCCCTCTTAGTCCGCACCCTGCACCGACTGCAAGCAGAAGGTTGTCAATGCAGCACGATCGACATGACCCATATCGGCGGCGAAAATATCACTCCTTTACAGTGGTATAAAGGAATGGTTGGAGATTTGTGGCGCGGGTTCAATCTTTTTAGACAAGTTAATTTTAAAACCTGGTGGCGCGACGAAGAAGATGTCTCGTTACTACAAAGATTAAGTCATTTTATTGAAGATATCCTACTGGTTAAGTTTCCTCAAGAGCGCATCTTTATATTCATCGATGAAATCGATAGCATTCTCAGTTTAGATTTCGCTGTGGATGATTTTTTTGCCCTGATTCGGTTTTGCTACAATCAGCGAGCGATTAATCCCGAGTATAACCGCATTACTTTTGCAATTTTTGGAGTAGCCACGCCGAGCGATTTAATTGCCGACAAAAATCGCACGCCTTTTAATATCGGTCGTGCAATAGATTTGCGGGGTTTTGAACTGCACGAAGCCCAACTATTAGTTAAAGGATTAGAGACGGTTGTCAGTAATCCTGATGGGGTTCTTAAACAAATATTAGCTTGGACTTCAGGACAGCCATTCCTTACCCATAAAGTTTGCTATTTGGCGTACAGAGCTAGCCTCGAGACGGCGGACGGATTAGTAAATATTCCTCCGGGAACAGAGGCATTTTGGGTGGATAGTTTGGTGCGATCGCGCATCGTCACTAACTGGGAATCGCAGGACGAACCGGAGCATTTAAAAACCATAGGCGATCGCATCTTGCGAAACCAACAACGCGCAGGCAGGTTGTTGGGAATTTACCAGCCAATCCTGCAAGGTTTAGAAGTCCCAACTGATGACAGTCGAGAACAAATCGAACTGCTGCTATCGGGTTTAGTCGTAAAACAGGAAGGTCTGCTGAAAGTCAAAAACCCAATTTATCAAGAAGTATTTAATCTCCAATGGGTCGAGAAACAATTAAGAGAACTACGCCCTTACTCCCAAGCTTTCGATGCTTGGATTGCTTCAAAACAACAGGATGAATCGCGACTGTTACGCGGACAGGCTCTGAAAGATGCTCAAAGGTGGGCGCAAGGAAAAAGCTTGAGCAATTTGGATTACCAATTTTTAGCTGCTTCCGTTGAATTCGATAGAAAAGAAGTGCAACAAGCATTGGAAGCGGAACGGCTCAAGGAAGTGGAAGCGCGATTGGCACAAGAGAAAAAAACTGCGAAACTGCAAAGGTTTTCTCTCGGTGCAGTCACGGTGGGATTCGTGATTTCTGGTGTCTTGGGAATCGCCACATTCTTTCAGTATCGCCATGCAGCGGTGAGCGAACAGCAAGCCAGGATCAGCGAAATTCAGGCGCGGGTGTCCTCTTCTGAAGCGATGTTTGCCTCAAATCGGAGGCTGGATGCACTGATAGAAACACTTCTAGCCAGAAAAAAACTCCTTTCATTGCCTCAAGTCGGCTCCGACATCCAGAATCAGGTTGAATTAGCCTTACAGCAAGCAATTTTCGGAGCTGATGAATACAATCGCTTCTGGGAACCTCCGGCTGGGTTTTACGGGCTTGCTTTCAGTCCTGATGGCGAGGCGGTGGTGTCAGCGGACAAGGATTATAACGTCCTCCTCTGGGCAAAAGATGGCAGGCTGCTGAGAACGTTTAAAGGGCATTCCGGGATGATATTAGCAGTTGCCATCAGCCCCGACGGTCAAACCATTGTCTCAGGAAGTGGCGATCGCACGATTAAACTCTGGCGGCGCGACGGTACGTTAGTCAAGACATTGCAAGAACACAAAGGTGGAGTTCTATGCGTTACTTTTAGCCCTGACGGTAAATTAATTGCTTCCACAAGTGAGGACAGTACGATTAAACTTTGGCAGCGTGACGGCAAGTTACTGAGAACGTTTGCCGGACATGAGGGTGCGGTGAGGCAAGTCGCATTCACCCCCGACGCGCAGACGATTGTTTCCGGTAGTGAAGATGGTACGGTGAAACTTTGGCATCTTGACGGTCGATCGCAGGCTACTCTTACAGGTCACGACAGTGGGGTTGGGATACGGGGAATTGCCATTAGCCCCCAAGGAGATGCGATCGCCTCTGCTGCGGACGATCGCACGGTTAAACTTTGGCAGCGAGATGGCACGTTGCTAATGACGATTGAGGGACATAGCGCCACAGTTCGGCGACTCGCTTTTAGTCCTGACGGCACAAAGCTCGCCTCAACCTCAGATGACAGAACTGTTAAACTTTGGCAGCGGGACGGCACAAGCTGGCATAACGCACAACTGCTGCGAACCTTTGCCGGACACGCGGCAACCGTCACCGATGTAGCATTCAGTCCTGATGGCAAGACTATTGCCTCTCTGGGCTGGGACAACACGGTGAGATTCTGGAAACCAGAGAGTTTATTACTTAAATCCCTTACGGAACATACTTCAACCGTTTGGGGGGTAGCTTTCAGTCCCGATGGCAAGCTACTCGCCACATCTAGTGCAGACAAAACGCTCAAACTGTGGGCGAGGGATGAGAAAGCAGGCATGGAGGCTATTCCCCTACTCACCCTTCCCAGACATATTGGTACCGTTTGGGGAGTGGCGTTCAGTCCAGATAGCAAGACGCTGCTTACCTATAACGCGGACAAAACAATTCGGCTGTGGTCAAGGAATGGTAAATTGCTCACCAGCTTCAAAGGACATGAAGCTGGATTGAGAAAAGTAACGTTTAGTCCCGATGGCAAGACGATTGCCTCGTCGAGTGCCGACAACACGGTGAAACTGTGGACGCGGCAGGGAAAACTACTGGCAACTTTGAGGGGACATACAGCAGGAGTCTGGGGAATTGCGTTCAGTCCTGATAGCAAGTTGATTGCTTCAGCAAGTGCAGACAATACAGTGAAACTCTGGAAAACTGATGGAACTTTGCTCAGAACATTTCAGGGACACGAGAAGATGGTTTGGTCGGTTGCCTTCAGTCCTGACGGTCAAATGCTGGCTTCAGGGAGTGAGGACAAAACGGTTAAACTCTGGAAGCTTGACGGGACGTTGCAGAGGACGCTCAAAGGGCATAGCAATGGGGTGAGAATAGTGGTTTGGAGTCCCAACGGCAAGATAATTGTTTCAGGCACCTCAGGTAGTAGCGGCGGGATTATTCAACTTTGGCAACCGGACGGGAGATTGCAGACGACTCTCAAAGGGCATACGGGCGGAATTTGGGAAATTGCTTTTAGCCCGGATGGTCAGATACTCGCCTCAGCTAGTGAGGATAGTACGGTAATTTTGTGGAGTTTAGAGCGGGTGCGATCGCTCGATCGAGTCATCGCCTATGGTTGCGATTGGGTGCGGGATTATTTGCGAACTAAGGCCGATGTGAACGAGGACGACAGACATTTGTGCGATCGAATTACCAACAATACTCCAAAACAGTGATTTCTTTACTAAATAATTTCAAATTCGCCCGCCACAAACTTACTATTACCTATGACCGAAATCACCTATCAAATTGGCGGCAGTCTCAATACAGATGCACTCACTTATGTCAAGCGACAAGCTGATGACGAAATCTACCAAGCCTTAAAAAACGGTGATTTTTGTTACGTCCTCAACTCGCGGCAAATGGGTAAATCTTCCCTGTTAGTACGCACCTTACATCGACTGCAAAATGAAGGTTTTCAATGCAGCACGATCGACATGACCCGCATCGGCAGTGAAAATATCACTCCTTTACAGTGGTATAAAGGAATGGTCGCCGAGCTGTGGCGCGGCTTCAATCTTTTAGGGCAAGTTAATTTAAAAACCTGGTGGCGGGACGAAGAAGATGTCTCGTTTCTACAAAGATTGAGTCATTTTATAGAAGATATCCTACTGGTTAACTTTCCCCAAGAGCGCATCTTTATATTTATCGATGAAATCGATAGCATTCTCAGTTTGGATTTTGCTGTCGATGATTTTTTTGCCCTGATTAGGTTTTGCTACAATCAGCGAGCGATTAATCCCGAGTATAACCGCATTAGTTTTGCAATCTTTGGAGTAGCTACACCGAGCGATTTAATTGCCGACAAAAATCGAACTCCTTTTAATATCGGTCAGGCTATAGATTTGCAGGGTTTTGAATTGGAGGAAGCCCAACTATTAGTTAAAGGATTAGAGACGGTTGTCAGTAATCCTGAGGCGGTTCTCAAACAAATATTAGCTTGGACTTCAGGACAGCCATTCCTCACCCAGAAAATTTGCTATTTGGCCTATAGAGCCAGCCGGGAAACAGCGGACGGATTAGTAAATATTCCCCCGGGAACAGAGGCATTTTGGGTGGATACTTTGGTGCGATCGCGCCTCGTCAATAACTGGGAATCGCAGGACGAGCCAGAGCATCTGAAAACGATAGCCGACCGCATCCTCCGTGACGAACAGCGCGCCGGAAGATTGCTAGGCATTTACCAGCAAATCTTGCAAAGTGTGGAAGTACCAACCGATGACAGCCGGGAACAAATCGAACTATTGCTATCGGGTTTAGTGGTAAAAAAACTAGGATATTTGCAGGTAAAAAATAGAATTTACCAAGAAGTATTTAATAGAGAATGGGTAGAGAAACAATTAGGGCAACTGCGTCCTTATTCCCAATCTTTTGATGCTTGGGTCGCTGCCAAACAAACAGATGATTCGCGCCTGTTGAGAGGACAAGCCTTAAAAGATGCTCAAATCTGGATGCAGGGAAAAAGTTTGAGCGATTTAGACTATCAGTTTTTAGCAGCTAGCGCGGAACTCGACAAGCAAGAAATGCAACTGACCTTAGAAGCAGAAAGGTTAAAAGAAGTCGAAAAAAATGCCAGACGGCAAAAGTGGTTTATTGCTGGACTTAGCACGGCATTAGCGATCGCTCTCGGTTTAGGAACAGCAGCTTATTGGCAATATCATCGAGCTACATTGAGTGAGGTAGAAGCGATCGCTATCTCCTCTGAAGCCTTATTTGTCTCGGGGCAAAGACTGGAGGCACTCATCCAAGCCATCAAAGCAAAACAAAAACTGCAGCAACTCGGTACTGCCGATATCGAACTGAAAAATCAGGTCGATATCGCTTTGCAAAAAGCCGTGTACGGTGCGATCGAGTTCAACCGCCTATCCAACTTCAGCAAAGGGGTTCATGGCGTCGCCTTTAGCCCAGACGGTCAACTAATTGCAACAGGCAGCCTAGATGGTGCAGTCAAACTCTGGAAACCAGACGGGACTGAACTACAAACACTTTTAGGACACACCGATAGAGTTTGGGGAGTAGCCTTCAGCCCTGACAATTCCCTCCTCGCTTCCGCTAGTGCAGATGGTACAGTCAAACTTTGGCAATTGGATCGCAAGGCAGGCACAAAGGCACTACTCCTACGAACCCTCAAGAATCATCAATGGGGGGCGATTGGCGTTGTATTTAGTCCGGATGGACAACTGATTGCCTCAGCGGGTCTCGATCGCAAGGTTAACCTTTGGAAACGAGACGGGGCACTACTAAAAACCTTCAAAGAGTCTAAAGCCATCTATGCAATTGCCTTCAGTCCCGATGGTAAAGTCCTTGCTTCAGGAGGAAACGATAAAATTGTCACACTTCGGAACTTGGATGGCACCGTATTAAAAACCTTAACCGGACATCGGGCTCATATTGTTAGCATTGCTTTCAGTCCCGACAGACAAATCTTTGGGTCTTTTGATGGAGACGGCAGGATTAAGTTGTGGCGATCGAATGGTAGGCTGTTAGCCACTTTGAATGCAGATCCAGGAATCGGCTTCGACATCGCCTTTAGTCCAGATAGTAAAACCTTTGTCTCAGTCGGTCAAAATGCCACCGTCAAACTCTGGCGCAAGGACGGTACGCTGTTGGCAACCTGGATGGGACATAACGGTGAAAGCCGGGGAGTTGCCTATAGCCCGGATGGTAAAATCGTTGCTTCTGCTAATACAGATGGTACTGTCAAGCTGTGGCGACCGGAGGGAATGCCATTTTTAACGATCCTAAGCCAACGCGGACAGGTGACGGGTCTAGCAGTCAGTCCTGTTAATAAAACGATCGTCACAGGCAACCGAGATGGCAGTCTCAACCTCTGGGATAACCAACGAAACTTACTGAAAATTCTCAAGGGACACAGGGCTGAGGTGAGAGGCCTGGCGTTTAGTCCTGATGGTAATACAATTGTCTCGGCGAGCCAAGACAACACCATCAAACTCTGGAGTATTGATGGAACTTTGGTAAACACGTTGACGGGACACACTGAAAAGATTGAAGGTGTCGCCTTTAGTCCCGACGGAAAAACTATTGCTTCTGCCAGTTGGGATGGAACAGTCAAACTCTGGAACCGACAGGGAAAACTACTCAAAACTATTGCTGGATGCGATCTAACAAGGCGCTTTGCGTTCAGCCCAGACGGTCAGATGATGGCTTCAGGATGTATTGATGGCAATGCAGTGAAACTTTGGAACTCCTCTGGGCAGTTGTTAACCACGCTAAAGGGACACACAGGAGCAATTCTTGGTGTGGACTTTAGCCCGAATGACAAAACGATCGCTTCTGCTTCAACGGATAACACCATCAAACTCTGGAAGAGAGATGGCACATTAATAAAAACCATAACAGGGCATACCTCGACAGTTGTGGATGTGAAATTTAGCCCAAACGGTCAGATAATTGCCTCATCTTCTGGCGATCGGGCTGTGAAACTCTGGAAACTGGATGGTACATTGCTAATCACCCTGAACGGGCATACCGCTGCGGTGGAACACCTCGCATTTAGTTCAGATGGTAAAACCCTTGCCTCGGCTAGTAACGACGGAACAGTTATCCTGTGGAATTTAGATAAAGTTTTGCAGCCCAATAGCCTTCTTAAGTATGGTTGCGATTGGGTGCGGGATTACTTGCGGACAAATGCCGATGTGAAGGAGAAGGACAGACATTTGTGCGATCGAATTACCAACAATACTCCTAAACAGTGATTTTTTTACTAAATAATTAAAATTTCGCCCGCTCCCAACTTACTATTACCTATGAGCGAAATCACCTATCAAATTGGCGGCAGTCTCAATACAGATGCACTCACTTATGTCAAGAGAAAAGCTGATGACGAAATCTACCAAGCCTTAAAAAACGGTGATTTTTGTTACGTCCTCAACTCGCGGCAAATGGGTAAATCTTCCCTGTTAGTACGCACCTTACATCGACTGCAAAATGAAGGTTTTCAATGCAGCACGATCGACATGACCCGCATCGGCAGTGAAAATATCACTCCTTTACAGTGGTATAAAGGAATGGTCGCCGAGCTGTGGCGCGGCTTCAATCTTTTAGGGCAAGTTAATTTAAAAACCTGGTGGCGGGACGAAGAAGATGTCTCGTTTCTACAAAGATTGAGTCATTTTATAGAAGATATCCTACTGGTTAACTTTCCCCAAGAGCGCATCTTTATATTTATCGATGAAATCGATAGCATTCTCAGTTTGGATTTTGCTGTCGATGATTTTTTTGCCCTGATTAGGTTTTGCTACAATCAGCGAGCGATTAATCCCGAGTATAACCGCATTAGTTTTGCAATCTTTGGAGTAGCTACACCGAGCGATTTAATTGCCGACAAAAATCGAACTCCTTTTAATATCGGTCAGGCTATAGATTTGCAGGGTTTTGAATTGGAGGAAGCCCAACTATTAGTTAAAGGATTAGAGACGGTTGTCAGTAATCCTGAGGCGGTTCTCAAACAAATATTAGCTTGGACTTCAGGACAGCCATTCCTCACCCAGAAAATTTGCTATTTGGCCTATAGAGCCAGCCGGGAAACAGCGGACGGATTAGTAAATATTCCCCCGGGAACAGAGGCATTTTGGGTGGATACTTTGGTGCGATCGCGCATCGTCAATAACTGGGAATCGCAGGACGAGCCAGAGCATCTGAAAACGATAGCCGACCGCATCCTCCGTGACGAACAGCGCGCCGGAAGATTGCTAGGCATTTACCAGCAAATCTTGCAAACTGTGGAAGTACCAACCGATGACACCCGAGAACAAATCGAACTATTGCTATCGGGTTTAGTGGTAAAAAATTCAGGCTATTTGCAGAGTAAAAACAGAATTTATCAAGAAGTATTTAATTCAGAATGGGTAGAGAAACAATTAGGGCAACTGCGTCCTTACTCCCAATCTTTCGATGCTTGGAGCGCTGCCAAACAAACAGATGATTCGCGCCTGTTGAGGGGACAAGCCTTAAAAGATGCTCAAATTTGGTCGCAGGGAAAAAGCTTGAGCGATTTAGATTATCAGTTTTTAGCAGCTAGCGCCGAACTCGACAAGCAAGAAATGCAACTGACCTTAGAAGCAGAAAGGTTAAAAGAAGTCGAAAAAAATGCCAGACGGCAAAAGTGGTTTATTATTGCACTCTCTTTAGCATTAGCGATCGCCCTCTTTCTCGGAACAACCGCATATGCGCAATATCGCCGTGCCACCTTAAGCGAAATCGAAGCGATCGCTACCTCATCCGAAGCCCTATTCACCTTAGAGCAAAAATTAGATAGCCTGATTGCCGCAATCATTGCCAAGCGCAAACTGCAACAACTCGGTATGGCAAATCCCAAACTAGAAAAGCGCGTGCAATTATTACTAGAGCAGGCAGTTTATGGAGCTTCGGAGTTCAACCGCTTTACAGGACATCAGGCGACGACGTTTAGATTAGCAATCAGCCCCGACTCTGAGACAATTGCCTCATCAAGTATGGATAACACGGTCAAGCTCTGGAAGCGAGACGGCACTCTGCAAGGGACTTTTGCAAACAACGGTTTTGTTTGGAGAATGGCTTTTAGCCCCGACAGTAAAATCCTCGCTTGCGCCAGTGGAGACGGTACAGTTAGACTTTGGCAGCAAGACGGTACATCTTGGGCGGGTCCCAAACTCCTACACGCCCTCAAGGGACACAGTACGGAGCTTTCGGGCCTAGCATTCAACCCAGATGGCGAGACTTTAGCCGCATCCGGTGAGAATAATACCGTTAAACTCTGGAATAAAAACGGCACTTTATTAACCACCCTCGATCATGGCGCTGCGGTTCAGAGCCTTGCCTTTAGTCCCGACGGTGAGATGCTCGTTAGCGGAAATGGGGAGGGTACGATCCATTTGTGGAAAAAAGATCGCCTTGGCTGGGACAAAGCAAAGTTACTGCAAACGTTTCCAGGTCATCCAGCTACTATTCGGGACATCGATTTCAGCCCTGACGGCGAAATATTCGCCTCTGCGAGCGTTGATAGTACGGTTAAACTTTGGCGCTCCCATCCCCCGGCAGGCAATGAGCCACAGCCCCTACACACCCTTAAGGGTCACACAGGAGGCGTTGAGGCTATAGATTTCAGTCCCGACGGTCAGATTATCGCTACAGCCAGCGACGATCGAACAATCAAATTTTGGAGCAAAGACGGCCAAGAACTGGCTACTTTTGCAGGGCATCGCGATGCCGTGTGGGATATTCATTTCAGCCCTGACGGCACTTTCATTGCTTCGGTGGGTTTGAGAAATACCGTCAAACTTTGGCAGCCGAAAAACATCTTTCTCTTGCCCTTGCGCGGTCACAGCGCTGCTATTTATGGTGCTGCTTTCGCTCCTGACGGTAAAATCGTCGCCACTGCAAGTCTTGATGGCACGGTGAAACTTTGGCAGCGAGATGGTGGGGCAGGCACGGAGCCCGAGCCCCTACGGACTCTCAAGGAGGGCAAGGGAGCGGTTTGGAATGTGGCATTCAGTCCTGACGGTGAAGTCATTGTAATGGGGGGCGACAAAACAGTTAAACTTTGGCACAAGGACGGCAGATTGCTGAAAGTTTTGCAGGCACACAAAGGGTTAGTTTACGCAATTGCTTGGAGTCCTGACGGTAAAATGTTTGCCACCGCAAGTACAGACGGCACGGTAAAACTCTGGCAGCCAGACGGTGTGTTACTGCGAACTCTGAAGCTAGATGGCAGCGCGTTTTGGGATGTGGCTTTTAGCCCTGATGGCGAAGCTCTAGCCGCCGGTAATGCCAATGGCGCGCTCGCTATCTGGAAGCGCGATGGCACTTTGTTGCAGGCTGTAGATGCCCATCAGGGTATGGTTTACGGAGTTACTTTCAGTCCAACTGGCAAGACGATTGCCTCAGCGAGTCTGGATGGCATCGTCAAGCTCTGGAAATTCGATGAGCGATCGACTCTTCAAGGCACCTCGCTTCCTCCCAAGGCAGTGCTCCTACGAACGCTCAAAGGTCACACACAGGGAGTGCCGCAAGTTTCCTTTAGCCCGGATGGTGAAATTATCGCTACGGCAAGTCTGGACAACATGGTGAAACTCTGGAACTCTGAGGGCACAGCAGGCACCGGGCCCGAGCCCCTACGGACGCTCACCGGGCATACAGGTGGGGTGGTGGCAGTTGCTTTTAGTCCCGACGGCACCCAACTTGTCTCCACCAGCCTTGACAAAACCGCGATTTTATGGAATGTAAAGCGCATTCTCAATACAGACCCCCTGGCTTTTGGTTGCGACTGGGTGCGGGATTATTTGCGGACAAATGCCGATGTGAAAGAGGAAGATAGACATTTGTGCGATCGTATTCAGTAAATTAGAATCAAGACAACCTAAAGCAGGTAATACTAATGTTTACAAGCGATCTCAAAGCACTACTCGACCAACAAGCACTCCAAGGCCAAGATCCTGAATGCCGCTACATTATCGATCACGTTAACTGGGAGCAATATGAAGCCTTGCTCGCCAGAAATGGCGATACTTCGGCATATCGAGTCACCTATTTAGATGGAGCCTTAGAAATTATGTCACCTTCCCGCCGCCATGAAAACAGAAAAACTCGCATTGGAAATCTTCTAGAAATTTACTTCTTAGAAGCAGACATCAACTATTTTCCCTTTGGCTCTACAACCCTGCGACAAGAAGAGAAAAGTGGCGGTACCGAACCCGATGAAGCTTACTGCATTGGCACAGACAAAGAATTTCCCGACCTGGCAATTGAGGTGATCGTTACCAGCGGAGGCATTAACAAATTGGAAGTTTACAGAAGACTCAATGTTAAAGAAGTTTGGTTCTGGCAAAATGACCGCTTCAGCCTCTACTATCTGCGAGAAGAAATTCCAGCTCAATTTGTCCCAACCTGCGGTTATGAACCAATTGCTCGCAGCGCAATTCTCCCTAATCTGGATATAGAATTGCTGGCAGAATACATTCGATATCCCAATTCGCTAACAGCAGCTAAGGAATTTCGACAACGGCTGCGATCGGGAGCTTAAAAGGGTTGTTGACGATTTGAATATCTAGCCTTAGTTCCTTTAGTCGCACCCTTTAGAGTGTGGACATATATTTGCCAAAGTGAGATGCACCCAATCCTATGTTTCAAACCTTACCAAAAACAACAACGTTTGAAGATTTTCTGGAATGGAAACCCTACGGCATCCTCTATGAACTAGATGATGGAGTAATTGTTGAAAGGTAGCCAATTGGAGGGCATGAAGAGATTAATGGTTTTTTAGGTGGTGAAGTAAGTCTAGAACTCAAACGGTTAAACCTCCCTTATTTCATATCGTTTCCGGTTGCATCACCATAATAAAATCGAGTCAACAGTTAACACTCAACCATTGAGTTTTTTCACCCCTCCTTCTACAGTCAATAGTCAACAATCATTCCGGTGCAACCGGAATCGATATTATCTGTTAGTCCCCTCTGCTCGGACGAGAGGCAATTGTACTAGCGGTTGCAACCGCCGAAGGATAAAGGAAGTAGCTTTCCCCGGATTTATCCTGATATAGCGGTTCTCAAGAAAGTAAGGTATGGGGGCGAATCCTATGCCTATGCCTATGCCCTATGCCCTATGCCCTATGCCCTATGCCCTATGAGCACCCCATGTTACTGAGAAAGGCTATAACTACAGACTCATGAAATCGTTAGCATCAAGAGTACCCGCCACTACACCGTTCAATGTTGCCAGCAATTGATTGGTGTCCGTCACGCTAATCAAAGTTTCATTGTTGCTCGAACTAATACTAAGTTGAGCGAAACTCAAATCAGAATTTAACTCAATTAAGTCCTCGCCCTTGCGGAAATCAGTAATAATGTCGCTACCCAAACTTTGATTTAGGGAAAATACATCACTTCCCTCTTGGCCACTCAAAGTATCGTCCCCAACATCGCCGCTAAGGAAATCGCTGCCAGCACCGCCGCTGAGAATATCATTGCCTTTGCCCCCGTACATCGTATCGTTACCGAT
>Ga0247770_1000093_pt1 | contig 75990 bp, 59 predicted proteins | sample UWRJL136409B6_FD_179943 | JGI IMG/M metagenome (GOLD analysis project Ga0247770, IMG submission 179943) | Plant litter microbial communities from Arlington Agricultural Research Station in Wisconsin, United States - UWRJ-L136-409B-6 | ecosystem: Environmental > Terrestrial > Plant litter >...
GCCACCGCCACCGCCAAAGCCGCCGCCACCGCCATTGCCGCCGACAGGGCCAATGCCACCCCCACCGCCAAAGCCGCCACCAAAGCCGCCGCTACCGCCACTGCCGCCGCCGTAATTGCTGTTACCTCCATAACCACCAGCATTGCTAGTGCTACTTGCAAATAGCCCGCCGCCGCCGAAGCTGCCATTGTTGCCGAACATTCCGGCACCGCCACCACCAATCCCTACAGCTGCATTACCATTACCGCCGATCGCGCTGTTATTACTAAAGGTGACGCTATTCACCGTCACACTACCGCCATAAATGAACAAGCCGCCTCCCATGCCACCGCCGCCACCACCAAAACGACTACTGCCTCCTTGGGCTTTGCTGTTGGTGACAGTCATGTTGGAGAAATCAACGATGCCCGACTTAACAAAGAAGGGGCGAAACTGGTTGTTACCGCTAACGCTTCTATTGTTACCAATAAAACTGATATCGCTGTTAATTAGGTTTTTCATCACCGCCGTTACTGTGACGTCGGTATTGAGGGTGATGGTGTCTGCACCAGCGTTGACGTTGGCTTGGCGAATTGCCCAAGAAAGGCTGTTTGCAACTGTGTCATTTCCCGTGTCGGTGGGGACGGTGACATTAAAGTTAGCTAGTGTATATTCATAATCTTCCATCGCCTCCCGATCGAACGGCACGGCAGCTTCTATTTTGCCCGTTACTATTTCTAAATCCCAGTCGCCGCCTAATGCTTGATTTCCGGTTAAGTCGTTAGATGCAGCTACATCTGCCCCGGTGAGTTCGCTCAAGGACTCGATAAATTTATTACCTGTTTCTGTAGCCGCTACGTCGCAGCCATATAATAAAATGTCACTTTTTTCAGTCAGGGCTTTTCCCCACTGTTTTATCTGAGTGTTAAATTTTTCTAGGTTATTCTCATTGAGTACGTCCGCACCGAGTTTTAAACTGCCTTCGCTACCATGAGAAAGTATCTGTACGGCTGAAATATCTTTTTGATTGGCTAAGGCGTTAGTAATTTGCTCAATCCCGCTAGATGTGTCATCTAAAATGACTATTTGAGTGGCATCAGCGTTATTAATTAGGCTTTGATAGTCTTGTACTGAGGAGTCTACGAAAATTATTTGGTTGATCATGGTATATAACCTGTTAATTTTTACTTAGTGTTGTCAATCTTACAGTCACTGTCAAGCTTTGACGGTTTATTTAGCTTTCGCTACAATGGTACTAGCGCGGCTATTTGTTGCCTCTTTCCAAAAGGATAAGCCATCAAATATGTCAAATAAATCGGGAGGTAAAACTGTTTTTCTCGATTTAAACTCGACTTGAGAACGAACTTGGTGTAAGCCTTGTGTTTTTAATCTATTATCAAATTCGGGTTCTTGATATTGAACATTATTAAAATCATGATTAAAAGGCTCTTCACCCAGAAATTTATAAATTAAGGACATGGTTTTATCCGGTCCTTTGGTTAATAAATCGTAATCAACCAATAGGAGAGATGCACTCTGTTCGCTGTAGAATGCTTCTTTAAGGGCGTTATAGGCATAACCAACTAAACGCGAGCCTTGACTTAATGCCTCGGTGCGGCTATAAACTGTAGCTCGTTCTGCTGAATTATTAAATAACCTGGAAACATCAAAGGTATTACGCCGAATCAGTAGCTCGATGCTGTCCATAATCCAAGCGATGTTTCTGACGCAGCAAATCACTTTGGCTTCGGGAAATAGTTCCAGAATTAATGGCAACTTGCTACACCAAAGGCGATTGGTGTCGAAGATGATTTCTTTGTCAGCTTGCGGGTGGTAATAAGCCGAAAAGATGCTGAGAATCAGCGCCCGTTTTTGTTCGGGAGTAATAAACACGGAAAACTCATTGTCTTCGCTCATGGCTTCCAACATTCGCTCTACTAAACCCCCGACGGGTGAAGTCATGGCGGCGTGAAACCGGGGGTTTTGTCGCAGGATAGCTGCTAGTAAGGTAGAGCCCGATCGCGGCAATCCCGAGATAAAGTGGGTTTTCTGGGGCATCCCTTTGGAATATATTTAATGTTGCCAAGTAGTCTGCTTTTGAAGAGAAGAAAGCCATCGCTTTTGCGGTTGCTACTTGCTGTCTCATTGCACACTATTGACTTTCAATAATCTCTGGAGGCAAGACAGTGCATCCAGCATCTGAGACGGTATCTGCTTTAAGTTGGATGTTGCATAACTTTACGGAATTACCGCTGAGTTTATTGCAAAATGTATCTTGCGGTAGATGGCAGTCACCTTGTTTCATTATTATAGGCTCGCGAGTGGGAGAAAAGTACGATCGCACTTTTCGGCCAATAATAATGATGACTTCGGTCAATCGATTTTAGATTTTAGATTTTAGATTTTAGATTGACCCCACGGATAAATGCGGGGGCTTGAGGATTGTCGATTTTCGATTTTGGATTGATTCCACGGATGAATCACGTGGCGGGTACCATCAAGAAATTCTTGGTCATTGCTTGGGGCAAAAAAATGTGTTCAGAGAAATTTTGACCAAAATCAGTCCGGCCCGCCCTCGCAACCCAAGCTTTGGGGAGTTTTCTACGGGGATTCTGGGCTGTAAGAATGTTTTTTGGTCGATCGAACTTGTGCTATTGTCAATTGCCAACCAAACAATCTAATTCCCGTTGCATTTGGGCGGTAACTCGATGGAAACAAGCATCAACATAATCGCGATCGCGCGCCGCCTCGGAACCGTACCTCTCAAATACAATCGGTTTGCAGACGCGAGTCCGAATTTGCACGGGTAAAGGCAGGTTCGGCAAAGGCCCAATACTCAGTCCCCAAGGCAATCCCAAATACACCGGAAATACCACCGGATCGATGCCCAACAACCACGGCATCCCCCATTCGTGCAATTGCTTTGCTTGTTCGTACAAATCGGCCAAAACTATCAAAGTATCGTGGGCACCGTGGGATATAATTGGTACAATTGGCACTTCTTCTCGCAATGCTAATTTGATAAATCCCTTGCGTCCGGCAAAGTAGATTTTATCCCGCAAATGGTGGGGGCGAAAAACATCTTGGGCGCCCCCCGGATAGACGAGAACTGGGGCATTTTTACGCAAAGCTGCGATCGCCATTTTCGGATGCGCTTTGAGGGCACCACACTGAACCGCCATGCTAGCAACATCAGGAGAAACTTGCCAAACCGTCGGGTGCATCAATCCGTAGGCCAAGCGTTCGGTTCCATACCTGCGGAACCATTCGTAGAGGAACATAAACATATCTGGAGCGGCGATTCCCCCGTTGTGAGAACCGACAACGAGCATTTTTCCGCTCGCGGGTACGTGGTGCCAGCCGTCGCTTTGTACGCGAAAATAGTAGCGGTACAGCCATTCCCAGATTGGCAACAAAAGCTGAATGAAGTCGGGATTGCGATCGTCTAAAGATAGACCGTCAAAGGGATATTTAGAGGATTTTCGGTCTTTTTTGTTAGGAGTTCTTGTCACAGCAAAAATATTTAACGCTTTGGTCATTATATAGCAGAATTCAGAAAGCTTTAGCTATCTCGGAGAGAAGGGAGTATCTCAGTTTGGCTTTTACTCTCCTTGTGCGAACCAGGGGGACGCTCGCACTCCCAAAAAATGATTCTTACTATCATTAATATGCTCCGATCGAGAAGGAATCTACCGCATTAGTTTCAGCAATTAAAAACGTCGTAACCCTGTAGCGCGGTTGCTATATCAATATAATTAAATCAGAATTTGCGCCAATATTAGGTTTCTGATTTGAGCGGGCTGGTTTTGTGCTGGTTGTCTATTTTGTTGGCTAAACCCGCCCCTTGTATTTTTAAACAGACAGGCGATCGCACCGCAGCACGCAAAGTAAAGCGTCAGGGAGTAAATACAAAGAAACCATCCCAGTTTCTTACTTAAAAGCCAGAACCAAAGGCACCTGAAGTCAAGGGACTACAAGTTGGCCTGGCGAGGACTAGAATCCTTAAGGGAAATGTCTCCACAGGAACAAAACCGTTTGGAAACAGCGAAAGCAACTGTCATTGGCTGATCGCGAGACCGCTTGAGCCACAAAAACACAACCAGGTCTAAAGCCGATGGGTTTCCGTTTTGGAAGATTTTATCAAATTGAGGTCAGCCATCGGGTCAATGCTAGCGATTTGCGCTGTTTGCCGCAATTTTAAGTAAGGTGCGATCGACAGTTGATATCAATTCCGGTTACACTCCTTATGATGGGGAGTCGGGAGTCGTCCGTCGCCCGTGGGGGAATGTGGAATTATTGACCTTAACTTTATCATTCCCATGCAACCGGAAACGATATGAGTTATCTGAGCCAGCAAGAAGGACTGTATGCGGCTTGCGGCACCCCACTAGGACGATGGGGTCGATCGCACCAATCGCCTGTCACTCAGAATCTTGGAGCATAGAGAGCAACATCTCGCTCTCGAAGCTGCCTTGAGTGCACCTCAAATGCAGCAAAATATTACTCAACTGCAACAACTGGCAGCTAAATGGTTTAACCAACACCTGACAAGATCTTGACGGACAACAAAAGACTTGCATTCCTAGTAAACTGTCAGGCATTTAAACAGTTAACAGTTAACTGTTGACTCGGACACTCGGACACTCCCCCACTCTCCCCACTGTCCCCATCGCACCCCCTCGTCTTCTGCCCCTCCCCCGCTCTGCCATAACGAAATTTATAGGCGTAGCAGCTTAATTGGTCTTGGCTTAACTCTCAGCAAAAATTAAATTATGTAGATAAAAGTTGACTTACAGCCATAAAAAATGTTAGTTGGAGCTTTTTCGTGGAAGATAAATCGATTTTTTTGCTATATTGACCTGCAATAAAGATAATGGTTTTGATGAGATGAGGAGTTGAACGGATGAAAAACTTGAGTTACTGGAACAAACCCGCTGCATTGCTGGGCGCGATCGCGATCGCAGCCGGAAGTGTCCAAGCGAATGCGATCGGTGTTGCCGCCCTATCAACATCCACTGCGAGTCAGGATGCTGAAAATAGTTCATTTGAAGATAGCGCCACCTTTCAAATAGCCCAAGCTGGCAACATTTGTCGCAAAGTCACTCCCAAACAAGGTTTGGCAGTTCGCCAGAACCCAGACCCCAAATCCCCAAGAGTTGGCGGTGTAGCAACTAACACTCAGGTAACGCTGTCCCAAAGCGCTACTTCTGTTAAAGCCTCCGACGGCCGCGTCTGGATTCAAATTACCGCTCCGGTAAAAGGGTATGTAGCTGCCGGATACCCCAACAACGAGGCTAATTTAGGTTCGTGCACGACAGCAAGCACCATTAGTCAAACTTCCCCTAGTCCGGCACCGGCACCGGCACCTGCTGCGACACCGGCACCTGCTGCGACACCAGCACCGAGTCCAAGTCCTGCACCTGCTGCGACACCAGCACCGGCACGGACTCCAAGTCCAGCACCGGCAACGACACCAGCACCAGCAACGACACCAGCACCAGCACCGGCGCCAGCACCAGCACCGGCGCCAGCACCGGCACCAGCACCAGCACCAGCACCGGCACCGGCACCAGCACCAGCACCAGCACCAGCACCGGGCCCCGTAAGTCTGTGCCGCCAAGTAGAACCTCGCGTAGCGCCGAGGGGTCTAGCTATCCGTACTGAGCCTTCAAGGAATGCTGCGGTTAAAGGTGGTGTACCGGCTAACGGTCAAGTAACGCTTGTACCGAATTTCCAGTTAGTGAAAGATAGGAATGGAGAAGACCGCAATTGGGTTGAGATTTCAGCCCCTGTGGCCGGATTCATCTCGGCTGGAAATTTGATCATGTGCAAGTAAACTTGTGAGTTCGATCGCTCTTTTTGACTAAAAGGGCGATCGACAATCAAGGCAACTTCCCATTTATTTTCTTTCCTTTTTCCTTGTCTTTCCCCACGCAAGCAAGTGCAGCAGCCATGCTGTAGCGGGCAATTGGGCAACGACTCGCCACCAAATTTTTATCACCCCTAAACAACCTCGCTGTCGAATTCCATCTCTCATCAGATCGCGAAACAACTGAACCATTAATTCCCCGTATTCTCTGCGGAACGAACCGGGATAAATCAACTGCAGCAAAGTGTAGAGACGTAGAGAAGCTGACAACATCAATTCTCATAACTTCACCCCTCCTCCACTCCAATTCATTGTTAATTTTTGAAGGTTTAATTTTTAATTCAAACGGTTAAAGTGGAACGATTTAGCAACTGTTTTTTTTTGCCATTTCTACTAAATGGGCTGTTCGGCGTCTAGGGTAATCACTCGGCTCTACCTACAGAGGCCGCTTGCCCAATCTTGGTGTCCGCGATTTGGTTGACACTTGGATTGTCGGCCCATCCAGACAATTTCCCACTTATTTTGCCTGATTCTGAACTCGATGCGGTGTCGCATTGCAGCAACAGAATCGTCAGCTAAACCGATGACTGTATGCACAATTACGGCTGTTTCTCGCGTGGGATATTCAACTGAAATTTGGTCGCTTTTTCGGCCTTCAGATTCTCTGTCGCTGCTAAAAAGTTTTGCTGCGATATCTTTGGGGTTGGAGAGGGTAATTTTGCGATCGGCAAGGAACTGTTTAGCGTTAATTGCTTGGTAGTTCGATCGGGCGGCGGCCTGCCCCATTGCTGCGATGGGAATTTGGATGCAGGCGAAAATAGCTAGGAAAAAGAGCGATCGCTTGACAATTGATTGGTTCATGAGGCTTGAGATTGTGCGAGAAATTTTTGTCTCCGAGATGCGAAAGCCGCCAAATCTGCCTCGGTGTATTGAGTTTGCTGCCATGAGGGACGCGACATTAGTCGATCGCACCAAGCTTTAATTTTAGGATAGCCGTCTAGGGACACACCAACCCAAGGTAGGAAGGGTACGACGGTGCCGGCAACGCACTCGGCAAAGGTAACAGTGTTGCTAGCGAAAAAAGGGCGATCGTCCAGCAAGCTTTCAAAGAATTTCAGCACAGTATTGACTTTTTCCTTAGCCTTTGCGATTTCCTGCGCTTGGGGAGTTCCCCAGCCCATTTTTTGACTGCTTAGCGGGGAAAGTCCCGGCATAAGTTCGTTAACCGTGACCAATTCTACCATTCTCACAACTGCCAAATCTTTCGGTTCTTTTGGCAGCATTGCCGGTTCGGGATACTTCGTTTCTAGATAGTCAAGAATTGCTAGAGACTCGACGACAGTGAAATCATCATCGACCAAAACAGGGATGCGGTGAAAAGGATTGATTGCGACAAACTCAGGCTGCAAGTGATCGCCGTCCAAGTGGATTTCTACTAATTCAAAGTCGAGGTTTTTTTCTAAGAGGGCGATCCACACGCGGCGGGAGTTCGGGGAAATGGGAGTGTGATAAAGTTTCATAAATGGTGGGGGTAATTATTGAAAGGTAATATAGCAATCCTAAATCAGTTTCAATAACTGGTTAACTTCCAGGCAGAGCCTGGGAACCGATGTCCAGAGGCTCTGCCTCGGCCCAGACTATGGAGGCAGAGCCTCCGGATATGCGTTACCAGGCTCTGCCTGGTAACGAGTATAAAGTTTCATGGCTGGTGGGGGTGGTTATTGAAACGTCTTAAAAACTAAATAAAAATTCCCTTAATTCCTTAATATCTGCCGAATTTCGCTGCTGCTAATTGTGATGGTGGCTGACATTTGCCCGATCTCTGCTCACTTTACGATTAATCAGTATATCATCCCCACCAACTTCTAAAGCTGCTTTAATTGGCTGATTATTGGCTAATAGTGACTTCCTGACGCACAGACGAGGTAATCGCCTCTACTAGAAATAATCGCTCACTAAGTGACAATTTCTGGGTTAATTCAACTAATTCTTGAAACGATATTTTTTGGGATGTTTCTGAAAATTTATCATTCTTATCTGGCGAAGAAACCTCACCATAACTTAAAGTTTTGACTGAAGTATTCTGATCTAAACTTGTCGTCATGTCTGCGTGGAGAAGCTCTAAAAATTTAATATCGTTCCCTAGATCGGCAGCCTCATCCTCATCTACATCTTCTATTACTTGCAAACGTTCTTGATAGGCATTGATTTGATGTTCAATGGCTTCTATAATAAACCTTAAATCTTTAAATGATAAATTCATGATACTTGCCTTGGTAAGAATAAATACTCATTTGCCGACTTGAGTTTAAAAACCCCAAAAGATTATTTTTTTCGCTGCAGGTAATTTGATAGAAAAAAGTAATCAAATATACTATTAATTATATTAGTAGGTTGGGTTTATCTACTTAAACCCAACCTCCTATTAACTTATTCTATTTTACAGAAAAATGTGCCTATGAGGTGAAGTGCCTCTTTGTATTTTTCTAGAGTCATCGGTCTACTGGGCTGGAATAACCAATGACCAGCACGGTCATTCACTAATTCCAATTCTGGTGGAATGTCAGTGCCGAATTCTAATTTATACCAATTTTTTCCTGAGCCTGGACTCTCAAAGGTTGATATTCCTTCTGACCGAGACATTCCTCCTGACAACCTTCCTTCTTCTAAAGTAAGCATAACCCATAATTCATCTTGCTGTTCATAAACAGTAATATCTTTATTGGGTCTGACATTATCCATTCTAGGTGAACTAGCATTCCCCTGTCGATACAGTGCAACGGGTGTTGTATTCATAATTAAGTCCTCATAGGGGAATAAAGCAGTAAAAACCAAAAAAGCCGAGGCGGTTATCCGCCCCGGCTAGGGATACAGTATTTTATTTAATTTTTGATTTGGTTCGATCTTAAAACTTCTGTTTGAAGATGTCAAGAGTTTCCTGGGTTCTCAATATGTGGAATTATTGAGGAGCGGAATGATAAGAAACTATCACGTTCCGTTCTGTAACAATTATCAATATAACAGGGCGAGCCCAAAAGCCCGCCCCATCAAACGATCGACTTAGTAATCGAAGTCGCCGCCGCCCATGCCGCCGCCAGCGCCAGCAGCAGCAGCGCCATCCTTCGGTTCAGGCTTGTCAACGACGATGCACTCAGTTGTCAGCACCATACCAGCAATAGATGCGGCATTTTGCAGAGCAGAACGAGTCACCTTCGCAGGGTCAACGATACCAGCTTCAAACATATCGACAAACTCATTTGTCGCTGCGTTGAAACCAACGTTGAACGGCTTTTCTTTGACGCGTTCAGCAATCACAGCGCCATTCAAACCAGCATTTTCAGCAATCCGCTTCAGAGGAGCAGCCAGAGCCCGTGCCACAATCAAAGCACCGGTCAATTCTTCGCCCTTCAGGCTGCTGTTAGCCCACTCTTCCAATTGAGGAGTCAGGTGAGCCAAAGTTGTACCGCCACCAGGAACAATTCCTTCTTCTACAGCAGCTTTGGTAGCGTTGATCGCATCTTCAAGACGCAGTTTGCGATCCTTCATTTCTGTTTCGGTAGCCGCGCCGACTTTGATGACTGCGACGCCGCCAGCCAATTTGGCCAAACGTTCTTGCAGCTTCTCTTTGTCGTAGGAAGACTCGGTTTCGTCCATTTGACGGCGAATTTGTTCGCAGCGGGACTTGACGGCGGCTTCGTTACCTTCGGCAACAATTGTGGTGCTGTCTTTGGTGATGGTGATGCGGCGGGCTTTGCCGATCATGTCGAGCTTGGTGTTTTCCAGTTTCAAACCGGCATCTTCGGTGATTAGTTGACCGCCGGTCAATACGGCGATATCTTCTAACATGGCTTTGCGTCGATCGCCAAAACCGGGTGCTTTAACAGCAGTCACGTTCAACACACCGCGCAGTTTGTTGACAACGAGGGTAGCTAGAGCTTCTTTCTCAATGTCTTCTGCAATGATCAACAGCGGGCGGCCGGAACGAGCTACTTGTTCGAGCACAGGTACTAAATCTTGTACCAGAGCGATTTTCTTGTCTGTCAGCAAGATGAAGGGTTCTTCTAGAATCGCTTCCATCCGCTCAGTGTCGGTGACGAAGTAGGGAGAAATGTAGCCTTTGTCGAAGCGCATCCCTTCGGTGATTTCCAATTCGGTGGTCATAGACTTCCCTTCTTCCAGGGAAATCACGCCTTCTTTGCCCACCTTGTCCATTGCGTTAGCAATCATTTGACCGACTTCATCGTCGTTACCAGCAGAGATGGAGCCGACTTGAGCGATGGCTTTGGAATCTTCTACTTGTTTGGCGTGTTCGGCAATTTTTTCTACCAAAAACGTGGTTGCTTTGTCAACACCGCGCTTGAGGGCGATCGCATTTGCACCAGCAGCTACGTTCCGCAGGCCTTCTTTGACCATTGCGTGAGCCAAAACGGTAGCAGTGGTGGTACCGTCGCCTGCTGCGTCGTTGGTTTTGGAAGCAGCTTGACGAATTAGAGCAACGCCTGTATTTTCTACATGGTCTTCTAGTTCGATTTCTTTGGCGATCGTAACGCCGTCATTGACGATTTGAGGAGCTCCGAATTTCTTTTCGAGAACCACGTTGCGGCCTTTGGGGCCCAGGGTTACTGCCACTGCTTCGGCCAAAATGTCCATACCGCGTTCGAGGGCGCGACGTGCATTTTCGTTGTAGATTATACGCTTAGCCATAGTTTTTGGGGATGTGAGAATTTGAGAGTTTGGATTGGGGATGATGGATTTTAGTCATTTGTCCCGTGTCATTAGTTGTTTGGCGGCGTTCGCTTTAAACTAATGACTGATGACTAAGGACTGATGACTAATGATTAATTAGTTAACGATCGCCAGAATGTCTTTTTCGGCTAGCAAGACGTATTCGTCAGTGCCGAGTTTGATATCGGTGCCGGCGTATTTCGAGTAGAGAACTTTGTCGCCGACTTTGACTTCCATTTCAATGCGAGTGCCGTCGTCGTTGCGCTTGCCGGGGCCCACGGCCGCGACTTCGCCTACTTGGGGCTTTTCCTTAGCTGTGTCGGGCAGAAGGATGCCGCCGGCGGTTTTTTCTTCGCTAGCGCTTACTTTCACGAACACGCGCTCGCCTAACGGTTTAACGGTAGAAACACTCAGTGATACTGCTGCCATAAATAAATCTCCAGATTACAGATTGTCGTCAGTTAGTCGTCAGGGGTCACGATGAAAGCAACAGCGGACTACTTACAACTGACATATTAGCACTCTCGACTCCTGAGTGCTAATTTAGCTCTAGAAAGGGGCGATCGCAACTTACTTGTCAGTACGGGTTCCCGAACCGAGAATGAGTAGGAGCGAAGGAGAGGGGGAGAAAGGGAGAGAGCGAGAGAGGGAGAGAGCGTCCGAGCGTCGGAGAGGGAGAGCGCCCGAGAGCCATTGGCGAAAAAGCCCGGATTTCGACTTGTTATGCCTTTAAAACTTGCCTCTTGCTTGCCCTCAATTTCTGAATTGTAAAAAACCTACCCTTGAGACGGGAGGGAGTGGGGGCTGTGGTGATGACTTTCGATCGCTAACCAATTACTGTTGACGAATGAATAAAATGCTTGAACATAACGATGAATCGTGCAGCCAAGGCTTGAGCGCTTGCGTCCAAAGCCTGGGCATCGCTCAAATCGAGCGGCATATTTTTATCTGTGCCGACCAAACCGTGCCCAAGTGCTGCTCGCGGGAAACCAGTCTGGAGGCTTGGAATTACTTAAAAAAACGCTTGCAAGAATTGGGGTTGGACAAGCCAAGTGCAGCTCGACCAACCTGTGTCTTTCGCACCAAAGCCAATTGCCTGCGAGTGTGCGCGTCGGGCCCGATTATGGTAGTCTATCCAGACGGAGTGTGGTACCGCGACGTTACTCCCCCCGTCATTGAGAGAATTATTCAGGAACATCTCCTAAACTCAAAGGTAGTTCAAGAATACGCTTTCTTGACTCATCCTTTGCCTGTACCTCCTGAGGCCGAGCCAAACATTTAATTAGAGCGCTGTTAAAGTACAGGGTTATAATTAAAGGTTAAGTTTAAGGTTAAGGGTGAAAATTTTAGATTGTTGGGCGCCCGGGCGATCGCACCTGTTACAGATAAAAAAACTGTAGTTAGGTTGTATTGGTAGTCGGGCTTCGCTTGTCCCTGGTGTTTCTCAAAAGGTACGCCCAAAAAAATCGATCGGAGAAAGTGTGAAATTTTGTGCAAAAGTTTCTCAGTGGCAGACACTAAGCAGTTTGCCCAACTAGACTAGAAACAGTTAAATACGTAAGTAGGGAGTCTGCTTAAATTTCTCTATATCAGAAGTATCATTTTAAACTGGGGCATCAACCTGCAATTAAACAGATCGAGATTAAATATTTAACGAAAGGCTCTCCCAGGGAGTCTCCAATCAATCAAGACCGATAGTGACGACGGGCGATGTTCGTCCATTAGACATCTGCAATAATTCTGGTGAGGCAAGCAGGATGCCTGCCATTGACCAGCTTTTCTGAAGATGTCCCTTATAGGTTTTGGCTCCGTTCCTAGTCGCAAGACATTTACAAACGGGCGTCGATAACTGGTTGGGAAGCGGTAACACCCGCCCCGCTTTCCCCTGAGGGCCATCCTTTCACCCGACGGCAGTCCTCCACCCCCAGCCGGGGTGGTGGCGCAATGACGGAAAAAACACGAGTGAAAAAAAGGAAGCGAGCGGGATAATTTAGCGGGAATAAACATGACAAAAGACAATAATTCAGGAGATCAAAAACGGCTGATGCTGGTTGACGACGACCCGAACTTGATCTTGCTAGTCAAGGATTACTTGGAGTTTCGGGGTTACAACGTCATTACAGCAGAAAACGGCAGAGACGCTCTAGAAAAACTCGAACAAGAAGTCCCCGATTTGATCATCTGCGATGTGATGATGCCGGAAATGGACGGGTACACTTTAGTCAAATACATCAGAGAAGACCCGCGCACGAACTGGATTCCGGTTCTTTTCTTGTCCGCAAAAGGTCAAAGTTCAGACCGGGTAAAAGGCTTGAGCACTGGGGCTGACGTTTATATAGTCAAGCCTTTTGAACCAGAAGAACTCGTAGCCCAAGTAGAATCTTCTCTGAAAGCAGCATCCCGCTTGATTGGCCACTCAAATCCAGGTATTGAGAGTGGCCCAAAAATTAAGGCGCGCCGCAATGTCGAATTGACTCCCACTGAGTTAAAGGTGGTACAGTTGCTAGCGCAGGGTATGGCAAACCGCCAGATAGCAGACGTGATGAATGTCAGCCAGCGCACTATAGAGAGCCACGTCAGCAATATGCTGGGCAAAACAGGTCTGCACAACCGGACAGAGTTAGCTCGCTGGGCCCTTGAAAGCAAAAAGGCTTGAGCTGACGTACTCTGCGCCTTGAAATCAGGGGAGCAAAAGCGAGTGCTATGCGCTTCGGTATGCCTGCTTGGCGGTAGGACCCTACGGCGGTAGTTTGAAGCCCCATAAACCTTGACACGGCAGCCGGTATTGAGTTAAAGGGCGTCTGGTTTGTGAGAGCCAGTTGATCGAATGCAAGCAGGGTTAAAAGAGTCCTCTGGCGGTAGAGGCGAAAATATGAAATACTGGGGGGATGGGGTTTTCTGAAGTCTAATCTATTGCCTCGGTTAGCTCCATGTTGCTAAAATGTGATATTTAGATTAACTTCTTTCTACAATTATTAGGTCTAAGTTTCTATGACAAACTTAATGAACCGCCTTTCTATTTTTGTGGACGGGAACAATATGTTCTACGCTCAACAAAAGAACGGTTGGTTTTTTGATCCTCGCAGGGTGCTCGAATATTTCAAAACTTCGCAGCCGAATGTCATCTTGATCAATGCTTTCTGGTATACGGGTCTGAAAGACCCCCAAGATCAAAGGGGATTTCGAGATGCCTTGATAAGTCTGGGTTACACGGTTCGTACTAAGATTCTTAAGGAATATTACGACGATGCTTCGGGCAGATATTCTCAAAAGGCTAATTTAGACATTGAGATTGTGGTTGATATGTTTAATACGGTGGATCAGTACGACCAAGTTGTACTTTTTAGCGGGGATGGGGATTTTGAGCGGGCGATCGAGCTGCTGCGCTCGAAAAATACTCATATTACTGTGGTATCAACCGAAGGAATGATTGCTAGAGAGTTACGAAATGCTACAGATAGGTATATAGACCTAAATGAAATTAGGGAACATATCGAGAAGATGGATTATTAGTCAGTAGTTATTAGTCATTAGTCATTAGTCATTAGTCATTAGTCAGCAGTCAAGAGTCAGTAGTTATGGGTTATGGTTTATTAATTATTCGTTATTGGCGCGAAACACGGGACTGGTGACTGGGGGCTAATTGCCCAGAACAGCGGACAAGTAAAAATCAGGAAAACACTTTTTTAGATCTATGAAAACTCAACCAAGTCAAGACCGGATTATTATTTTTGATACGACTTTACGGGACGGAGAACAATCTCCCGGTGCATCTCTGAATGGAGATGAAAAGCTGACGATCGCTCGCCAGTTAGCGAGATTGGGCGTGGATGTGATAGAAGCGGGTTTCCCTTTCACCAGCCCGGGAGATTTCGAGGCAGTCCAAAAAATAGCCCGCTCGGTGGGCACGGCAGATGGGCCGACAATTTGCGGTTTAGCAAGGGCGAGAAAGCCGGATATTAAAACAGCAGCAGAGGCTCTGAAACCAGCAGCAAATGCGCGAATTCATACGTTTCTGGCTACGTCTGATATTCACTTGGAGCATAAGCTGAAAAAGACGCGGGCTGAGGTTCTGGAAATAGTGCCGGAAATGGTGGCTTACGCTAAGTCTTTTGTGGATGATGTGGAGTTTTCGCCGGAAGATGCTTGTCGTTCGGAACCGGAGTTTTTGTATCAAGTTCTGGAAAGGGCGATCGCAGCCGGTGCGACTACTGTTAATATTCCCGATACGGTAGGCTACACGACTCCGAGCGAGTTTGGGGCTTTGATTCGGGGAATTAAGGAAAATGTGCCGAATATCGATCGCGCAATTATTTCGGTTCACGGTCACAATGACTTAGGATTGGCTGTTGCTAACTTTTTGGAAGCTGTGAAAAATGGCGCCAGACAGTTAGAATGCACGATTAACGGGATTGGCGAACGGGCGGGAAATGCAGCTTTGGAAGAGTTGGTAATGGCGCTTTACGTGCGGCGCCAATATTATAATCCGTTCTTGGGCAGGGCGGCAGATTCTGAGGAACCGCTGACAAATATTGACTCGCGCCAAATTTACAAAACTTCCCGCTTGGTTTCCAATTTGACGGGGATGTTGGTGCAGCCAAATAAGGCGATTGTGGGGGCAAATGCTTTCGCTCACGAGTCGGGAATTCACCAAGACGGAGTGCTCAAAAATAAGCGGACATACGAGATTATGGACGCTGAGTCGATCGGCTTAACTGAAAATCAAATCGTGCTCGGTAAATTGTCGGGGCGCCACGCTTTCAACACTCGCTTGAAAGAGTTGGGTTTTCAAATGGCCGACGATGAGCTAAATAAGGCTTTTGTCAAGTTCAAAGATTTAGCGGACAAGAAAAAAGAGATTACTGATTGGGATTTAGAGGCGATCGCCAACAACGAAGTCCACCAAGCACCGGAACTTTTCCGGTTAGAATTGGTGCAAGTTTCCTGCGGCGACAAATCTCGCCCGACAGCAACTGTCACTGTGCGGAATCCGGCGGGCGAAGAATTGACCGATGCTGCGATCGGCACCGGGCCTGTGGATGCTATTTACAGGGCAATTAACCGGGTGGTAAACGTACCCAACGAGTTGATCGAGTTTTCTGTACAGTCGGTGACAGCGGGAATTGATGCGATCGGCGAAGTAACAATTCGCTTACGCCACGAAGGCAAAGTATTTTCCGGTCACTCGGCAAATACCGACATTATCGTAGCCTCTGCTGAAGCTTACATCAGCGCTTTAAATCGGCTGTATCAGGCATTGCAGCATAGTGCTGAAAAATCCTCCGAAAAACCAACTCCGATCGGAAATCAAGTTGTTGCAGAAGCACAGCGCTGATAAATTTACTATCAGCCATTTTTCTTGAAACCAACCGCAGACGAATCCATATCGAAGCAGATAAATCTCAATTAATCTACTTTAATCCGGTTTCATCTGGGGTTGGAAATACTTTTTTTTACCACTAACAAACTTTAGAAAAATGCAAGACGAAACTTTTAAAAAAGAGCGGGAATTCCACGATGCTTGGGCATCTACGATCGATATTGACGGCATTCGAGTCAATGATTACTTTGAAGCTTGCACCGCCCCAGAAAATAGATTTATTCTCAAACAGATGGGCGATATTACAGGCAAACGCCTCTTAGATTTAGGCTGCGGCGCGGGAGAAAACAGCGTTTATTTTGCTAAAAAAGGCGCGCATTGTGTGGCGGCGGACTATTCTCCTGGCATGGTAGAAGTTGCTCTAAAATTGGCAGAAAAAAACGGCGTCACAATAGAGGGCTGCACGGTGAATGCAATGGCGCTGGATTTCCCGGACAACAGTTTTGATATTGTTTACGCTTCTAATTTGCTGCACCATTTGCCGGAACCAGAAAAGGCAATTCGCGAAATGCACCGCGTGCTGAAACCGGGCGGCAAATCTTGTTTTTGGGACCCGATGAAGCACAATCCGGTGATTAATGTTTACCGGAAGATGGCTACTGAGGTGCGGACTGAGGATGAAACTCCTTTGGATATTAATATTGTTAATTTTGTCAAGTCTTTGTTTTCGGAGACGGCTTACGATACGTTTTGGCTGACATCGCTTTGGATTTTTTTGCGCTTTTATTTGATAGAAAAAGTGCATCCAAATGAGGAGCGTTATTGGAAAAAGATTATTCTTGAACAAGAGAGATTGAAACCGGAATACTCTCGATTAGAAGGGTTGGATGGCTTTTTGAAAAAGTTGCCTTTGATGAAGCGCTTGGCTTGGAATTTAGCTGTGGTGGCAACGAAGTAATTAAAAAAAGTACAATAAGTCAAAGCATTTAATTAAGAGGGTAATTATGCCAGAAACTATTACTGCTATCTACGAAAACGGGGTTTTGCGTCCCCTGAATCCTTTGTCATTGAATGATGGGGAAACTGTGCAAATCACAATAGTAGCGGAAGTTTCGCAGGAAGAACTCAAGGGCGATCGCGAAAAGGCGATTAAGTTGATGGATGTACGAGGATTGGTGCGTTTGCCAAAGAAACAGGGTAAGCTCGATCCTGTTGAATTAGCACGACGTGAAGAGAAATGGCGCGAACTGTTTGAAGAACTGAAGGGAAGGCCGGGGACACCTGTCTCGGAAATAGTTATAGAGGATCGTGGCCCGTGGTAAATACTTATTTTCTAGATACCAGTGCTTTGGTCAAACGTTACGTGCCTGAAACAGGGAGTAATTGGATTCAATCGATTACTGATGTGGCTGCAAATAACGATTTAACTATTAGCCAGATTACATGGGTGGAGTTACACAGCGCCTTGTCGCGTCGTCAGCGGGAGGGGACTATGTCTGCTGGTGAACTTGACATAATTTTGCAAAAGTTTCGCAATGAATTCGAGACCAAGTATCGAATCATTGAAGTTGACCAAGCGTTGATTGAAAGTGCAGGTCAATTGGTTGTGCAATACCGTTTGCGCGCTTATGATGCTGTGCAGTTGGCGTCTGGTTTGTACGTTAAAACTCTGCTCATGTCAGTGCCAGAAACTCGACTAATTTTTGTTTCGGCGGACAACCGATTGCTGGATATTGCTCAGTCGGAAGGCATTGCCTTCGACAATCCTAATAATTATCCGTAATCAAGCTGTTTGTAGTGAGGAATGCCAGTCTCCATAAAAATCATAGGACTAAAGTTATTACTAGAAACTAATTTTAGTGCGATCGTTATTTATAAAATTTCTTTCAAAGTTTTAACCAATATTTGATTTTGTTCCTCCGTACCTACACTAATCCGCAATTTGTCTTCTAATCGCGGCTGATTGAAGTATCGAATCAATATTCCCCGTACTTTCAGTGTTTGATAAATCCTTTCTGCATCGCCGTTTGGTGCCCTAACTAACAAAAAGTTGGTTTGCGAGGGCCAAACGTCAAAGCCTAATTCCTTGAAGCTAACGGCTAGTTTTGCTCGCGAAGCCTTAATCTTTTCGGCGTTCGCTGTTTTGTGGTCTTGATCTGCGATCGCAGCCGCCCCCACTGCATAGGCTAAAGCATCCACATTATAGCTGTCTTTAATTTTATTTAATTCAGCCAGCAGCGCCGGATTTGCTATGCCAAAACCCAGCCTCAGTCCTGCCAGGGAATAACCTTTTGAAAGCGTCCTCAAAACTATAACATTACTGTACTTTTTTGTCAATGTCAAAGCATTTTCTTCGGCGAAATCTACATAAGCTTCGTCGATCACAAGAATGCCCGATAACTCTTTAGCCAGTTTCTCCAAATCGGCAAAAGATATGGCTGTTCCCGATGGGCTGTTTGGCGAAGCTACAAATGTCACTGCACCCTGGGCTGCTATTAGCAAATCGACTGGTAACTTGTAGTCGTCGGGATAAGGAACCTCAAGAAATTCTGCATCTTGAATTGCTGCCAAAGTGCGGTACAATACATAGGTTGGCGCGGGACAAACAATCTGTTTTCCAGATTCGCCCACAGCGCGAACTATCAAGTTTAATAAATCGTCGCTGCCGTTACCTACAACAATCCAATCGTCAGCCACTCCCAAAACTTGACTAGCAGCAATGCGGAAACTCTTGCCAGTTGGATCTGGATAGCGCCGCAGCATTTCTCCGTCTATTTCCTGAAGCACTTTTAAAGCTTTGGGAGAAGGCGGATAGGGATTTTCATTAGAATTTAATTTAATAATTTTTGTACCTAGCGGTGGCTGTTCCCCCGGCACATAGCCAGACATTTCGTGGATGCTTTTGCGAAAGTAATTCATCTATTAATTGAGTTTTGTGGAACGGGCATCTTGCCCGTTCTTGATAATGGTGCAAGATATAAAGTTAAAAAAATTATATCAAACAATTAGTGACTATCCGCGTTATACCCAAATCAAGTAACTTTTGCATATCCGCTCGATCGTCCACCGTCCAGACCACAATGTCAACTCCCTGACTCCGGCTTTCTTGAATTAATGCGGGGTTTTCCAGCAACACGCGATACAGACTGCTAATCAAATTATCCCGATGCGCCACAGCTTGAGCTAATTGATTTTTGTATGCTTCTAGATTAGCAACAATGTGTCCGATCGCCAAATCGCCAGATAGCCGCCGCACTTGTTCCAGAAATCCATCGTTAAAGGAAGTAATAACGCATTTATGTTGGATATCTGCGCCCTTCAAAGTATTGACAAAAGCCGCGACATCTGCATCAGACCACTCGCAGTGCGGCTTGACATCAAAGTAAAGAAATTTGTCAACATTTTTGAGGATAGCTAATGATTCTTTTAAGGTAGGAATTTTTTCTTGTGAAAATTCATCGCTAAACCATTTTCCCGCATTAAGTGTCTGCAATTGAAACAGAGTTTTTTCCCTAACTTTGCCAGAAACTCCAGTGATTCTATCTAATGTTGCGTCATGAAAAATCACTGGTACGTTGTCTGCGGATAGCTGGATGTCAAATTCGATCGAATCAGCTCCGCGGGCGATCGCCAGTTCAAAAGCTGCTAAAGTATTCTCGGGGGCGATCGCCGAAAATCCCCGATGTGCGATAATTTCTAAATTCACCGTCTTGTGCCCTCTAAAAAATCTGCCACAGTTTGATTAAAAGTTTCCGGTTCAGTCAAAAAAGACCAGTGATTCCCCGGTACTTTTGCCACGGTAAGATTTTTCAAGTATCTCTTGTATGGCTGCATTTGCCAAGCCATGCGATTTACGCCTTTTTCCGGCTGTACAAACAAAGTCTGGATCTCAATATTTTCAGTTAAACCGGCAACTTTCATCACTTCTGCAAATATCTGATTTCTGGCTGCAATCCCAAATTTACTGCCCCAACTTCCGTCGGATTTTTGTTCGATTTGCTGTTGGAATACCATTTGCTGCAAGTCACTCCAATCTGCGTATTCTCCCGATTCTTTTGCTGCTGCTTCTGCTTGGGATAAAGTCGCAAACGGGCCCACACATTTGAGACAGTCTAATTTTCGGTAAACAATTGGCAGGGTGAGTTTCATCGCGGCGGGCAGTTTGGTGATGAAGATGGGGTCTACTAAAATCATACTGCAAAAGCGAGCCGGATTTTGCCTCGCCCAAATCGGTGCTAGTTTGCCCATCCAAGAATGTCCTAAAATGTGGGCATCAGGCCAGTTGAGATGTGCCATCAAAGCTTCTAAATCTGCGATCGCACTTTCAAAAGTATAGCCTGTTTTCGGTTTGCTACTCTCTCCGTGACCGCGCATATCGGGCGCTACAATATGATAGCGGTTGGACAAGTAATTGCCCAAGCTAGTCCAGACACACGCACTATCTGCTAAACCGTGCAGCAGCAGCAATCGCGGAACTTTTTCTTTACCTGTTTCTGGCTGCCATTCTAGGTATGAAAGTTCGATTTCTGGTAAGTGCAAAGTCTTACGAGTTGGCATGATGAGGGTGTTTTCTAGTTGGATAAATGTGATTTAACTTTTTTAGGAACAGGCAAGATGCCTGTTCCACAAAGAGTGAATTTTATTGTACGGTTTTCCTCAACAGGCTTTCCGGCTTTTTTCACAAATAATAAATCTTCTTGTGGGGTGGGCTTCTAGCCCGCCCTTCTGACTTAACCTTTGCCCTTTAAACGCAACAAAATAAACTGAGTTTTCTGCGCTTCATCAAAATTGTCGTCACTGACCAAAACTACACTTTTGCTGCCATCTGGCAACTGCGGCCCGAGGGTCATTCCCTCTAAATTATACAGCGGAATCCCGAGTTCGCTTAAGTCTAGTAACAACTTTTTCTTAACAGGTTCGACCATTGTCACTGGCCCTTTAAAACTCTGGATTCTCGAAGTATCTGTAGCCGCCCCAACCGCTACTTGATAAATCCTAGCACTGTATCCCGACAGCCCAAAAGAACGTTCTAAACTCAAAATCTGACCGCCACCAACAGTTACTAATTCTGTTAAACCGTTCAAGATAGTCATGGGAAATTGATCGAGATTGTAAAGATTTTCTGAGACTAATTGCGGCGTTTTATCGACGATAACATAATGTAAAAAACGCAGTTTACTTGCCTGTTCCGGGTCTAAATCTTGCATTAACGGCGCTTCCGTAGCTGCGAACAAACGAAACGGATCAAGACCGCCCGGACTAAAGGTTTCTGGGTCAATGCTTAAAGATTCAAAACCTAAATTTTCCCGCACTCCTTGCTGCTGTTTTTCATCGCTGGCATCGGGAATGTAGCGTTTGGGAATCGGCAAATTTCCCAGCAATTTCCCGGTTTTGAGGTCAAACTCTCCTACAAACGGAGGGATGCCAGCATGAGTGACGCCTTCGCTGGCGACAAATACTGAATTGCGGGGAGAAAGGGCAATGCCTTCGGGATTGATGGAACCCCAAGAAAAGGTTTCACCGTCTGCTTTTTTGAGGGAGGTAACGCCTTCAACGGCAATTTTTTTGAGGCGAATATTTGCTGGATCGCTCGATGTGAGGTCGAGTCTGAGACTGTAAAATCTGGCTTCTCCGTTTTCGCTGGGGTCGTCGGAAAGAGCGTAAAAGCGATAAGCTTTGGAAGTGACTGTGCTAATACCTTTGGGGTCGTAGGTAATTCCTGACAAACCGCCGACTGGCGATCCTTCAAAATTAGTTTTTGGCAATTGGTACTCGCCCAAAAATTCCAGGGACATTTCTGGAAAAGAGCGGTCTCTCGCAACTGCGGGAGGGGGGGTGCAAGCTGTGCAAACAGTTAAGAGAATTAGGGCTAGACTGAATAAGCGTAAAATGCGTTGGCGAAGCCCTCGAAGAGGATCGCCCAGCGTCTTTAACTGAAAATAATTGCTCAGTACGGTAACTTGTATTTTGTTGCTCTTGTTGAACTGTTTGCTTTTGTGCCATCTTTGTGACATAATTTATACCGTTTTGTAGATATGCAAAACTTGATGTTTCGAGAAGGAATGCCGAATCGCGACAACCAAATTTTGAGAGTCAGTAACTCAGGGCTAAAGCCACTGAGCTTGTAAGAGAAATCAAGCAAGCTGTATTGACCAGCCTAAGTCTTCACTGACTACGTTATTGGGGTCATAACACCGGAAAATGCGACGCTAGTTTTGGGCTCTGTTGTTTACAGTTAAACAGTCTTAAAGTCACGCTCGACAGTGCTGTAAGCGTGACAAGCCCCGATAACCTTGGCGAAGCGAACATTACCCTAAAAAGGAGATTGAGGCAACCATACCTCACCGGAGAGGCAACTCGACCTCTCCAACCCCGAAAGGGGATTCAAGGCGGTTGAAACCGCCGGGTCGTTTTCCTCTCAGGGCTGAAGCCACTGAGTTTCCCACTTACCGAGTATTTTTATGAGAAGTTCTGTGCCAATTGGGTGCTTGCTTTTTTTGTGGCTGTGTGCTGGTTCTATTGCTAGCGCCCAAACTAATCCACCAGCCCTCGATCAATTTTCTCCTAATCCTCTAGAAATTACCACACCCGATCCCCTAACTCCCGCCAGTGAATCTTTGAGCAGCACTCAGCGGGACGAACTGACAACGGCTTTGGAAGAGTTAAACTTAGAAGCATTGGCTAAACTGCAAGCTGGAGATGGGGTTGGTGCTTTTGAAATTTGGTTCCGAGAATTGCGACTGCGCAGGTATCTCGGCCCGGCGGCGGAAATTGCTGCTTTGAGTCGGGTGGGAAGTGTTGCTTGGAGTAACAGTAAAAACCTGGAACTACAGCTTATTACCAAACGGTTGCAAGCAATTCAAAAAGAAGTCAAATCCCAAGTACCAGTTAATACTGAGTTGCTCCCCGCCTTGGCTGCGGCTTTTCAGCAGGTGCGCGCTAAAGGCCCGACTGTAGAAGTTTACCAAGAAATTCTCGAAAATGCGCGCCAAAACCAAGATATATTGGCCCAAGGTCAGATTTTGAAGGCGATCGCGCTAATTCACATCAATTGGTTGAGTTACGATAAAGCTGCTCTTGTGTATGAGGAATTGGCAACTTTAATTCAGGAAAACCGCGCTTTATTTGCTGCTAATTCTGCTGTACCAAATTCTGCTGTAGTGGCGGGAAACGGCGCGCCGCCGCAGCCTGTAACTCCTCCAACTGAGGTAGATACTCTGAGACAGTTGGCCTACGTTTACCAGCAGTCGAAACAACCCCTAAAGGCGATCGCCGCCCGTGAAAAACTAGCATCAGTATATGTGAACCTGCAAAACCCGAGCGCTATACCACCGCTCAAAATTGCGATCGCCACCGATTACCAAACCATAGGTCAAATCAATTTAGCCGCTGAATACTATCAGGAAGCATACAATTTAGCCGTCCCCCTTCAACAGTATGCCCAAGCTAGTGAAGCTTTGGAGAAATTAGCTTTACTTTATCGAGCGCAAAAGCAATGGGAGCCGACTTTGCGGATTTATCAAATGCAGTTGCTGTTAGAAGAGCGCGCTTACAATTTCTACGGATTGATGAACGCTTACGACAATATCGGTCAAGTTTATCAAGAGATGACGGCTTACGATAAAGCTTTGGAAGCCTATCAAAAAGGGTTGGAAGTGGCTAAAAGATTGGGACACCGACAAGAGTATTTTGCTAAGAAAATTCAAAAAGTTAACAAGCAATTGCAAAGAACTTCGTAGTTGTCAGCCGACAATAATGCCAATTTGCGATGTGAGTAATTTAAATGCAGTAAGGTGCGCAATGCGCACCCTACGAAAATACTTGGGACTGGTAACTTTCTCGCGAGATAGAATAATATACTACATCAGTTTCGTAATAATGAGCATTTTTTTCATATTTCATGCCAACTTTCTGTATCACCCGCTGGGAGGCGATATTTTCTGGGCGGGCGATCGCAACTATTCTCTCCAACTTTAATATTTGAAATCCATAGTTTAGACTAGCAAAAGATGCTTCAGTCGCCAATCCTTGATTCCAATAAACTTTGTCGAGGGCATAGCCTAGCTCAACTTCCGGTGTGTTGTCTAGAAAACCCAGCCCGCAGCGACCAATCATTTTACAGTCTATTTTATGTACTAAAGCCCACATTCCGAAGTTGTTTTCTTCCCAACGTTTGAGCATGGTATTAATGGCGATTTCTGTTGCTTCTCTAGTTCTAACTCCTGTGAGGTTATTCATTATTTCCGGCTCGCTGTAGATGCGGTACAGATCGTCTAAGTCGTCTGGCGTAAATTGTCTCAGATACAATCGGGCTGTCTCTATTTCTCGCATGATTAATATAGTTTTTACCACTAGATTATAATACCAGTTTTGATAAGTTTTGCTACAAACATTTTGGTTTAATTTCCTTCCTCAACTCAACTAAACTACTTTTGACTGGTAGATTTTTCGCGAGATTGAATAATATACTCGCTCGGAATCCTCGAGGTTATGCTGGTATCTCATCCCCACTTTTTCCATTACCCGTCGCGAGGATCTGTTTTCGGTATTTGCAGCAGCGACAATTTTTTCGAGTTTCAATACTTCAAATCCATACTTGAGGCTAGCCGCTGCACCTTCCGATGCTAAACCTTTCCCCCAATACGCTTTTGCTAACACATAACCGACTTCTACTTCAGGTGTTTTGCCTAAGAAGCGAAGCCCCCCGTCGCCGATCAATTGGTTATTTTCTTTATTGACAACAGCCCACAAACCGAAAGCGTGTTCTTCCCAATGTGCGATTATTTGAGATAAATCTGCTGCTGTTTCTTCTCTATTTCTGAGGCCTTCGTTCAGATACTTCATCACTTCTGAGTCGCTGTAGATGCGGTACAGATTCTCTAAGTCATTTGGCGTAAATTGTCTCAGATACAATCGGGCTGTCTCTATTTCTTGCATAATTTATAAGCACAAAGTCTAATACACTTTCCTGGGGACGACGGTGAAAGGTAGAATCTATCTCTTCAATGCAGTTCACTGCATTTTGAAAATCCAGCATTTGACCCAGCCAATAAAACCAGTGGCGAGCTCTATTTTTAAAGGCATAAAGTGGCAAGTAGCGGGTATCGGCAGTTGTAATAAATATGAGCGACTGAGTGCTGTCGGGAGCGATAATTTGCTGGCTCTGTAGAATATTCCCTAATTTAACTGACTATATTTGCTACAATTATTAGTTGGATATATTGTACAGCTTTTTTGCTCAAATACCGATCGAACTGATCTCGCCAGCGGGCCCTACAAGCCGCGCAGCGAAAAAAAAGCTCGATCTCCTCAGCAAAAGCCCCCGAGTATAGCAGCATAATAGCTTATGCCATCTAAAATCTAAAATCTAAAATCTAAAATCTGAAATCGGATGACAATTTCCTCACCAGTAGCAGACACCAAAAACCAACCCGGCCGCGACACAGACTGGCGGTTATTCATGAGGTTGGCATCTTACGCAGGGCGCAGCAAACGCTTGTTGATTATTTCGATCGCACTATTAGTACCGCTAGCAATCTCAGGAGCAATTCAACCGATTCTCATCGGACAGGCAATTTCCGTGATTCGCGCAGAACCTACTTATGAATTTTTGCGGGGATTGCCTTTATCTGCTGCATTGAATATTCTGGCAGTTTTGCTGATGCTAACTATAACAATTAGATTGGCACTGCAATCAGTTCAAGGCTATTTAGTCACAAAAGTAGGGCAAATAATTACTACTGATATTAGAAATGATTTGTTCACTCACGTCACATCGCTAGCAGTCAGATTTTTCGATCGCACTCCTGTAGGTAAACTGATGACTCGCCTCACCAGCGATGTGGAAGCTTTGGGGGAAGTGTTTTCCAGCGGGGCGATCGGCATTGTCAGCGATTTATTTTCAATTTTAGTAATTGCCATTTTCATGTTTACCCTGCAGTGGCAACTAGCTTTAATGTTAGTGCTGATGATGATACCAATTACCGCAGTCATAGTTTATTTCCAGCATCAATATCGCCAAGCAAATTACACTACCAGAGAAGAACTTTCCGATCTCAACGCACAACTGCAAGAAAACCTGACCGGTATTGGCGTAGTGCAGCTATTCCGCCGCGAAAGATTCAACTCAGAATTGTTTCGCGTCACCAATAAACTCTACATTAAAGCAGTTGATACAACTATTTTTTACGACTCAGCCGTATCTGCGACCTTAGAATGGATTGCTTTAGTGGCGATCGCAGCCGTTTTGTGGATGGGCGGTCAAAGGGTTTTAGCCGGTAATCTTAACTTCGGTACTCTATCTGCATTCATTTTATTTGCTCAGCGTCTCTTCGATCCGCTGCGGCAATTTGCTGAGAAATTCACTGCAATTCAAGCAGGATTTACCGCCGTCGAACGGATTAGCGATATTCTCAACGAACCGATCGAAATTAAAGATCCAACCACCGGGAAGAAGGAAGGGCACAACACGGATTTTGACGCGGATAAACGGATGTTTGAAGGAAGAGGGAAGTCGTCCGATGGAAGTCGGGCAGGTTATTCACCGTGGTTGATAACTGGACATCCAGAGACAACTGCTTACAACTTGTCTCCGTTCGATCGAGAATTGGGAGATAATCATCAAAATCCAGCAAGTTCAGAATATCGTTTATTGCCTAACAATCCCAAATTAACCCCCCCCAACCCCCCCAAGCTTCGGGGGGGAGAAAAGGCTAAATCGCAGAATTCTGAATCGGGAGAAATCCAATTTGACGACGTGTGGTTTGCTTACAAACAAGACGAATATGTCCTGCAAAACCTCAATTTCACCATTAAATCCGGCGAAAAAGTAGCATTAGTCGGCCCTACGGGTGCGGGCAAAAGTTCGATTATCCGTCTCCTCTGTCGCCTTTACGAGCCCACCCGAGGGCGGATTCTGGTTAATCATGTGGATATTCGCGATTTGCCTCAAGCAGAGTTGCGCAGGCACATAGGCGTGATTATTCAAGATGGCTTTCTATTTGCTGGTGACGTGAAGAGCAATATCAGCCTGGGAGAAAATTACTCGATCGAGGAAATTCAAGCAGCAGCAGAAAAGACAAATGTTGCCAGATTAATTGAGGAATTGCCTCAAGGTTATGATACGCAATTGCGGGAACGGGGGACGAATCTTTCGGGGGGACAAAAGCAATTATTAGCGTTTGCTCGCGCCGCTATTCGCAATCCCAGTATATTAGTGCTCGACGAGGCAACTGCTAGTTTGGATGTGGGGACGGAAGCTTTAATTCAAGAAGCTCTAGAGCGTTTGATGGCGGACAGAACGGCGATAATTATTGCCCACAGGCTCTCGACTATCCGAAATGTCGATCGCATTTTAGTGCTCAAACGCGGCCAATTAGTAGAGTCTGGCAGCCACGAAGAATTGTTGCAGCAAGAAGGTTTATATGCCAGTTTGTACAAGTTGCAAATGCTGGGAAGTTAACCGAAAAAGGAAAAAGGAATAAGGAAGGAAGAGGGTTTTTCTTGACGGGGTGACAACGCCTCTGGAACCTTGATTATAAAAGCATTGAAGCCGCTGAAGCTCAAAAAAGATAGTGGATTATGGACAGGCTTATTGACTCATAAGATTGTCCGAGATGCCTTGAACCTGATTCAAGGCATCTCGCCACTCTCTTTTATTGACTTACGCACAGCAAGCGTATATTTTCGCTTGGTCACTCAACTCAAAACCTTTTGGGTGTTTGTTGGGGGATTAGTCGGCTGCACTTTCAGGTGGGTTTTCCAGCAAACTGTTGCCCGCAAATTCTGTCAAACGATAGATTAACCTTGTCACGTTGTTTTATTCTGCTGACTTAATTTCTTTCGTTTCAGCCATCCTCCCAAGCCTAGACCTATAGCTGAACCAAAGATTGTGGTCGGTTCAGGCACAGGCTGGGCAACGTCGGCGGTTTCAACTACCATCCTTAGCGGGTAACCTGGAAAACTATCGCCTCCGAGACCGACGAAACCAGGGTTGAAGACACGGAAGCCAAACCCAGCAAAAGAATCACCGTTGCTAACTCGCTGCTTAACAAACGGAGTCACGTCAAGGCTAAGAAGATCGCCGGGAGATGAGGAGGAAACATCTACAGAACTTAACAATACTCCAGCCCCAAAATCTGAGAGGTCGTCTGTTCCGTTTCCTACATAGCCGAAGATGCCAAAACTACCAGGGTTACGAAATTCCCAATCAGAGCTCCCTACAAAAGAAAGTTGAGTCTGGAAAAGAACACGGCTAATAAGTTCATTAGGGACGGAAGAAAAGCTATCGATATTGAATTCGGCAAAGAGTCTTCCTTCAGCGGCCCTTATCTTGCCAAAAGAGGAATTATCCCACATACGAACCGAGTCTCCAACTCCGTCATATTCATAAGTATAGTAATCATCACCCTCATACCAAACCCTCTCACTATAATCTATGACTTCAAAATTGATAGTAGGTGCCAAGATAAATGTAGCTGCAGAAGCTTCTTTGTTTGCTCCTAGGGCAAAACCTAGAGCGGTGCAAACAGAGGCAACTGCGACTTTACGGTAGAGGTTGTTCATAAAAACTAAATTTCCTTTTCTAGTGAACGACTTGATTGGAAAGCTTACTCAGTAATCAAATTACCTAAATACTAGCTAGCTTACTTACAAAACCCTAGTTGTGTATTTAAATTATTAAATCTTAACCATAAAGTTACCTGCATAAATGCTGTAGAGAGCAAATAGCGCCATTACCAAAACAGAACCACTGCGAACCATCGCCTCACACCGAATCATCCATCCATCCGCACTCCGAACAATCCCAATGAACAGGCGGCGTTTCGTATTTGGGATAAGTCATTTCGCAGCGGGGACATTGACCAGTAAACAGTGGGTGGGTATCCAAAACTTCTAACTGTTGTTCCAAAGTCCACCCCTGTCTCAGTTACAGGATGAGTTCGCCGTTGTAGTAGCTTGCACCTTCGGGTTCCCATAGTTCCTCCGGCGGGGCGTTCGGGTTGACGCGGTGACAAGCAGGTTGAAAGCAAAGCTGCGTCAAGGTTTCGAGTTGAGTGACCAAGCGAAAATATCTTCGCTGGCGTGAGTCAATAAAAGAGAGTGGCGAGATCATTTGAATCAGGTTCAAGGATCTCTCGGACGATCTTATGAGTAAGATAAGCCTGTCAATAATCCGCTATCTTTTTTGAGGTTCAGGCGCTTCAATGCTTTGACAATCAATGTTCCAGAGGCGTTGTCATCCCATCAATGATTTTTCCCATCGGACCCTCTCTCACTCTCCCACTCTCGCCTAGGGGTAGCAGCTTATTATATCAAGTCTGATAGTGAATACCCTGTAAGTTGGGTTGAGGAGTGAAACCCAAAACTATCGATTTTAGATTTTAAATTTCTCCTCGAATCTAAAATCTAAAATCTAAAATCTAAAATCGGATCACTTGCCGGAAATCATTTTCCCCAGAGTTTCCGGCAGGTGAATTATATGTTGGAAAAGCTGGTTTGGCCCGATGCCAAACAATAACTGCATCGCCAGCACAATAACTGCTAAAGAAATCGCTGTCCCGATGCTGTATTTCAATACTTTAAAAGCCCAATTAAACACCAGCAAAGACACAAGTAAGGAAGCAATTAAGATAATTAGTTCTATTGGCATATAACATTTTTAACTCTATTTGAACTCTACATAACTTACGCATCAATACTAAAGAAACCTGGTTTTTTATCAGTGTTAAAGGCTCAAATGTAGTAGTTACGTAAAAAGCAGGTTTCTGCGTCCCGGACGACTCTACTTATTATTTTAAGCAATACTACCGCGTTTCCGTGTTTCCTTATAAGAAATTCCCACATTTTTTAAGCCGGCTTTAATCATTTGCTGCTCTAACAAAGCGAAAAAGCGAGTTCGATCGCCTCCCGTGACTACCGCTTGATTGTGAGCTTCTGCTAGCGTCACCGGATAGCCGCCGCCTTTGTGTACCTGAGCGAGCATCATTCCCAATGCTAAATCTAGCTGTGCTGTATCTTGTGCTACCCATTCCGGCACTTCTATTCTAGCAATTTCTGTGCCGACGTGAACGTAACAGAAATAAACTGAATTGAGGCCGTACAAATCTAAGATTCGAGCTTGGGATTTCCATAAAGGACTTCTTTGTCCAGGTGACAGGATTGTTGCCCACAAAATAGCATCGCGCAAGGGTTCAAATTCTTGACAAGGTGCTTTTTCGGCGAAAGAAATTGTGGCTGCAAATCCGACGTTCGGGCAATTTGTCATGCAGTCTGGTACTTCGTGGGTGCAAGCTTCAAACCGCAAAAAAGATAAGCTTTCGCTGCTGCGAGAAGCGCTTAAGTATCCTAACAGGGGAATTCCTGCTAAACGCAACTTGTGCCAAGCTTCTAAAATTGGCTGCAAAATTTGATCGCGCGCTTCGGTGGGTAACTGTTCCAAAAACCAATAAATCAGGGAACCGTCTACCATTGCTAAAGCTGGCGCGGGCAATTTATTGTCGTTAACTTTTGCCCAATTTTCGCCCATTTCTGCCAAGGCAATTGCTTCGGAAACGGCGCGCCGATATCCCATCCATTCTTCGGTTCTAATTCCCCACTGCCGCGAACCGTACAAGTCTTCGGGTTTGTAGAAAACCTCCGGCACACTGTCTAAAACTGGGTGGCGGCTTTGCCCGTAGTGTAGCATGACAGTGCCGACGTTTAGCAAGTAGCAGTAGGCTATTTCGTGATGGTTGGGGGAAATTTGCGACCCGTCTGTGGCAAAGACTGTGTGGGCGGCGGGGGGTGCGGTGATGTAGGTGCGATCGTCTAAGGGTTCGATCGGCGTAGCAGCATTAAATAAAGTGCGATCGCGCCAACTCTGTTGCAATTCCACCAATTTTTCCTGTTCCGCTGCAGCCTTGACCAGCAAATTCTGAGCCACTTCCAAACGCTGGCGAGCGGCCTGAGCTTCCACATTCAAATGTTGGCTCATTCCCTGCATTGCCTTGGCTGCTTTAGTTAAATCGAGCATTGGTTTTAAGTCTCAATATTAGAAAGCTTTCAATTTTAGTTCGCGATCGCACTGGCAACCTCAGAAACCCGGTTTCTTCGTTGATTTCTCATTACCAAACCGAAAACTGGTAGAAACCGGGTTTCTCACCCGATGAGAAAGATTTTAAGTTGATTTCGCGATCGCACTCGTCGCAAAAGCTAAACCCGGTTTCTTGGTAGATTTCTCCTTACTAAACCCAAAACTTGTATCAACCGGGTTTCTATGCCCCACCTGTGGGCCCTAAAGCTGAGAAATTATCAAAACAATTTTCAAATTGTGGGTTGCCAAGCTTGCTTTTTTTGCCAGCCACCGGGTTTGATGGACGAAAATATTTCCTTACCGCCGCAGAAACTGTAAAAAAATAAATTTCTCAGGTCAAGAATGCCTGCAAGACTGTATAAAAAAAAAATTGATTTTTTGGGTCGAGATTCTTGCTTTTTTGGGGAATTTCTGTTATATTTATCTTATAATGGGAATCTGTCCAAAAATAATATTTGTGCAACCATCCCATTATATAAAAATACCATACCAGCACCGCCAAAGTCAAGAAAAAAAATGTAAAACTTTGTGATTTTTTTTGACTCTGACAAGCAAAAAAAACTTCCTACCTGCAAACAAATCTAACATCAACATTCGGCCGGCAGCCAATCGGCAAAATCTCCGGCAAACTGCGACAGAGAAAGCAATTGAACGGGAGGGTTTTGGGCGACAGATTCCCGTTCTGGCAAAGTATTGTAACCCCAATCAGCCAAAAATAACCTCACCTGAGATAAATCCGGCTGCTGCTTCACCGACAGCAAAGTTTTTAAGCGGTCTTCCACAAACCAAATAGTCGAATCTTTGCCAGACGCTGCCAAAAATTCCCGCAAAGTTTGGTGTTTTGGCTTGTTGTATTCCTTACCAAAAATCAACTCTGACGGCATTTGTACGCCTGCTAACTGCAAAAGTTCCCGCACAAAACGACCTTCCTTCGTAGTGACGATCGCCACTTTCACCGAACTCTCCTGCAACGAGTGCAGGCGATCGACAACCCCTGGATAAAAGCGGTGCAAAGACAGCCACCCAGCTAAATCATCAGCAATCCAATTATCGCGCAATCCGTCTAGCATAGCGCCGACAGACTGCGCTTTCAAATTATTTTCGGTCAATAAATGCGGTACTATATTGGGCCACTCCAGCAAAATTTGCTCTTGGGAAATGCCTGTCAGCAGTGCGCGGATCAGCAGTGGCATTTCCCAACCAGTTTCGATGGCGGGCCGCACTCGATAAAAACTCAAAGCTAAATCGGCATCTGGCACTGTTTCGACTGGTTTCCAGATTTGACAGTAGGTACGCCAAGCTGTTTGGAAATATTCGATTAGTCCGTCACAAATCACACCGTCAAAATCAAGAGCTAGAATTGTCGGAAAGTTATTAGCCATCAATCAATCGATTTTAGATTTTAGATTTTAGATTTTGGATTGAAGAATTGAAGAATTGGAGAATTCAAGAAAGCGATCTCACGGATTTATCCGGGGACTTGTTATCCGATACTAGGTTTTTTACTTCTGCACGGCTCAATCCGGGGGCTTCTACCCTGGCTGCTTTCGGTCACTGGATTGAAGAATTGAAGAATTGAAGAATTGACTGTGCAAACACTCAGCAGTGATTAGTCAAGAGTCGTTATTCAAAAGACTCAACTAGCGGTTGATCGGCAATCGATTCTAGTCCTTGGGACTGCAACAATTGCGTCCACTCGGCCCTGGGTTCCGAATCGTCGGGTGCGCGGCGCCGCATTTGGGCTAGAGTAGCAAGAGTGTCGTACCAAATCCCATTTTTAGCATAAGCGATCGCCCTAGCCATAGGGTCGGCATTTACCAAATCGTTCTTGAGAGTTTCCTGCGGTTCAATTCGCTGCACGATTCCCTTAACAAAATAATTCCCCGACGGATCGTCATCGCAAGCCACCGAAAACGACCACTGATATCGCTGGCCAATCTCAAGATATTTTTGGTGATTGCCGATAGCAGGAATACTAACCTCAACTATCCCGGGTTTGTCAACTTTGAAAGTAGTTTTGTAAACCTCGGTTCCTTTGTCATCGGCAGCTTGTAAAGTAAACTCGACTTGAGTCGAAGAGGGAGAAACGTAGGCAAAGAATGTGGGCGACTCTCCTAGCGTTAAACCATCATTGCTTTTAGGTATTAAAGGAATAATAGATAAATCCTTGGGACAAACCTCGCCTCGATACGTCCCCCCTTGGCGGTTGTCGGGGGCTGTGACATCTGGGGGTTGAAAATTAACATTCTGACTCAGCAGAATTGGTGCAGGCACAGCCTGCATCGGCGTAAGCAAACTGGAGAGAGTAACTGCGATCGCAAATACAGCCATCGCCAGTGCAGTAAAATTTACAAAACGTTTCATAAAAAAAATCGGTAAGTGGGAAACGAGGGCGTCTTTAGACTGGTCGTGGGAAACGACACGGGGATTTCAATAAGCGAGTAAATCTTCAGAATGTTTAACCATAGCCATCTTTGCGATGGACAATTTCGCAGTATCAGTGGCTGATTCCTTGAACTAATTCTGAGCCTGAAATATTGAATGAGCCACTTGAACCCCAGGCAACACGACCCACATATTTACTTATTTTATTACCAGTCGTAACCACCGCTTTTACGATATCACAGTTTGAAAACCTTTGACAGACTTGTTTCTGGGAACATACCGAGATGGGAATCCAAACTTATCCGTGCGGCAGATTTGACGAGTTGGGTGTCCCGTCGCTTTAATTAACAGCGGTTTGTTTATTAGAACTTCTAACAATTCAACTTGACTCACACAGGCAACATCAAGCCCATGGCTTTTAGGTAGTTCTAATCGAGTACGGTTGAACTTAGTCAATCCACCAGAACCAGTCACCACAGGCAATCCCGTTTCTTTCAGGGGATTGAACAAAGCCCATCGAGTCGAATTTACAGCAGCAGCATCCTTGAGGGGACGTTTAGCTTGTGCGAGAATGCGCTTCAGAATATCAGGTTTTTTAGCTAAAAACTGTTCAATGTTTTTAGCTCCTTTCTTTTGGTTGCACGAAGGGCAAGCAAGGCAGAGATTAGAAATTCGATTGCTTCCACCCTTGGCTCTCGGATAAATATGCTTAACTTGCAATGCTATATTTTCAACACCGAAGTAAGCACATTTTCTGTCCCACTTATTGAGTAAATACTCACGAACTTCGTAACCGGGCAATTTTAGTTGTTGATATTCAATCCCTGAAAATTCACGATTTTATAATTGTTGTAGGTCAAATCGGACAAGCTCTTGAACGATTGCTCCGAATTGCACCTATCGGTTCAATTCGGAGCAATTTTTTGAGACAAGTTAGAGTTTTTTCTGCCCGATGTTCCAAGGATGGTGCTAACCAACCCTTCGGACAGGTGCGATTCAAGAACCTTGCTTGGCGGTATGGTGTGTGACGGTTTATTCGTGAGCGACGCAATGAGCAGCGGACTTCAAGAGTTGTTTTGAGCGCTTGACGATGGGTTAATTCTGCGCCCAAGACGACTTTTTCTCCCTGCACTAATGCGATACCTGTGGTTTGAGAGCCGGGGTTTATTTTTAAAGTAATTGATTCAGGGGTTGCTGTTACTACCACTTTTAAAATTATCGTAAATGGATCCCTCCGAAATACAGCCGCTTTTCCAGCGTTCAACAACCTACGTGCTTTACCGGGATGAACCGATAACAGTGGTCGTTTCTCAGTATCTAGAACAAAAACAAGATTAGACATTTTAAGTCCTCCCTTGCGGGGTAATGTTAGCTTCGACCTGGTTATCTGGGTGGTTTCGGCTTACAACAATTTTGAGTTGATCGTGACTTTAGAACTGTTTAATTGAAAGCGACACAGCGGGAAACTAGCGTCGCTTTCAAGGAGTGTTTTGACCCTGATAACGGAGTCAGTGAAGACTTAGACTGGTCAGTATAGCTTGCCAACTATTCTTGCAAGCGAGCGTTTCTTTAGGGCTGAGTTATTGACTCTTTCATGAAATTGTAGAGATGTGATAAATCGCATCTCTACTTTTAAGCCGGAGTTTTAACCCCGGCGGCGAGCGGGTAAATTTGTCAATTTTCACATAGGGATAGGAAGACTGACAAAACTTCAACAAATAGCGAGCTTTAAAGAGGCTGAACCAGCGGTTGAGCTGCAATTGATTCCAGTCCTTGGGACTCCAACAATTGCGTCCACTGGGCTGTCAGCCTCGCATCCCCCGGTGTCTGGCGCCGCATTTGGGCTAAAGTAGCGAGAGTTTCGTGCCAAATGCCATTTTTAGCGTAAACGTTGAGCTTAGTCATCTGGTCGGCATTTGCCAAATCGCTCTTGAGAGTTGCCTGGGGTTCAATTCGCTGCACGAACCCTTTAACAACTAAATCTCCCGATCGGTCTTCGGGGTCGCAAACTAGCGAAAATGACCACACGTATCGCTTACCAACTTCAAGGGATTTGTTGTTGGCGTTAGCAGGAATGGTAACTCCAACAATCCCAGATTTGTCGAGTTTAAAAGTTTCTTCGTAGACCACTTCCTCTTCGTTGTCGGTGAGCACAGTAAACTCTACTTTTGCCGAAGTTTGAGGAACATAGACAAAAATTGTGGGAGACTCTGTTAGGGTTAAACCGATATTAGTTGGAGGCACTAAAGGAGTAATAGATAAACCCGCCGGACAAAGCTTGCTGCCGCGATGTGTCCCTCCTTGTCGGCTGCTGGGGGCGGTTACGTCAGGAGGCTGGAAATTAACATTTTGACTCAGCAGAAGCGGCTGGGCTTGTGCCCGCATCGGTGCAAGCGAACTGGGGAGGGTAGCTGCGATCGCAGCTACGGCGACCGCAAGTGTAGCTTGATGTAGGAAACGTTTCATTTTGTTGTACCTTTCACTATAATTGCAAACACAGGCATTTGCTGATGGCGACAAATATTTTGGAGCGACTAGTCGATGGCGTAGATACACAATTTTAATCTTGACATATTATCCATAACATTAATTAATTCGATCGGCAAGGGGATTCTCCCTGGAGAAAATCTGCCAACCGAGGTCGCCAGTATCATTGCATACAGTTGCTGGCGGCCAAATGTAAAATTTTGTTACAAAGCGCTCGGAGTTCGTGGGTGTCCTAAGATGGAGGAAGTCTCCGGCAGGCCGCAAAGGCGAAACAACTGCTGTTCCAGAAACAAGTCAAACTTTTATGCTGGGATAATGAGTAAAATATCTAACAAAATTCGATCGGCAGTGGCTCAAGTGAGTCAAATGTATAAACCATCACTAGCATTTGCTAAGTCTGTATTAATTGCCAGCGCGGCAGTAACATTATCCTTGATGGGGGCCAGACAGCTAGGAATACTCGAACCAATAGAATTAAGCGTTTACGACCAAATGGTGAGGTGGCGTCCCGAAGAACCGCCAGACTCGCGCTTGCTAGTTGTGGGGATTACCGAAGCAGATATTCAGAAACTGAACCAGTGGCCGATATCCGATCGCAAAATAGCTGAAATCTTACAAAAACTCGAAAAAATGCAGCCGGCAGTCATCGGTTTAGATGTACTGCGAGACGTACCTTTAGGAGACGGGCGCGAGGAATTAACTAAAGTTTTACAAAAAAGCGATCGAATTATCGGGGTATGTTTAGTCACCGACGGGAGTCCGGACAATCCCGGTTCTCCGCCTCCGCCGGGAATGCCAGAAAACCGGGTGGGATTTGCAGATTTCGGAGTCGATCCAGGCGGCATACTCCGCAGGTCTTTATTATTTATGAAACCACCGACAATTGAGGGCAACTCCTCGGTAGACAAACATCTTTGCAATGACAACTCTCAAGTTTTATATTCCTTCAACGTCAAGCTAGCACTCCGCTACCTGCAAGGGCAAAAAATTTATCCCAAACTGGCACCCGATCAATCTTTATGGCTGGGAAAAACCCAATTAAAACGACTACAAAGCAATGACGGAGGATACACAAATGTCGATGCCAGGGGATATCAAATATTAATTAACTATCGTTCCAGGCGGCAAGTCGCAAACCAAGTCAGAATTACGGATGTTTTAGAAGGGAAAGTTGACCCGCATTTAGTTAAAGATAAAATAGTTCTGATCGGTTACACCACAGAAACCGTTAAAGATTTATTTTATACTCCTTACAGTGGGCAAAAGCAAAAAAACCAATTCATGCCGGGGATCGTGGCACACGCACAAGTAGTCAGCCAAATTTTGAGTACAGTTTTAGACAACAGACCGATGTTTTGGTTTTGGCCGGAATGGGCAGAAATCTTGTGGATTTCGGGATGGTCAATTGTGGGAGGAACCTTGGCATCGCGGATAGCTCATCCTGCGAAGTTGGGGGGGACATTCGCAGCAATGCTGTCCGGGTGCTGCGCGATCAGCTTTGGGATTTTTCTGTTGGGAGGGTGGGTGCCTGTGGCAGCGCCAACCTTAGCATTAATCCTAGCTGGCAGTAGCATAGTATCAGCAGACAGATTTAATAAAGCCGGATACGGGAAAGCAATTAGGGATCGAGTAAAACAAGTCTTCAAAATCGAAATAGACCAAGCCAAAAAAGACCAGCAAGTCGCAGAAATCACCCAATCTGATTTCTTTATAGAATTGCAGCAAAAGAAAGATAAACTGAGGATTAGCAAACAAGAAGCCTCTGAAAAAGCAGCTTCCGAACCCCAAGAAATAACTGCCCGTGTCCCAGAGCTTCCCAAAGCCGAAAGTCAGACAGACGAATACTTTGCTCAGTTGCAGGAAAAAGCCAAACAGCAGAAGCAGCGCGTCGCCGTGACTGAATTGGAAAGCAGCTCAAAAACGGGTGTGGCTCCTGATGCCGGCAGCGGTGCTAGTTCAGCCGAAACCAAACCCGATGACGAGTTCAGCCATTTGCAAGCCAAAGCCAAACAGATGCGGCAGCGCAGGGGCGCAGAAAAGAGGATACAAGATGAAAAAATTGATAGTTTAGCAGACAAGGAGGATTTGGGGGACAAGGAAGAATGACAGAGAACTCGACTGCATCGAGAATTGCATCATAATTAATTCTCGCCGTTTCTTACCCTCATACGCAGATCATGTCCAAAATCATCTCTGTCCACTCTTACCGCGGCGGAACTGGCAAATCGAACACGACAGCAAACCTGGCAGCTATTGTCGCTCGCGGCGGAAATCGGGTCGCCATTGTGGACACCGACATTCAATCGCCCGGGATTCACGTGCTGTTCGGTTTCAGCGAGAGCAACATGGATCGCTGCCTGAACGATTACCTGTGGGGCCGGTGTCCGATCGGGGATACAGCCTACAATGTGAGTTCGCTGCTGCCAAAATTAGCCAGTAACGGCACGCTCTACCTGATCCCTTCGAGCATTAAAGCAGGGGAGATAGCGCGAGTTTTGCGCGAAGGCTATGATGTGGGACTGCTTACCGACGGCTTTCAAGAACTGATCGACGTTCTGGACTTAGACTACCTATTTATCGACACGCACCCGGGGCTCAACGAAGAAACCCTCCTCAGCATCACCATTTCCGACATCCTGCTGCTGATTCTGCGTCCGGATCAGCAAGATTTTCAGGGAACGGCTGTCACGGTAGATGTGGCCCGAAAATTAGAAGTTCCCAAGATTTTGATGACGATCAATAAAGCCCCTGAATCCCTAGATTTCGAGGATTTGAAGCAGCAAGTAGAGAGTATTTTCAACATCCCAGTTGCAGGGGTGCTGCCCCACAGCGACAAGATGATGCTTCTCGCCAGCCAGGGGGTGTTTGTGCTGCACTTCCCTAAAGATCCTCTAACTCAGGTGGTGGAAGGGATTGCGAAACTGATTTTGGAATAAGTGGTGCAGCGAATGTCGAGATCCCGCGGTTGTTAGAGTTTGGATCTCAATTCTTCTGCAGCGATGTCCTCCTGCGTCTGGGGCTGCAGGCCCAGGAACTTTCAAAGGCGACAATATTTGGTTAAAGAGTCTGGAGAATGGCGACAAAATGAGATACAAATAGATTATGAGAATTTGTTAAAAAACTTTAGGAGGAGAACTCATGGATTTTGACTTCCGCATACTAATAGTATTGATGCCCGTATTGTTGGCGGGCGGCTGGGCAGCTTACAACATCGGCACTTTAGCTCTCAAACAAGTGCAGAAAATGTTTAACAACCAAGCTTAAACTCAGCCTCTTTTCAGGTAATTCCGCAGCCGACTGTTTTTTGAGATACAAAACAGCCGGCTGATTTGTGCATAGGCTCTGCGCTTAAGTAATGGCTGATTTTTGGCAGGCGGGCAATTTACGACGGCAGAGAGATGGGGCGAAAGCGAAAGAAAAGTAATTTTGAAAAATTAGGCAGAAACCGGGTGCGATCGACCAAAGTACTTTGTTGCAGCAGACGCGCCTGGGTAAAAAAACCGACGTTGCTTCATCGAGGCAATCGGGTAACTCCGGATTTTGATGTTTTGGGCTCTACTCAGAAGTTGTGAGTAGAGTGCCATAAAAATATTGGGCAAGCACGTTCTGGCAGAAAATATGAGACAATCACAAAAGTATTTGCCCTGAGAATCCCCCTAAAAACTGCGAAGTTTAAGTGGTAGGGAATATCGGTCAAATTGTCAATGTTTAATTCCTATATCTTTAGATAGATTATGCTTTTTCCCCGATCGAGCGGCATTCTACTCCACCCCACATCCTTTCCCAGTCGATTTGGCATGGGAGACATGGGAATAGAAGCATATCGCTTTATAGACTTTTTAGTAGAGAGCGACCAGCAATACTGGCAGGTATTGCCGCTGGGGCCGACAGGATACGGCAATTCTCCTTATTCGTGCTATTCAGCAATGGCGGGAAATCCGCTGCTGATCAACCCAGAACTGCTGCGGGACGACCAATTGCTCGCCGATGAAGACTTCGCTAATTTACCAGAATTTCCGCTCGATTATGTAGACTTCGAGCGGGCGATCGCGCTGAAAGTGCCTTTGCTCAAAAAAGCTTGCGAAAACTTCAAAGCCAAAGCATCGCCGGTTCAGCAAAAAGAATTCTCAGCTTTTTGCGAAAGCAAAGAGAATTGGCTGGAAGATTACGCCTTATTTATGGCACTAAAAGACAACTTTGGCGGTGTTAGCTGGAACAATTGGGAACCAGAAATTGCCCGTCGAGAACCAGAGTCTCTAGAAAAGTGGCGCCAGCAGCTAAATGCTGAGATTTATTACTACAAATACGTCCAGTTTGAGTTTTTTCGCCAGTGGACGGAGTTGAAACGCTATGCCAATCTGCGGGACATTAAAATTATTGGCGACATTCCGATTTATGTAGCTCACGACAGCGCGGATGTGTGGTCTCATCGAGAAATATTCTGTTTGGATGAAGCCAGCGGAGAACCAGCTTTAATGGCGGGAGTTCCCCCGGATTACTTCAGCACTACAGGTCAATTGTGGGGCAACCCCGTCTACAATTGGGAGAAGTTGCAAGCAACTAATTTCGAGTGGTGGGTGGAGCGTTTTGAAGCGATTTTCGCTTATGTAGACGTGACTCGGATCGACCACTTTCGAGGATTTGACGCTTACTGGGCGGTGGAGCGCGGGCAAGAAACTGCTATGTACGGAGAGTGGATTAAAGCGCCGGGAACAGCTTTGTTGGATTTAATTAACCAGAAGTTTGGCGACTTGCCGATTATCGCTGAGGATTTAGGGGTAATTACTCCAGAAGTGGAAGCTTTGCGCGATCGATACGAGTTTCCAGGAATGAAGATTTTGCAGTTTGCTTTCGGCGCGGGCCCTGGCGATCCTTTTTTGCCTTTCAACTACGATCGCAACTGCGTAGTTTACACCGGCACGCACGACAACGACACGACTGTCGGCTGGTTCAATCAACTGTCAAACTACGAAAGAGATGAGGTTTTGCGTTATTTGGGCTGCATCGATCCCCAAGGAATCCACTGGTCTTTAATCCGCATGGGTTGGATGTCTATTGCTAATATGGCAATTGTGCCGTTTCAAGATTTGTTGGGTTTGGACACAGACGCGCGGATGAATTTTCCGGGGAAACCAGAGGGAAATTGGGGCTGGCGGTATCGGCCCGAAGCTTTAAATAGGGAAGTGGGCGATCGGCTCAAAACCATGACTTACATCTCCGGGCGCGCTCCCCAGAAAAATTGATCGTCGGGAATTGGTAGTTGGCAAGGGTAATGGGTAATTGGTAATTGGTAATGAGTCAATAAAGACCGACATTCTAATTAAAAGCTGTGGACTGCCAGCCATTACCTATTCCCGATTACCCATTAACAATTACCACTTAACAATTAACAATTAACCTTCATTCTTGGGCTTTGGTGAAGGCTTGAGTTCCTCTGCTTTAAAAACAACTTCTTTGACGACTCCAGGAACTCCGAGTGGTTCGGCTTGTCCGTTATTAACAGCAATCATTACTCCGCCGGCGTTACCAGCTACAACTACCAATTGCTTTTGAGCCTGCCAGGTACGTACAGTCCCTGAAGGCAAAACTCCCTCAAACTCTGTTTTGCCATCGACTTCAACCTGCATCCAGGATTCTGCTTTAAAAGTGAGGCTAACCATCACTGGTTTATTGCCAGATGTATCTAATTTCTGACCGGTTCTTGCTGTTTCGACAGTGGCGTAACTATCAGGTTTCTGAGTTTTTGAGGCGCTCGATGCCTCAGCAGCGGCGCGAGCTTGTTGTTGCTGCCCAAGTGCGAGTTCTTCGGCTCCCGCACCGTTTTTTGCGGTAACAGAACTGCCCATCAACTGAGATAAGACATTGACTGAACAGATAATTAGAAATGTATAAAAGAGGTACAGGTGGATCGGCCGCAACTGAGGCCCATCTTGCCAGGATAGCTTGCTTCTCGATCGGGGCGGCGGTTCGATCGGGAAAAACTCGGCAAACTGAGTTCCGTCTAAACCCATTGCTTCAGCGTAGCGCTTGATCAAACCCTGAGTGTAGACTGGTTCGGGAAGTTGGTCGAGTTGACCCTCCTCAATGGCTTGCAGCAGATTCCGCCGAATCATTGTTACCAGGGCTACTTTGTCCAAACAAATCGAATGCTGTTCACGGTACTGCCGGAGTTGAGCCCCTATTTCCGCTAGCTTCTTCTGAGCTGGTTCTGGCTCTTGGGAGTGCAGTTTCTTCTTAGTTGTTTTGAAGAATAAAAACAATAAATTCTTTGTCATATGCTGTGCTCCTGGGAATTTGCTGGCACGCTTATTGATGTTAGGTTGACTAGATTCCATAAATAAATAATTTCCGAATCTTCTAGGGGTCGGTAGCAGCCAGGTGGCAATATTGGCAATTCGGGCCGCTGCAATTGAATCGGACCGATGGCGGTGCGGTGCAGGCGCACCACGGGATATCCCAACTGCTCGGCTGTTCGCCGAATTTGTCGGTTTCTGCCTTCTGATAGAATGACTTCTAACAGAGTTTGCTCGCGCCCGCGATCGAGAACTCTAACTTTCGCGGGCAAAGTCTTTCTGCCTGACAAGATGATGCCCTGACGCCACGCTTGCAGTATGGGTTCCGGGGGATCGCCCAACACCCAAACCTGATAAGTTTTGGCGATCGAGTGACGCGGATGGGTCAAACAAAATGTCAGCTTACCATCATTGGTGAGCAAGAGGGCGCCTGTGGAATCTGCATCTAAGCGTCCTACGGGGTGGATGCCTTGACCCGAGCGCAGTTGGGGCGGCAGCAAGTCGAGAACTTTCGATCGGGCTCTGGGATCGCTGCAGGTAGAAACGACGCCTGCCGGTTTGTTGAGCAACAGATAGACCTGTGACGGTCGATTCGTTGGTTTTACCGGGACTCCATCGACTTCGATCAGATCCCGATCGGGGTTCGCCTTTTCTCCTAAGCGAACAATATTGCCATTAACTCGGACTCGTCCAGCTACAATCATCTGTTCTGCAAGACGGCGAGAGGCAATGCCCCACTGGGCGAGGATTTTTTGCAGCCTTTCATCAGACATGACGGGAGTGTGGAAACCCCCAACGAGTGAGCGGTGGGGGAGGGAACACGACACGGTTAATTGATTAACCGATGCTAGCAATGCTCTATTCCGGGTTGGGAATAAATTATCATGCTCGACCAATCCTTATAGGGCGTTGCGCCATGTAAGGATTGTCCTGATGGCATGACCCTGAATGGTGTGCAAAAACTACGAGGAAAAGACTCGCGGCAGGCACAGGCTTGCACTGTTGGTTTGCGGCTAATTTGAGAGCTGTGGGTCTGACCAGACCCTAAACCCACACTACCATAAATCCCGTACTCGTGGTTAAATTTATACGCTTGAACGCGAATTTTTCCTGGGGATCGCACAACTCGCGAAGGAAGGAGAGATCAAAAGGCCCGAGTCGGGTGAGAATTTTTCTGCTTCTGGCGTTGCTGATTCGAGATTTCTGCTTGCTTTGGGAGCTCATAGGAGTTGCGCTCATCAACCCGGTTTCCGGAGAAGAATCAGAGGTTGACGGCGATATATCTATGAAGAAACGGGGTTGATGATGCCGGATGCGCAAGTTCTAGTTAAATTTGTGTGCTTGAATATTAAGGTTTATATTCTGAAATTGTTTATGACTGTCGATCAAAACTCTCTTCAATTTGACAATAGAGATGGCGCTGCAGGCTCTGATGGGGCTGTTAATCTCGACCTTGAGCCGGGGAAACCTTCGCCGAGTCGAGGCAGCCGGATCGCAAGCGCCGTGCTGTCTCCGGCGGTGCAGTTGTGGCTGCGATCGCAAGTTCAGCAGGTGGACGAGTTGAAGGTAAAAATTGAGGGGAGCGATCGACAAATCTTCAGCGGTGCGATCCCCAAAGTAACGGCTGCGGCGAGCGGTGCTGTGTATAAAGGACTACACCTAACTGAAGTTGCCCTAGAGGGCCGTGGCATTCGCATCAACCTGGGTCAAGCTCTCAAAGGCAAACCACTGCGTCTGGTGGAATCCGTTCCCGTGGCAGGCGTTTTGAGGCTCAGTCAAGCGGATTTGAATGCGTCGCTGAAAGCGCCTTTGCTTGGTGATGCTTTGAGCGAGTTTTTGCTGCCTATGCTGCCGCTAACAGATAGGGAAAAGTCGCTGAAGTTGCAAAATTCGCAGATTGTAATTGAGGCAGGTGTGTTGACGCTTTCTGCAGCAATTTTGCGCGCTGGCGGTAGGCAAATTCCTTTAGTATTGCGGACTGGTTTGCGGATAGCCAGCGGTCGCAAATTGATGTTTGAAGCACCAGAAATCGAAATGGATGGAGAATTAAAGAGCAGTGATTTCAATGGTTTTAAAATTGATTTTGGGCCTGAAGTTGAGATAGAAGAGTTGATTTTGAGCCCGGGGGAGATTGTTTGTCGGGGAGGTATTAGAGTTTTGCCTTAGTTAGTTAACTGTTGACTGTTGACTGTTGACTGTTGACTGTTGACTTTAACCTTCCACGCATAGCTTGGGAATACATACCCAATTCCCAATGCCAAATTCCCCATTCCCAATTGGTAATTGGCAATTGGCAATGGGCAATTAGCGGGCGATGAGGTAAGAGTCGATCGCGGGCAACAGTAAAGTGACAAAATAGTAGACTAAGGGTGCGGTAAAAACATAACTGTCGGTGCGATCGAGAATGCCGCCGTGACCGGGGATCAACTGTCCCGAATCCTTAACACCGGCGTCTCGCTTCATCATCGACTCAGTTAAATCTCCCAACAAGCTAGCAACGCCAATCAACAGACCAAAAGCAGCCCCAGTATACGGCCACCCCGGCCAGTGTAAATACCAAGACCCAGCGACGGCCACGGCGATGCTGCCGCAAACTCCAAATACGGCACCTTCAACGGTTTTTTTGGGGCTGATGTGGGACAGGCTAGTGCGGCCGAAGAATTTGCCGACAAAATAAGCCCCAATGTCAGCGGCCCAGATGCAGAGGAAAGCCAGCAGCAGCGAAGTCAATCCTAAAGAAATGTGGCTGGAAGTTGTCCAAGACGGCGGCGAGTAAATGTTAACGGGCAAATTGCTTGCTACTGCTTGGCCCAGTTTAGTTGTAGCAAGATTGGCTGGGTCGAGGCCGACTCGCAGCCGTATCCAATAGCTGGGCAAATAACCGCCGTAGAACAATCCTAAAATTGAGGAGGCTATATCGGCGATCGTAGATAATTTAGGTTGGAATAACAGGTAGAAACAGATTAAGGTTCCGGCTAGGGGGAACATGGCGTCTACGAGTTGCGGTGCTAGGGCGGCAGTAATTAGCAGGCCTTGACTGACGGCTAAGGTAGTTTTGGCAGCGGGTGCAATGCCTTTAGCCCTGGCTAATTCAAAATATTCCAATTGGCCTAGGTAGACGATGACCCCAAAGCCGACGGTGAAGTACCATCCCCCCATAATAATCATTCCCAAAGCAAGGGCGATCGCAACTATTCCACTGAGGATACGAGACCAAGGCATAAAATGAATTTCTCTTGCAGACGGCGGCGGGTCATTCGATTTGGGATTTGGGATTTGGGATTTGGGATTTGGGATTTGGGATTTTTCAAGAGCACGAGTTTCTCCCTTGCACAGCTAACCCCCATTCCCAATCGGCGATCCAAAATCTCAAGTCAGGCGGTCAATCCAGCTATGGTCGCCCTTATTCTAAGTATGAAGGTTAAAGGTTAATTGAACTTAAAAAAGATTAAGAATTACATTTAGTCTTTAGTCATACGTCCTACAGCCTCCGGGCCCACATCATCATCTTTGATTTGGTGTGCGAGTAGGTCATTTTAATGGCTGATGACTAATCCAGCTTTTCGCCACTGAGAATAAATATGGGATTGACCGCGGCAAAGGTTTGACTCAGGCCGCGAGTCTCCAAGCGGTTGACGGCGGACTGGACTACTTCGATGTTGCGGACTTGCAACTCGGCGAACCCTTCGGAAATGGCGTAAAGATTCTCTAAATTGCCAGCGGTGGCGACAACTCTACCGTGGGGTTGCAAGTACCGCCAGACTTCTTGGAGAATGGCTTTAATGGGGCGACCTCCTTCGATGCAGACTCGGTGGGGGGGTTGGGGCAGGTTTTTGAGGCATTCCGGGGCACTGCCTTCTATGACTTCTACGTTGTCGAGATCGAATCTAGCGCAATTTCTGCGAATCAAGCTTGCTACTTCTTCGTCCCTTTCGACGGCGATAATCCGACCTTTGGGACACAGCAAACCTGTTTCTACGGCGATTGTACCAGTACCTGCACCGATGTCCCACACCACTGAGTCTGCTTGCAGCCGCAGGTGGGAGAGTAAAAGCAGTCGGACTTCTCGCTTACTCATGGGAATTCCCGGTAAACGTTCAAATAAGTCATCGGGAATGCCTGGAGTGACGTAGGGCCAAAGCATAGTTCTATTTTTGATTTTTGATTTTTGATTTTTGATTGAAGCAAGACCGAAGTTGGAACTCGCGGAAGAAGTAGAAATTCTCCCCATTTCCCCCAAGCCTTAATATTTACTGTCGCACAACCTTGAGAGTTTGGAGGCCTCTATCGCTGCAACCTGTGATTTTGCCGCCGCCGGTAAGGACTTGTTGCAGGTAGTCAACGGCTTCTGGGGTAATAATTTCACCGGGCATCAGGACTGGTATTCCTGGGGGGTAGGGACATATGAGTTCGGCGCACAGGCGATCGACTGCTTTGTCTGCGGGTACTGTTTCCGCTGGGAAAAAGAAGGCCTCGCGGGGGGAGAGGAGAGGGGGAGAGAGGGAGAGTGGGAGAGTGGGAGATTGGGCAAATCTTCCTTCTTCCTTCTTCCTTCTTCCTTCTTCCTTCTTCCTTCTTCCTTCTTCCTTCTTCCTTCTTCCTTCTTCCTTCTTCCTTCTTCCTTCTTCCTTCTTCCTTCTTCCTTCTAAAATCGTCAAAGCTTTAACTAGATTGTCGATATCTGTTTCTGTATTGCCCAAGCTAATAATAAATGTTAGATGTTGAGGCATGGGAAGTTCTGCGGTGACTGCGAGTTCCGAGTCCAGAATTTCATCGGCGGCAAATCCTGTGATTCCTAAATCGGATACTTTTACTGTTAGCCTAGTTCGGTCTAATGCTGCAAAACCCGGTGTATTTAACGGTTCTAAAACTGATAAGCCAGGAATTAGACTGATGCGCGATCGCGCTTTTTCGGCTAGCAGTAAAGTTTTGGTCATTAACTGTTCGCCGTGGAGTGCGATTTGTTGGCGGGCTGCGTCTAGGGATGCTAATAGTATGTAACTCGGACTGGTAGATTGTACTAACTGCAATGCTCTATTTAATTTTTGGATATCTATGCGATCGCCCTTGACGTGCAGCATCGATGCTTGTGTCATTGCACCGAGGGTTTTGTGGATTGATTGTACTGTTAAATCGGCGCCGGCTGATAGTGCCGGTTCTGGCAAGTTTGGATGAAAGTTAAAGTGCGCGCCGTGGGCTTCGTCTACTAATAACGGTATGTTGTATTGATGGGTAATTTGGGCGATCGCCCGCAAATCCCCGCAGACGCCGTGATAGGTTGGGTAAACCATCATTACTGCTTTGGCGTCGGGATGTTGTTCTAATGCGGAGGCTGTGGCTTCTGGGGTGATGCTGTTGGCAATATCCCAAGTGCGATCGTACTCGGGATTGACAAAAATCGGAATTGCACCGGATAAAATTAAACCAGAAATTGCCGAGGAGTGGATATTTCGAGGTAGGATAATTTTATCTCCTGGGCCGCAAGTCGCTAAGATGGCGGCGATAATTCCGCAAGTCGAACCGTTGGCCAAAAACCGAGTTGATTTTGCTCCAAATGCTTCGGCGGCTAAGTCTTGAGCTTCGGCAATTGCACCTTCAGGATTAAAGAGATTATCTAATTCCGGCAATTCCGGCAAATCCGAGCGAAATACTGTGGCACCGAATAAGTCAACTAGCGGCCCTGAGATTCCTTGTCCGCGTTTATGTCCGGGGGCGTAGAAGGGGGCGTGCGGATGATTTGTGCGATCGCGCAAGGCATCTAATAGAGGCGTTTGTTCTTGAGAGTTTGCTGGTGACACGCTTAATCTTGATTTGATTATTTGGAATTATAGCAACTGCCGAGGTTTCACTGGACGTTATTAATTGCTGAAACCATTGCTGGAAATTCCCCGATCGCATCGACTGCTGCCTTTTTCCTTGAAATCGCCCACAAGCAACACTGTTTCAATTTCAAACTTCTCTAAAATGACTTAACATCGACTGCTTAAGTATGAAACCCAAACAGTTGAAAATCCTGGCTACTGCTTTAGTTATGGTTTGTCTAGGGGCTGTGGTTTCAGTTACAGCACAAAATCCTACCAAAGTCTGCGGCTATTTTTCAGCCAAGACAGGCTTTCGAGTCAATACAACCTATTCGCTAATATCGGCTGCCTTCTTGACTGGACCCGATCGATCGCGTCTTGGAGGGCGATCGGCCTTTGTTTGTACGACTCTTGGGTGAGGACTGTCTCAATTGTCGATCGTAGTTTAGGAACGCTCAATTCCTTCAAATACACTTCTTCGCCAACACCCGTATAAGCAATATTTACTACGATTTACTGTTGTGAGGAAGTTTTGGGCGATCGCTTCTTGTAGGGAAGATATCGCTCAAATTACAAACCAACTTTAATCCAGTTTCATCTGAGCAAAATGTTCCAGCAGCATCCGGTGAACAAAGATATATCCGCCCCCAACTTTTTGCAGAAAAAGACAGTCAGCAGCATAATTTAAAAAACGAGCATAGTTCCAGGGGGCATATTTGTGAAAGTAAAGGATAAGACGCAAAGTTAAATGTTGGATGCAGGCTGCACTCCCGCCAAAAATCAGCCCTAGAAAGAATCCATACAACAAGCCTCCAGTTAGTGGTCGCAACAGAGTCATCACTCCTATTTTTTGCCCTAGCATTAGTAGTATCAGCCCGAAAAATAACATTTGTAGCGGCCCTAGAACTAGCCCTCCTAAGATCCCCAATAATCCAGCACTTTTAGCAGACTTCCAAATCCCTTGATTAGGAAAAATTCTTGTATCTATTTCCGGACCTCTAAAACCTCGACTCATACAATAAATTAGTATTCCATTCAAGCAACAAGACAATCCTGATATCAAGATTACCCCCTGTTTTCCCAGTGCTTGAAATTCTGGAGGAATCGGGCTTGCTGATTTCATAAGTCCAAACAATAGTCCAGAAATTACTCCAACAATCAGTCCCCTACTTAAACCTTTTCTTGCTTCTACCCAAGACCATTTTATGCTTTCAACTGGTTTAATTTCTAGTTGACCTAGCCCTATAATCAACCCGAAAATCAATCCAATAATTATCCCTCCTATCGGCACTCCAATCAGCCCTTGAACCAACCCATTTTTCGCTCCAGTTAGCTGATCTAGTAGCCCAATAATTAGCCCAATTGGTACAGCCATTAGCCCAGATGTTAACGCCATCATCAGTACAGTGCCACTTCTATAAAAAAGATTAATTTGAATTTTATTTTGTAACCAAGTTGGCTGTAGTTGCTCTAGTAAGAATACTGTTTGCGACGCTTTTACCATGCTTTGAGCCAACCAATGTAGCCATCGCTTCGTTTGCTCTTGAGGGTATAGCTTAATTTTTTTACCCCGTTGAAACATCCGTTTAATATAAGTATCAAATAAGCGCTGATAGCGTTGTTCTGGTGAGCTGAGTTGATTTAACAACTCTTCCGTGGAAAAATTTTTATAAGCCAAAGTTATCACACTCAAAATCAAAGGATTTCTGGCAAAATCCTCCAGTTCAGTATCCTGCTGTAGCAGTGCCTTCAAATGTATCAGTTCGTTTCCCGCTTCATCTAAATATTGGTAAACCTGTTCGGAGGTTAATGGTTGAATGCAAATTGCACTGCTTAACTTTAAACGTTCTGATAGAGCTTCATACTCTCGGACACGGCTGCACACAACGATGTCAGTAACGCCATGATTTTCGATAAATTGATTCAAAGCACGAACAAAAGAATTGCGATATTTCTCTGCCACTTCATCTAAACCATCTAACAGCAAAATTAATTCTTCCCGTTCAATCAAAGTTTTACCCAAAGATGGAGGAACTTTATATCTATTATTGAGTTCCTCGACTAACCATTCAGCAATAGTCTGTCGCTTATTTCCCCAAGATGATAGGGTAAATACGACTGGGATAGGCTGGCTTAAATCTTGTTCACTCCGAGCAACTAAGCGCTGTGCTATCTTCATAAGAGTAATTGTTTTTCCTGTTCCTGGTTCCCCTAATATTAGCAGCGTTTTACCTGTTCCAATCTCTGCATAAATCTCAGTTGGCTGTAGTTCTTCAAAGGATTCATCGAGTTCTACAGGCACATCATCAAACGGACGTTGAACGGCATCTGGGCGTTCTTTTATGTCTAATTCAATCAGAGCATTAATATGCAAAGAGTTTTCCAAAAATCCTTTAATCCAGGAATCCTTGACTCGGTTAAGTAAAGCTTGCCGATAACGGTATTCCTGTTGAGTCAGCGGTTTAACTCTAGTAGGATTTTGTCCAAAATTATCCCAAACTTCTCTCGCTTGTTCTCGATATTTCTTGCGGTAAATCTCTCCTTGAACTGCTTGTCTCAAATCGGATGAAACATTTAAAAAAGCTGTTTCTATTTCATTAGCGATATGGACAATTTCTGCTTTTTTCTTGAAAACAGGTTTTAAATGTTCTGGGGTAATAACTTCTTCGACAATATCGATCAGTTCAAACTTACGAGATACTTCAATACTGCTCGATCGAGAAGGAACTTGCTCTGGAATTTTAATTTGAATTGCAACACAGCCATGTTTGTAAGATTCGTCAATAGATTTACCATGTGCTAAAGCTTGGTAAAAACCTGTTGCAAACGCGATCGCAGCATCATCGCGAATTTCTTGACTCATGCCGATCGCATAGTTAATATGCTCAATAATGGCTTGAACCTGTACTTCTGAGTAGCAAGCGTTCAAGATAACACATTGAACCTTATCATTAAATAGTGCTAAAACATTGGAGAAATTATTGGTACTTACTAACTGTTCCCGTCCGGCATCATTTTGCAGTACCAAACCTTTCTCTCCTGTTCCATGTCCGCAAAAGTGGACAATTAGCGGTTCATATTCTAGAAGTAGTTCTTGCAAATCATCTGGACGCACTGCCAACTCAATTTCTACCTCTAATTCAGCTTCTTTTCCATGTCGGCTTATGACTTTTTTCAAATCCCGAATTTCTCGGTCTAGGTTGAGGTCTTTTCTGGGATTTGAGGCTAAAATCAGAATTTTTCTCATAAATTTCAGTTGAGAAATGATTATTTTTAATTAAAAGAGTTTGATAGTAGTCAATGTATATCTCCTATGATCGTCTATTTCTTGACCACTTCAAACAAATCATGAACTGGAATAGGCGCTTGCTCACTGGTATTTTCAGTTCGCACAGTCACTCGATATAGTCCCGGTAGCAAATCATCAATCGCTAGTACCCATTCTTGCTCTTGCTGCTCAAAATTCAGGTTAATGGGAGGTTTTTCGTCGGAAACTGATGTAATTTGCGCCTGGAGTTTTCCAGTTAACCAACCGGGTGTAGTGATGACTCTGGCACGCATAGCAATAGGTTCATCTGCTAAATACAAATCTTCTAAAGCTAGACTAATTGCCGTTTGAGTTGCTCTGACAGTAGCTAAGTTAAATTGGCTGAGTTCCAGTCGATTCCGTAAATCTTCTAGAATTTGACTTTGGTTTTGCAAAGAACCGTGACACTCGGCAATAAAAGTATTGTTGAAACTGCTAGAAAGCTCAATGGGAATAGCAGAAACTTGAGGAACTGTACCATCCCCATCAGCAAGGTCGGGTCTGTTTTGCAATACTTTGGGTAATTTTTCGCTCACAATGAGTTGTCCATTGATTAGCTCAGCGGATTGCAACGTGGGTTGCTTGATACCCGCGATCGGAATAATTGTAAATGAATTTCTGTAAGTTTCATCGTTCAGATGTTTATTGACAGCTACTTCAATTTCTCGATGAAATGCTAGTGCATCTAGAGCGCGATCTTTGACAATATGGGGAAGATTATCTGCTTCAGAAATTCGCAGGTAATCTTCCCCAATTTTTACCATTTGATAAATAGGGAGGAGTTGATAAATTGACGTAAAAGAACGCAACACTTCTGTCAAATCTAAAAATTGCATCTTGTAGCCATTTGCTAAGAAATTGACTGCCTTGAGCGAACCGCGATAGGGAGTACCAAAGGTAAATAAAGCTCTGCAATCTCGCCAACCTTCCAATACTTCCAAGTAATAGCGAGATATCAATCCACCCATACTATGTGCCAGCAAAATTACCTTGGCATCCTCAGCACCACTGGCTTCTCGCCACCGTTTTAATCGTTTATCCAATAGCCTTTTCAGTAAGCGAGCAGATGCGCGATTATCTCGCCGCCAATCGTAGGGGAAATGATAAAAATTGGCAGCTTTATCGTCTGGATCGTTGTAAATGTCACCGCGAATTATATCAAAACTGTCAGAGATCAGACCTGCAGTTTTTGTATAACCATCAATCTTGACTAAGCCTGGAATTAAATGAGCGTCTTCAACTAATTGAGTTGCTTTAATGCCATCTTCTAAACTTTCAGCTTCTGGATCGTCCTGCTCTATTTTGAGATCCTGAATAGTCCCACCTAAATTGGTTAATGCTTGCCAAATTGCCTGACCTGAAATTGCCCAAATATCTTTACCATCTTTTTGTAATACGCTACCTGTGATGCCGGGAAGAATCACCACTAAATCTTTCATGGGAATTTTCTGAGACATATTCATTACTCCTGTTATTGATTTTTTACTAACCTAAAATCGTTCGATAGCTACCGTTATCTGCTTTACGGCCCACTCGGCATTAGGATCGGGTTCGTAAACCATTGCACGGTTTAATGTTGGGGGATTATCGACATCAGCACCGATAGTAGTCAAAAGATTGTTGAGAGGACTAATGTTTTGAGCTTCTCCCCTTTTGGTAAACTCTCGGGCAATTTCCTCTAGTTCTTGATTGAGATTTCCCTTCTTGTCAAATTCTTCATCCAAAGAACTTAGTTCTAGCCACCGAAAATCAGCCAATCCGCGAGTTGCAAATAGTTTGAGTGTTTCTGTTACTTTTTCGTAACCTTTTCCTTCTGGAACTCTAGGACGTATGCGTCCAATAAAGAACTCTTCCCGCCCTTGTATTTGGTAAAAAGGCGATCGAATTCCTTTAATAGGAATTTGAGAAATCGCCCAAGTCGGATCTAAATCTAGTACGGAAATATTAAGCGTTTGGGAAGTAGTATTTTTGACTCGCAGAAACGTTACATCTAGATGTTTTAGGGTAATATTACTTGGATGAGGGTAAGGTTGTTTGTTGCGATCGCACAAGACAAATTCCAGACAACCTGCTAATTCTGAAGCAGGGTTATCGAGTTCCTGAACAGTTTGGTATTTAGCTAAATGAACTAAACGATTGACGACTGTTTGGGCTGCATCAGGACGATCGATTGTGAGTTCTGGTCTGAGATTTTTAAGAGGCATCCCGCTACAAATCTCGTACTCACCATTTCTGCCAACTGCAACTTGATAGTGTGCTTCTCGATTGTCATTCGGTTGCAATTCAACAACCCAACCATTATCTTTTAAAGCTTGCCGCACAGCTTCTAAAGCTGGCTTTTGCTTTTCTACTAACTCCGGCGGTAACTCATTTTCTTTGTCACCGGCTTCTTTCTGTTCAAATAAGCGAACTCGGCGCACCAAATCGACGGGTGCTGATACCATAACCGCCGGACAACCTTGTTCAATTTCTCCTTTAATGGCAATTCCACCACCATCAACTTCTAAAAGTTTAGCTGATGAACTAGATGCTTCCACCTCTGTAACTTCAATAATTGCCAGTCGCAATTGCTTATTAGAAAAGTCTGCCGTATTGAGCGGATAAATAGCAAATCGCGTGCCGCTGCTTAATCCCTGAGCGAGTCCTGCATTTAAAGTAACTTGCTTTTGTTTTTCGTCTACCTGCATTACTGTTACGGTATATTGGGTAGAAATGCGATCGCTCCCAAAGACTAAACGTTCACCCTCACCTAACAGCATGGGTAATTGACTGGTAAACTTACTCTGAATCTTAGCGCAGATGCGATCGTACAGAGATTTATAAGTTATTTCTGATGTCGTACTGGTGAGAGTGTCAATCATCCAGTAAGTCAATGCTCCATGTCGCTCTTTCCCATTAACGTTATATTCATAGGCATATTCCGTAGGACGGCAAGCTGCTAGCAAAACATAGTCTTTTGATGCAGGCAACCATGATGAGGAAGCACCATTCCCTTCAGTCAACATCCGCCAATTTTCAATCAATTCATCGCGGCAAGCAACACTACTATCTTCGGGACGCTTGGCAAAATCAGGTGACTCTGAACCTCGAATATCGCAGTCGCCCCTTGTCGCACCTCCAGAATGACAACTATCTAAAACAACCGTGACAATTAATTCCTTATCCGTCATTCTTTTTAGCAGCGTCGCCAACTCTACATCGCGCAAATAATATCCATCTTCGCCCGCATCCATTGGGACAATTCCCTCATCATTTTGTCCCTCTCCCTTGAGTTCTGGATAGATAGTTGATGCACGTCCTCCATGTCCGGAATAGTGAATGTAAACACGATCTTGAGGATGAGCCGTTTCCGTAATTGTTTTGAACGTTTCCACAATCTTTTTATAAGTTGGTGGAACGTCTTGCGTTCTAACTGTTTCAAGAGAGTGAGGATGAGGAGAAGTTAGCTTGAAAATTCGCTCGGTTGGGATTTTAAGCGCTTTCTGGAGATAGTCCGCTACAAGGTTAATATCTCGCACACATCCCTGAAGGTTTTTGTAGAGCGGATTAGGTAAGTAGTAGTCTACTCCTATCAAAAATGCGTAGAAGTTAGAGGTTGTGAAATTTGTAGATTCTGGCATTTTCCCTGAATGGCGTATTTTGGGTGGGTTAAATTATGGCAATAAATTCACAGTTATCCTAGTTTTTGCCGAGTTCCAGCTCCGACAATTCCATCGACAGCCAAGCCTTCTTTCTGTTGAAACTCTTTGACAGCTTTTTCGGTATCTGCGCCAAAGACTCCATCGGCTACAGTGCTAAAACCTAATGCTGCTAAAGCTTTTTGAACCCCACGGACATCATCTCCCTGCATAGGAGGTTGCTTGAGTTGCAATAACCGAATTGTGACTTCTTGAAAATCTGCAAAAACTTTCCAATCTTGCCCTAAAAACAAAGCTCTCTCAGCTTTTCTCCGTGGCGTCAGTCCCGCCAATTCTTGGTTGCCCTCTCCCTTATTCCATACCGGAAATTGGTCGGCCGCTCTGTGAAAGTCTCCTTGGTTTAAAAGCCTTAAAAGAGTTGAATCAGCAAAAGCTTGCGACCCAGCATTAAAAGTAAAAGAGACTAACGCAGAAAATTGATTGCTATCGAGAGAAACTTGGACAATATCCGATGATACAGCAGCTTCAGCATCTGCCAAATCCTGTCGCAAAAACTCCTCAGCTTTTGCTTCGGTAATTGTCATGCCCATTTCTACATCTTTGATGTGTCCGTATCCGATCGTCGGAATGCCAACGGGGTCAATATACGCATCCAGATACAATCCCTCAAAGGATTTAATCAGGTTTAGCCCGTGTTGGTTGATGGTCATCCCTCCGCGAGCGGCTATTTCCATGACTTGAAGAGGAACTTGATCGGGAGGGGGAATACTAAATGTTTTAGCTAATGTGAATCGCAAAGCTTTTGAGAGCAATTTCACTTGTCCTTCGGTGGCGATCGCCTTTACTGCGACCTCGCCTTCCATTTCATAAAGACTTCCATCAGGGAAGATTTCCAGCACCCGTTCCATCGTGATTTTTCCTGGCATTTTGTAGGTGGACTCAATTTTTAAATCTGAACTATAATTGAGATTCTCAACTATTCAAAAACCCTCTACAGGTGATTTGTTGAGTTTTTCTTCGGTGGCCGGCCCAAAGGCACCATCTTCCTCAATTTGTTCATTGGGATTGTGCTGATTCCAAAGTCGCTGAAAAGCTAGTACAGCAGTACCGCCAATATCCCGCAAGCCATCACCAACAAAATCAAAATGAGGTCGATCCCATTCACCCAGCCACCGCCAGCCGTGAGCTTCTAAATCGGGTATCCAGGCTTCGGGGTCTTCAATATCTATTGCTAATCCACTTTGGTGATTGCTTTGACCGGGAGGTGCAGCAGCAGTAATCCCACACAGTCCTGCTTGATAGGAGTTATAGAGAAATAGCTGTTGAGCGATCGTTCGATAAGCTGAGTTCACAATCAGTTTTTCACCGCGCCCGCTAATAGCACGAGCGAGAGTTTCTTGTGCAGGCAACTGAAGCAAAGGATGAACCCCTTCACCCAGATCTACGTTGATATCTGCGAAACTTACAAGGCAATTTGGCTCTATTTTGTTCATCTCTTCGATGAGCTGCTTGTCGAGCAGGCGGACTACAGCGGTAGAACAGCCTGGAGCGTTCTGAAGTGTCACTGTACCGCGAGCGCCTACTTCTTCCAATGCTCGCCGTTGAGCCGGGTCATTATCTATTTGATTGATGCGATCGCACGGTTCAATGTATGTAGGCGTGGTTACTAAAAGACTATCTTCGCTCATGTTCATCCACCCTTAAAAAGTAATAAATTTGCTTTCTTGTCTCAACTCCAAGGGGAAAGCGATCGCCCTCAAATGCACCAACTTCTATGCAAGGCTATTTGCCACTGGCAGTCCCTCGCTGTCTGGCATATCCTTTTCATCACCTAACTTTTCTTTCCAAACTCCACAGATTGTCTCTGAAGTAGCGGAAGAAATTGTAGAAGTAGCTGAAAAAAGCGTTTTGACAATCAACGTAGCAATTACAGCGAGGGACAAAGCTATCTTGAATTGACTCGCTAAAATCGGCGCTAAAAGTGCGACTCGTTTATCATAATTTTTTTAAAGCTTGCCTGAAGTTTAGCTTTTAGTTCTCGATCGTCAAACAGTTTGCCACACATTAAGTTATAAGTTTTGACGTTTAGCTGCTTGAAATAGCGATCGCCGAAATTGACATTAGCACGATCGCGACTTCCACCTCTGGGAGTCGCACTTAGAGCCTCATCAAGACTTTCTAAAGAAGCCGATCGCGCTGTTGGATCTCTCGCTCTTTCTTGAACTCGGATTCCAAGCTGCGCCTTGAGACTATGTTCGTCAAACTCTAACAGCTTTTAATATAATTCATGACTCTGTGTCATAAATCTTAATTTTAGTTGTTGAATTTAAACTGAATTTTGGGGCTGGTCGTGGTTTGATTCTAAGAGAGCAATACCCAAAAATTATCTAGCTTTTAGTTTAGTCTTAAATTAGCCAAAAGGCCAGCTCCCAACTGACCCTAAGTAGCGGATAGAACCTATACTTTTGGCTAGGTGTCGTGCCAAACCACAGGCGGGCAAGGCTTTTCGGAGGGCGATCGATTTTAGATTGTAGATTAAAGAATTGCTCCCACGGCCAGGCTGCGGGGGCTTGTGATGAGGATGGAGAGCTTTTTTCAAGGGTCTACGGCCTGTACGGGGAGCCTGTGACCAAATTGCTTTCGGTCAGGATAAAAAATCAAATACAGATCAACCCGGTTGCTTTTGTCTACTCCAAAAAGCTCATTTACACTGTTTCAAAATATCAACTTTAATAAATTTTCACTATTTAGATAGATATCGTATTTTGAGCTTTTTATCTACCATGATTGTATCGAGTTATTAATAGAATTGCCGTGATTTTTCCCAACCCTAGTCCGTTGCCAGGTCCGCAGATTCCCAGTACCGAACCGGGGCTGCCTACTATACCCGCATCGCCACCGGTGCCGGGCCCCGTACCCGAACCGATTCCCGGCATTGTACCGGAACCGGTACCTGCGCCAATTCCGCAGCCAATTCCCGAACCGGTGCCAGAAACCGTCCCCTCTCCGATTCCTCAAACAGTTCCGGAACCTATTCCTCAGACAATCCCTGAACCTGTGTAAATTATGTAGGACTTACGCACATATTCCCGGTTTTTGCGAAAAAACTGGGTTTGGCTAGGAGATATTCGCACAGAAACTGGGTTTCTCACCGCGCGTCCGTAAGTCCTCTCCGATATATTGCGGATACTTATGATATTTTGAAACAGTGATATGTTTCTAAATAGCTATGCTTACTGCCGGAATTGTCGGACTGCCTAATGTTGGCAAATCTACTTTGTTTAATGCTCTGGTTGCTAATGCCAAGGCGACTGCGGCTAATTTTCCTTTCTGTACGATAGAGCCAAATACGGGTATCGTGGCAGTGCCAGACGAACGGTTGAACGTGCTGAGCAATATTTCCAATTCCGCGCAAACTGTGCCGACGCGGATGGAGTTTGTGGATATTGCGGGTTTGGTGAAGGGGGCGAGTCAGGGGGAAGGATTGGGAAATCAGTTTTTGTCTCACATCCGGGCTGTGGATGCGATCGTCCACGTTGTCCGCTGTTTTGACAATGATGATATTATTCACGTTGCTGGTTCTGTCGATCCCCAGCGAGATATTGACATTATCAATCTCGAATTAATTTTAGCAGACTTAGCTCAAATTGAACGCAGGCTCGATCGCACTCGCAAGCTGGCCCGCAACAATAAGGAAGCTCAGGCAGAAGTGGATGTGCTCGAAAAATTAGTCGCTGTTTTGAATGCCGGGAAACCGGCGCGGCAGTACAGCTTCACAGATGAAGAAGCTGAATTAGTTAAAGGTTTGGAATTACTCACCAACAAACCAATTATCTATGCTGCTAACGTGTCTGAGGACGATTTAGCAACAGGAAATAGCTATGTCGAACAAGTGCGAGAAGTAGCAAAAGCAGAAAATGCTAAGGTTGTCATAGTTTCGGCGCAAGTTGAGTCAGAATTGGTGGAGTTATCAGAGGAAGAACGAACGGATTTCCTAGAATCTCTCGGGGTAAAAGAAGGGGGCTTGAAATCTCTGATTCGAGCTACTTACGAATTATTGGGTTTGCGGACTTATTTTACTAGCGGCCCGAAGGAAACTCGCGCTTGGACGATTATCGCGGGAATGTTAGCACCGCAAGCTGCGGGGGTGATTCACTCTGATTTTGAACGGGGTTTCATCCGGGCCGAAACTGTAGCTTATGAAGATTTGGTTGCTACGGGCGCGATGAATGCGGCTAAGGAAAAAGGCTTAGTTCGCAGTGAAGGAAAAGAGTATATTGTACAAGAGGGGGATGTGCTGTTGTTCCGATTTAATGTTTAGCTTTTTTAAGGAGATTGGCCCATGGATATCGTTTCGCTGGTAATTGCTTGGCTGGTTACTTCTGTGAGCTTTTTTATTATTTCCAAGTTGCCCATCGGGGTGGATATTGACACTTTTGGAAAAGCGATGATTTCGGCAGCGGTTTTTGGATTGCTGAATGCTTTGGTGCGGCCGCTTTTTGTGGTTTTGGGTTTTCCATTGGTGTTGGTAACTTTTGGTTTGTGGATAATTGTTATCAACGCGATTATCTTTGGATTGGCGGCTTGGCTAGTGGATGGATTTCGCTTGAGGTGGGGAATTTGGAGTGCTTTGCTGGGGGCTATCGCCCTCGGTTTTATTAACTCTCTTCTCTATGAGGTGTTGAGGACACTGCCAAATGTACGGTAGATCAAGGTAACGCGGTAGAGGCGGGTTTATCTCTCTTGTTAGCTATAGCAAATATCTCTAGTTAACTGGTTCCTAGGCTCTGCCTAGGAATCAATATCCAGAGGCTCTGCCTCGCTTTCCCAGCAGCAAAATAGGAGGCAGAGCCTCCGGATATCTGTTACCAGGCAGAGCCTAGTAACGAGTAGTCCGTGTCATCCAAGTCGTGTCAAGGGTTAATTATCAGCAGCAAAAGACTCTCGACTGCGACTGTTTTCAACGGGCCAGTTTCTATTTTCTCCGCCAATAATGAGTTTTTCAATCGTTACGAATTCTTTGCTGAGTTGGTGGAATACATTAATTAAAACATCGAGGCCGATCGCGTCGCTAGTGCCCAAATCAAACCAGCAGCGAGCCCAAGAACCTTGATACTCCATTTCTCCCATATTGTGCATCAAAGCCATCATACTTTGGTCGGCTAGATTAACATCGTAATTCATGTGACTGATATCTAAGCCTTCATCTTGAACTTGCAAATTTTCCGCATTAAATCCTCCGAGTTTTCCCAAGAAAAACCAAGAGTCAAACACTTCTTCAACATACTGTTTTTCACCGTTTGAAGGCACGTTGCTGAACTTCAGCCAAATCCAGAGGTCAAAGGGGTTAAACTCGCGAAACTCTACTTGCATTGTTTTTTGGTGTTTTTATAGTGGTGGTAAGGCGGCCGGCCCCCAGAGTCCATTTGCATCTCTAATTTTATCGCGCATCGGGTCGCACTCGCGAGATTTGCTGTCGAGACGGTTGCGGGTTCTGCACTGCTGAAAGAAGATTTCGGCTACTAAACTGCGCGGCAGTTGGTCGGGTTTTGCTAAGGCTGCGTCCAAGTTTTTTCGGGCTTCCTCAAGTAAGGTTTTGTTGCTGTCTTTCCCCTGGGATTGGGAAAACAAGATTTGTGCTTTTAGATAGAGAATTTCTGGATTATTGGGCGTTTCTGCTAGGGATTTGTTGGCAAACTCTAAAGCGCGATCGTACTTTTTTAAGTCTCGATAGCCTACTGCCATGCCGCGATAAGCTAAGTAGCGGGGAAAGGCTTTTTGTTCGAGTCTTTGGATTGCTTCGTTGGGGTTGGAAAAGGGTAGGTTTTTGGCTAGCATTAAGTCCATGTAGCCTTTGATTAGATTGAGTTCTGGGTCGTTGGGCGCTATTTTATCGGCTGCTTCTAGGTATTGAAATACTACTCGTAGTTTGTTGAGTGCTTGGGGCGCGCCTTTGGCTGTTCCTTCTTTGGCTATAATGTTCGCCCCTTCTAGAAAGTGACCTGCTGCTGTGTAAATGTTGCCGCGCAAGGGATGGGTTTTCGTCAGTTTTTCGCCGATTTCGCGGGTTTTTTGTGCGTAGGAATTCATCGAGTTTAAGTCCTGCTCGATGTATGATAGGGAGGCTGCCATCGCATAGGCTAGCGGTTCGTTTGGTTCGGCTGATAGTGCTTGTTGAACTTGAGTTTTTGCTTGTTTGTAGTTTCCTTGCTGAAACATTGTTTTGAAAGCGGTTTCGGTGTTGGGCCCGATCGCCTGCGGGTTGCTGGTGCGAAAGGGATCGCCCGCTAATGCTGAGTTAACGCAGATGCTGAGGGCGATCCCTGCTGCACAGGCGATCGCCCGCACTGTCTGTTTAGAACTTAATATTTGCTTGCCTAGCGATGCTAAATGGGTTTTCGTCATCATCAATTCTCTCAATGGAATATACTGTAAACTAGAAACAAGAGAGTTAAAATGTCAGACTATCGGGCCCGGACAAAAAAAAGAGTAGAATTTGCTTGATTTTTCCCGCTTGTTACGGTATATTTTAATAATGGAAGTGTGAGTTCTCATATATGAAGAGACAGATTTCCATTATTAAAATATACCATGAAAAAGTGAAAAATCAAACTCCCAAGCTGAAAACAAACCAAAAATTTTTGTAAATATTTATGTAAAATAATTGTGGGTGATCGGCAACAGCCAGAAAAAGCCTTAACTATTAATAGCACAAATCCGTTAAATCCCGTACACGGCTCGTTGCCGAACTTCCTTCTCCCCAACTACCAATTGCGTTAATGCTTTATCTAAAAAAATTAGTATATCATCCTACAGCCTGCCCGAATGCTATTCTGAAAAATATTAACTTAGAACTTCCCTCGCAGCAAATGGGGCTGATTGTGGGTCGCAGCGGTTCAGGCAAAAGTACGCTCTTAGAAATATTAGCAGGTTTAGCGGAAAAAACTAGCGGCGACATCCGCTGGCGCGAACAGGAATTAACACCAGAACACTTACAACAGTTAGGAGGTTTAGTGTTCCAGTTTCCAGAAAGGCATTTTTGCGGAGGCACAATTTTAGAAGAATTGCGACTGGGACATCCTGAATTGGGACAAGAACAAATCAACAAAGCAATGGCAGAAGTGGGACTCGGACATTTGCCGCTGCGGGCTTCCCCCCACGCTTTGAGCGGCGGTCAACAGCGCAGGGTAGCGCTGGCGGTGCAGCTAATTCGGCAGCCGCATTTGCTACTTTTGGACGAACCGACGGCGGGTTTGGATTGGTCGATGCGCAGGCAGTTGGTAAGCTTGTTGAGCAAGTTGAAAAGTCACTGGACTTTGTTGATTGTTACTCACGATGCTAGCGATTTGCTGAGCGTTGCCGATCGATTTTGGACTTTAGACCACGGGGATTTGCAAGAGGTCGATCGCGCTAAATTAGAGGCTAAGGAAACCAGTTTTGTTAGTCATTAGTTATTAGTCATTAGTCATTAGTTTGTGCGGGCGGGCGGGTCGCTCGCATTATGAAGCATTTTTAAATGCAGAGAATTTGCAGAGCTTACAAAAGAGTGGAAATAGAAGATGAATCAGATTACAATGCCTGTGTTGCCCCAGATGAACGAGTTGTGGCAAAAAACGCTGAATTGGCAGCCGGATGAGTCGCAGCAGCAACAATTTCAGCGGCTTTATGAGTTAATTGTCGAGGGCAATCGCTCCTTGAATTTAACTCGAATTACTGAGCCGATCGAGTTTTGGGAAAAACATTTGTGGGATTCTCTGCGGGGAATTGCGAGACTGCTGCCACCTAATAACAGTGCAGGGGAAAATCGCAAATTGCCCGCCGAGTCGGTGCAGAAAGTTATTGATATTGGCACTGGTGGGGGTTTTCCGGGTCTGCCGATCGCGATCGCCCTGCCTCAACTATCAGTTACTTTGCTCGATTCTACTCGCAAAAAAATTACTTTTTTGGAAACAGTATTGCCGTCTTTAGGGATAGAAAATGCTGCGACTTTGTTGGGCAGATCCGATGAAATTGCCCGAGTGCCGCAGCACAAACAAGCTTACGATCTAGCACTTCTCCGAGCAGTTGGAGCCGCTTCTCTCTGCGCTAAATGCGCGCTGCCTCTGCTGAAAAATGGCGGTTTGGCTGTACTTTACCGTGGAAATTGGACGGTGGAGGAAGAGACTCAGTTGCAAAGTACGATCGAGCATTTGGGCGGCACAGTTGAGTCAGTCGAAGCATTCACAACGCCGACGAGTCAGGGCGCGCGGCACTGCGTTTACTTGCGGAAAGTTGTAACGCAGTTCGAGCGTCCCGTTCGCTAGCTATAGCCGTTTTTCAATGGTTAATAACACGCAACCAGGTTGAATTATTTCTCTCTAGAGTTTACATTGTAAAATTACCGCCAAAAGTTTAGCTTAATTAGCTTGGCAATACGACTGTGCCAATGGTAGCTCCAAAATCTCAAATAGAAAGGAGAGCGATCGCGTAGTTAGCAAAACTTTGGGAATCCGTGGAATTAGCTGTATTTTTCGGTACTAACTATGCTTGCCAATAAGATTGCACTTGTCACAGGTAGCTCGAAAGGAATTGGTGCTGGCATCGCCCTTGAATTGGCCAAATCTGGTGCAGATATTTGTGTCAACTATTGCGGTTCTCCAACATCTGCAGAAGATGTTGTGAACCAGATTCGTTCACTCGGGCGTCGCGCTATAGCGATTCAAGCAGATGTCTCACAGCGCGACCAAGTGGAAAGGATGGTCGATACGTGCGAGCAAGAACTGGGTCAAATCGATATTCTAATGACAAATGCGATCGCTAGCGTCCGAAACACCTTGCTGGAAACTAAATTTGAGGATTTACAGCGCACACTAGAAATAGGGGTGTACGGTGTGTTTCACATCTGTCAAATAGTCGCCCGCCGTATGGTGGAAAGGAAGGCCCAAGGCTCGATTATCCATATCTCATCCCCGCACGCCCATTTTCCGTATAAAGGTGCTATTGACTACAACACCACCAAAGCAGCCTGTCATCACCTCGTTCTTTCTATAGCCAATGAACTGATGTGGCACAAAATTCAGGTCAACATCCTAGAGCCTGGGTGGACTGACACTCCGGGTGAGCGACGCTGGTACAGCGACGAATTGCTTGAGTCGTTCAGCCACCGAATGCCTCTTGGCCGGATGGGATTTCCGGAAGACTTAGGGAAAGCAGCAGTTTTCCTGGCATCTGATTCAGCTAGCTACATCACGGGTAGCGTGTTAAAGGTAGATGGTGGACTGTACATTGAGGGCAGCCCGAGTTTGACAGCAGAATCTCAAGATAAGTAGGTAGGCGGGATTAAGCTGAACCATCTAACAGTATGTAAACATTGCTCAGTCAGCCACCCTGAGGGTTAAGCATACTTTAAAATCGTTTACATCGTTGCATTTTAGAGCGCGTACCTACTTAAAACAGAGTTTGTTGTTGTGCTGTCTACGGTTGAGCACAACAACAAACTTTGTTTAACTAAGCCCTAGCCTGGGAGTAGCGCTTGTTAATTTCCTCCCAATTAACGACATTCCACCAAGCTTTTAAGTAGTCAGCGCGCAAATTTTGGTATTTGAGATAATAAGCGTGTTCCCAAACATCGTTGCCCATAATTGGATAGTTGCCCTCCATGAAAGGAGTGTCTTGATTGGCAGTAGTTGTAATCTCAAGTTTGCCGGCTTTATTGCGGACTAGCCAAACCCAACCGCTGCCAAAACGCTTGGCGCCGGCATCGTTAAATTTTGTTTTAAAATCGTCAACACTGCCGAAAGTTTGCTTAATTGCTGTTGCAATTTCTCCTGTGGGTTCCCCGCCGCCTTTGGGACTCATGATTTCCCAAAACATACTGTGATTTAAGTGTCCGCCGCCGTTATTGCGCACGGTTGTGCGAATATCTTCCGGCACTTTGCTCAAATCTCGCAGCATATTTTCCGCACTGATATTTTTGAGTTGCGGGTATTTGCTGATAGCATCGTTGAGGTTTTTAACGTAAGCGGCGTGGTGTTTGTCGTGGTGAAATTGCATTGTCCGCGCATCGATGTGCGGTTCTAAAGCATTGTATTCGTAAGGCAGAGGCGGCAGTGTAAAAGGCCCGGGGGTTTGAGCTATCTTTGTTGCTTCGGCAGTTGGACTTGCTTGCGCTACATTATTTCCTGACGCTTGGCAAGCACCTGCGGTAATAGCTCCGACGCTGGCCGTCAGCATATACAAGAAATTTCGGCGTTTAAGTGTCATAAAAAATACCTAAGTGAATTATTAACTGTTTTATCTCAGATTAAAGCAAAATGGGAGCGAGTTTAGAAAAAAAGTACGTGCGAGCGCAGCTATTGCGAGCAGGAATCGCCCGAATGGATGAGACGGATGGGCGATGGTTGTGAAAGTTTCTTAAGTATAGGCTAATTGTGTGTGCGTAACTAAATCTCACCTGCTCGGGTTAACCAACCCGGTTTCTCTCGGGAAACCGGGGTTTTTTTTTATTATTCTTGGGACAAGCGCTGGATGGCTTCGCCTCCAAAAAGCCGATCGGCTGCTTGAAGAATACCGGGAATTTTAGCAGCGTGGGGACTGTGGGCTAGACAGCGGCGCAAGTCTAATTCATGGAGGCGATCGGCTTTTTTGCCAGGGAACCAGTGGCCCGCATTACCTAAAAGGTTGTAGCGCATCTTGCAATAGTCGATCGTATCGTAAGCCTGCGCCAAATTCCACAGCCACAAAATCACATAAATATTAATACCTCCGGGAGTATTTTCGATAGTTGGTAAACCTACGTGCCAAGTTTTAAACCAATCTTCTCCTAATTTATTAATTGCTGCATTTTCCAACCTTGTTAATATCGGTGGCAAAATTTCATCGGCTCTATCTAACAATTCTACAGCTTTAAGATGCTCGTTGAAATTTTCAGGTTTTGCTGCTCCTAAACTCAAAGTGTGTACTTGCGGATGCGACAAACAAAACAAATCGTTAAACACCATCGGACTCAGTGGATAGCACAAGTCTACCAATTTTTGCGGCGGGCTGTAAAGCTGACCGCCTTTGTCGGACGGACTGATAATAAAAACGCCCATATCGTGACGTTGAGCAGCTTCAATAGCCGGCCAATTACTTTGATTGATGTAGTACCAGTGCAAGTTAAGATAATCAAATTGATTAGTTTCAATTGTTTTGACAATCACATCCGTCGGGCCGTGAGTTGAGAAACCAATAAACCTAACTTTGCCTTCGGTTTGCAGCTTCTTCGCCACATCCATGCAGCCGCCCGGACGCATAGACTCCTCTAGCAATTCCCACGTATTAATGCCGTGTAGCGACAGTAAATCGACGTATTCCAGTTGCAAATAAGCTAAGGATTTATCAAATTCTTCGCGAAACTCTTGGGAGTTTGGTGTGGGATTAACTTTCGTTTGCACTATCAACTTTTCGCGGGGAAATTTCGGCAAAATCCACCCCAATTGCATCTCGGAAGTACCGTAGCCGCGAGCAGTTTCTATGTGATTGATGCCGCATTCAACCGAGTAGCGAATCGTCGCTTCTAGATTTTGTTGATTGTCTGGTGGAATTTCATTGGCTGGCACGTCTTGCCATTTGTACTGATATCTCATGCCACCGCAGGAAAAGACGGGCATGGATAATTCTGTGCGACCGAATCTGCGATATTGCATTATCATAATCAAAGTCAAAGCTATAGAAGAAGGAAAAAGGAAGAAGGGAGAAGGAAGAAGGAAGAAGGAAGAAGGAAGAAGCTGTAACAATCGCAAGGGTTTCACTGATTAAGAACTTCTTAATAGTCTTGGCGGTTGCTATAGGGTAAGAAACCTTGTTTTTGGTATTTTTGCGGGTTGTCACTCCCATATTGCAGCCTTCTCATGAACAGGCAAGATGCCTGTTCCACAAAGAGTTTTTGACTACCACTGGGGCAGTTTTGACTATTTAGAAATCTCCCGTACTACTGGTTTTCCGTCTTTGATTTCCCCGACTAAAACCAAATCTGTACAGTCTACAAACAAACCATTTTCTAACACACCGGGAATGTTATTCAAGCTTTTTTCCATTTCTCCAGGGTTGGCAATGTCATCAAATTTGACATCTATTACCATATTACCTTGATCGGTAATTACCGGGCCTGCTTTTTTCACACCCATGCGGAGTTCTGGTTTGCCTCCCAATTTTTCAATGGCGCGCATCACTGGTGTTAATGCCATCGGTATAACTTCGATGGGTACGCGAAAAGTGGAACCCAATTTATCTACAATTTTGGAACTGTCAACTACTACAATAAACTGAGTGGCGAGGTAATCGACTACTTTTTCGCGGGTGTGGGCGGCGCCACCACCTTTAATTAAGTTGAGGTGGGGATCTACTTCATCAGCCCCGTCAATAGCAACATCTATTCTGTCAATTTCATCTAGTGTTGTCAGCGGTACTCCGTACTGTTTGGCTAACACTTCTGATTGAAAAGAGGTCGGCACTCCCTTGATATCTTTGAGTTCACCTGATTTTATGCGATCGCCCAAGGCTTGAATAGTATAAGCTGTAGTTGACCCGGTACCGAGTCCGACAATCATACCAGATTTTACGCGATCGGCTGCTGCAAAGCCGACTTGCTGTTTCATCAATTTTACGGGATCTTGTTCTGTGGTCATGTTCGGTACTCCTTAATAGTTTTAAGATTATACCATTTATTATGGATTTATTTAACCGCAGAGAGCGCAGAGAACGCAGAGACGAAGAAGCAGAAGAGAGGGAACTCGCAAATTATTTCAAGTGGGAACTTCTCTCTTTTTTCTCTGGGCACTCTGCGTCCTCTGCGGTTAAATAAAAAAAATATAGTTCACAAATCGGCGGATAATTGCCATAATGAAAATCGGATTTCTCGATACCTACACTTGGGATTACAATATTGAAACTCCTTACTGCAAACCTTTGGGCGGCACTCAGTCGGCTATTTGTTACTTAGCTGAGGCGTTGGCTGCGCAGGGAAACGAGGTATTTTTGCTCAACAATACTTCCGAGTCGGGGATTACGCGCGGCGTTGATTGCAGGCGCAGGGTGGGGGACAAATCTAATTTAGAATTGCTGCGATCGCTCGATTTTTTAGTTATAGTCAATATAGTCGGCAAAGCGCTGGAAGTTAAGCCGCTTTTGGGCGATCGCACTCAATTAATTTTGTGGATCCATAACGAACCCGGCTTTGTATTCCTCCAAGATTTTAAGAATGAGCAAGAAATCAATGCTTGCGATGCCTTTGTATTTGTCAGCGACTGGCAGCGCGACCAATTTCATCGGCGCTTTGGGATTGACTCCCATCGCAGTTGTGTTTTAAGAAATGCGATCGCACCTTGTTTTGCTAACATTTTCGCCGATAATATTTCTATCCTCTCTCATAAATCTCGACCGCCCATTCTAGCTTACACCAGCACTCCATTTCGCGGACTTGATATTTTGTTAAAAGTCTTTCCTGAAATTCGTCAAGCTGTCCCCGGAACCAGATTAAAAGTATTTTCAAGCATGAAAGTACACCAAATAGACGACAATAATAACCAGCTTTTTTTCGGTCAACTTTACCGCCAGTGTCAGGAAACAGAAGGCGTCGAGTACGTCGGTTCCGTACCGCAACCCGAACTCGTCCGGCAACTGCGTTCAGTCGCAGTTTTAGCTTACCCGAATACCTATTTGGAAACATCATCTATTGCGGTGATGGAGGCGATGGCCAGCGGTTGCCGGATTGTGACGAGTGAATTGGCAGCTTTGCCGGAAACAACTGCTGGATTTGCCCGTCTAGTTTCCATGTCAGGGGTGGAAAACTTGGCATCGGTAACTAATTGGAACCGTGCCGATAAACCAGATTGGGAGGGCTATACAAGGCGGTTTTTAGAGGCGATAGTTGGAGTTTTAAAAGAGGGCGCGGGTGCGGGCGGCGCAACTGCTGAAAATCATCTGAGACAGCAGGTCGAATATATAAATCGAGGGTGTACTTGGTCTGTGCGAGCCCGAGAGTGGGTAGAATGGTTGAATAATATTAGTGTAAAACCTGTAAGAGTGGCAGAGCAAATGATAACGGAGTCGTTGGTGGATTTAGAATCAGCTCAAGCATATTTTGTAAAGGGAAATCGGCTGAAAGATGCAGGTGAGCTCGGTAGCGCAATCGAGAATTATCAGAAAGCTTTAGACTTCAATCCTGGAGATGCAGAAGTTCATAAAAAGTTGGCGGAAGTTTATGTTTTGCAAGGGGAATTTGAAAAGGCGATCGCCTCTTGCAATCTCGCGATTAAATTAAAACCGAATTTTGCTCCTGCTTACTTGACAATGGGCAATGCCCTACAGGCTCAATCCAAGCTGGAAATGGCAATTGAAGCTTACTTGCAAGCACTGAAAATTCAGCCGGAATTTGCTGAAGCCAGCGCGAACTTGGGCAGTATGTATTACAAGTTAGGGCAATTGGAATCGGCGGTAAATTCTTACCAAAAAGCTCTTGAAATAAATCCTCAATTGTGCTCGGTTAATGTGATGTTGGGCAGTGTTTTGCAGCAGCAAGGAAAGTTAGATGCAGCAATTTCTTGCTATCAAAAAGTCCTGCAACTGCAACCGGGAGATGCCAGCGCTGCTGAGAAACTATCGAGTTTGATGGCACAAAAACAGCGGGAAACTACGGACAGCAAATTTATCGAATTAGAAACAGAATCAGGGGCACAGCAACCAGTATCTGTCAACGAAGATGAAGGCTACGGCTTGCAGCCTTCGAGCATCAATTTGCCGCCAGCGCCAACCACTGAGACTTTAAATACTCCGTTTACAAACCCCGCCGAAGTTTCCGAACAAGTTACCTCGCTCAATGTTCCAGATAGCGGACAAGTTGCCAATTTTCAAGAAGTAGAACCGTACAAAAACCTCGCCGAAGACTTTTTAGTTCAAGGTAAAATTAAAGAGGCGATCGCAGCGTGTCAGCAAGCGCTAAAAATTCGACCGGATTTCATCCACGCTTACGTCACTTTAGGCAATGGTTTGCAAGCAGAAGGCAAAATTGAAGCTGCGATTCGATCGTATTCTCAAGCCCTAGAATTGCAGCCAAATTTTGCGGAAGTGCGCGCCAATATCGGCAGTATGTATTTCAAAATGGGGCGTTTGGAAGAAGCGATAGCCCATTACCAGCAAGCGATTGCCCTCAGTCCAGATTTAGCGGGCGCTCACTGGAACTTAGGGAAAGTATATCACAAACACGGCAACATCGAAGCAGCGATCGCCTGTTTTAAAAGAACATCCGAACTCAACCCGCAGCTAGTCGGTGCAGACTTCCACTTTAACTTAGGTAATCGACTTTTCAGCCAAGGAAAGCGCCACGAAGCCATCGAAAGCTACGAAAAAGCGATCGCCATTAAACCGGATTGGGCCGAAGCTTACGGTAACATCGGCAGCGCGCAATCTCAGCAAGGCAATCTCGATGCCGCCATCGCTTACTATCAGAAAGCTGTAGCTTTAAAGCCGGAATTAGAAGTTTTGCACTTCAATTTAGCCAATTCTTTTTTACAGCAATACAAGTACGAAGAAGCGATTACTAATTATCAAAATACTCTCAAAATTAAGCCCGACTGGCCGGAAGTTCACGCTAACCTCGGTAGTTGTTTTTCCATGCTGGGGCGGCTGGAAGAAGCTCTAGCCAGCTATCAGCAAGCTTTGGCATTAAAACCGAATTGGGCAGAGGTTTACTGTCGCATGGGACACCTTCAGAAACACGATAATCCGTTGGAGGCGATCGCCAATTTTGAAAAGGCGATCGCATGCAACCCCAAATTCAGCGAAGCCCACCAACAATTGTGCGACTTGCTAAGCCATTCCACCAACCTTGCAGGAGCCCGCAGCGTAGCTGACAAATACTGCGAAAACTGCGGCGATGTCGCCCCAGTCATGTCAGCTACAGCCTACGTCTTTTCCTACCTGCAATCAGGTGTCAGCAAACAGGCAATTCAGAAACTCGAAGAAATCGAGAAACTCTCCTACGAAAAGGTCGAAACCTTTAGCGTAATGGAACTAAAACTCCTCTACGAAATCTTCCTGTTTGCAGTTTCTCACCTGCGAGACGACCGTGAAAAAAATGCCAATTTCTACAGACTAATTGCCAAAGAATACTACAAAAAAGCGGTTCCCCAGCGGCAGCAATTTAATAGCATCAAACCCGCCGATTACCAAATCAAACAACAGCCTTTAAAAATCGGCTTTCTTTCCAAACACTTCCGCCGCCACTCGGTAGGTTGGTGCAGCGAAGCTTTAGTTCGCGAATTAAGCCACATTACCCCCCACGTTCACCTTTACGTCACCGGGAAACTCCACCGAGATGAAGTTACGCAGCGGTTTGAAGAAATGGCGGGCAAGTTTTACTGGCCTAAAAAATATCCAAACGGCTTTGCTGACGGCGGCGAAATCCTCGCGGAAGTAGCGCAAGACAACTTGGATGTTTTAATAGACTTAGACTCGATGACAGTACCAACAAATGTCGAAGTGCTGTCTCAATATCCTGCGGGAATTTGCGTTTCTTGGCTAGGATTTGACGCGCCCTACATTTCAGATAATCACTACTTTCTATGCGACGAACACACTCACCCCCCTGGTGTTGAAAAAAATTACTTAGAACAGTTAGTGAGATTGCCTGTTTGTTCGGTAGCAATTGGCGAACTGCAAAGCATTCCTGTGAATCGAGAGGCGATTAGAAATGCTCTCGGAATTGGCTTGGATCAAATGACTTATCTGTGCGTTGCTCCGGGGAGAAAAACTAATCCCGAAATGGTACGATATCAAGTTAAAATCCTTAAGGAAGTACCAGATAGTTTGTTGATCCGCAAAGGTCAAGGCGACCCCGATGTTATTCACAGCACTTACCGCGAAGAATGCGAAATTCAGGGAGTAGATTTTGCTCGGATTAAGTTTATAGGGCAAACCAGAAGTGAGGAAGAACACCGGGCTATTTATTATGTAGCCGACGTGCTTTTAGATTCCTATCCTTACAACGGGGGGACTCACAATTTAGAGGCTTTGTGGGCGAATTTGCCAGTGGTAACTAGATCTGGCGACCAATATCTTTCGCGGATGGGTTACGCTTTTCTGAAAAGTGCAAATCTTGATGTCGGTGCGGCGTGGAGTTGGGAGGAATACACGCAGTGGGGAGTTAAGTTTGGCCGCGATGCTGGTTTCAGAAATGCGGTGAAAGAGCATTTAGTAAAATCTAAGCAGCCAGAACATCTCGCACCTTTGTGGAATCCTAAAAAGTTGGCAAGGGAAATGTATGAGGTGTTTCAAAAACTGTTAGCTAAACAGGTTAGTCAGTAGTCATTAGTCAGTAGTCATTAGTCATTAGAAGGAAAAATTTCCGCATCTGGCACTCTTGACCTCTTTCTGTGAAGTGGTGTCACAATCTTCGTGAAAATGCGTAAAAGCTACGCGCCGAGTCTGATTAATACATAGCTGATTCATGGTACCTCGATCGCACTAACTTGATGCCAGTTAGGGCGATCGTTTTTTTGTGGTGCCAGAATTACGCCCAAGTTAAAGATTGCATAATTTTTTTGCTCGCAGGTAGAAAAACGCTGACACTGATCAGTAAATTTGCTAGGCTTGACTTCTAAAACTCAGCAAAACATCTACCTTTAGATACATCATGCCCAACATTACCCTCTACGAGGCGATTACCAACCTTCCAGCCGGAACGCCCCCCGGCATAGGCACGCCCAGCGGCACCGCCCTTGCTTACGGACAAATAGCACCGCCCGGCCCGCTGCCCACTCCCCCTTTCCCCCCAGGTTCTACGGCTTCTCTGGCTACGGGTGCGTTTTCGCCAAACACAACGGGCATCAATACTCGTACCATCTACACTCCTAATAGCAATGCTGGCTACGCGGGTTACAACAATTACGATCCACAATCGCTACTTACTCCTACGCCGGTGATACTGCCGCCTTTCACCGCCGCCACATTAGACCGCACGGCTGGTTATACGATATCTTTTAATGCAGCAATTCCCACAGAAACTAGCAACATCAACCGCGCGGGTTTTAGCGTCACAGCTATTAGCAGCGACGGCTTGAATGGTTTAGAATTGGGTTTTAAAAATAATAAAATTTTTGGTCAGTCAGCTACTTTTGTCGAAGCTGAAACTGCTACACTTCCGCCGGGATTCAATCTAACTTCAAATAACAATTATGTCCTGAAAGTACAAGGCAGCAATTATGAACTTTTTGCTAATAATTCCCCAACTGCAATCCTGACGGGGCCGCTGCGTCAAATCCAGTTTAACCCAGGACAAAGCCAGCCTCCTTTAAGTTTCAATCCTTACAGATTGCCGAGTTTCCTATTTTTTGGCGACAATACTGACCAGGGAAGCGCTACATTTCGTTTGGGCAGGATAGCTGTTAATAATTTGCCTGTTGCTAGTCCCGATCGTGCAGTAACAACTGTCGGCACTCCTAATATTAAAATTAAAGTCCTGGAAAATGATACAGGCGGCACAAAGGCGCTGAGAGTGCAGAGTGTTACTCAACCAACAGGCGGCACTGTGACTGTTGACGACTGGATTTATGCAGGAGGAAATTTCAACAATATCGGTGGGCAGCCGCGCAACAATATTGCCCGCTTGTACGGCAGCGACGGCACGGCAGATCCTACTTTTAATCCGAATGCGGATAGTTGGGTCCACGCGATCGCGATCGATGCCAACGGCAACCCAGTAGTAGGCGGCTATTTCAACAATATCGGCGGGCAAACTCGCAATTATATTGCCCGGTTGAATAGCAGCAACGGTACGGCAGATCTTACTTTTAATCCCAATGCGAATAATCCGGTTGAGGCGATCGCGATCGATGCTAACAACAACCCAGTAGTAGGAGGTTTATTCACCACTATCGGCGGGCAAACTCGCAATTATATTGTCCGGTTGAATAGCAGCAATGGCACGGCAGATCCTAATTTTAACCCCAATGCGGATAATTGGGTTTACGCGATCGCGATCGATGCTAATAACAATCCAGTAGTAGGTGGCTTTTTCACCACTATCGACGGGCAGCCACGCAACAGAATTGCCCGGTTGAACAGCAGCAACGGTACGGCAGATCCTACTTTTAACCCAGATGCGAATAATGCAGTCTATGCGATCGCGATCGATGCTAACAACAACCCAGTAGTAGGCGGCGATTTCACCAATATCGGCGGGCAACCGCGCAACAGAATTGCCCGCTTGAACAGCAGCGCTGGGTTGGTAGATCCTACTTTTAACCCCAACGCAGATAAGGGAGTCGAGGCGATCGCGATCGATGCTAATAACAATCCAGTAGTAGGTGGCTTTTTCACCACTATCGGCGGGCAGTCGCGCAATTATATTGCCCGGTTGAACAGCAGCAACGGCACGGCAGATACTACTTTTAACTCTAATGCGAATAATGCAGTCAATGCGATCGCGATCGATTCTAATAACGATCCAGTAGTCGGGGGCAATTTTACCAATATCGGCGGGCAGCCGCGCAATTATATTGCCCGTTTGAACAGCAGCACTGGGTTGGCAGATCCTGCTTTTAACCGCAACGCGGACAATAGAGTCCAGGCGATCGCGATCGACCCCAAACGCAGCATTGTCTACAGCCCTAACCCCACTTTCAACGGTGTTGACACCTTCTCCTACACAGCAACCGACGGTTACAGCAACAGCACATCAACTGTCAGCGTCCTCGTCAACAATTCCCCAGTCCTCGACAATTCCGGCACGCTTAATTTAACAGCAATTAATGTCAACGAAACCACCAACAGCGGCACCTTAATCTCTGCTATTATCGGCACTAAAATTACTGACCCCAACGATGTCATTTCCCAGCGTCCCAGAGGCATCGCCCTCACAAATTTAGATACAACAAACGGCAGTTGGCAGTATACGACAGATGGCACAACTTGGAACAATATTACTACTATTCCTACCCCTGCAACTGCACTGTTGTTAGCAGCCGACCCCACAACTCGCCTCCGCTTCGTTCCCAATCCTAACTACACCGGAACAGTTACTAACGGCATTACCTTCAATGCTTGGGATAGAATTACCGGCACTAACGGCGGCACGGCTAATCTCACAACAGACTTAACAACTAACGGCGTTTCTAGTCCTTTTAGTACCGCCAGCGAAACTGCCAGCATTAGAGTTAGTCCTTTACCTACTATTACTAATATCACATCAACTCAGGCAGATGGAAGGTACGCCATCGGTGCAACAATTCCCATTACCGTCACATTCAGTCAACCAGTTACTCTTACGGGTACGCCGCAGCTTACCTTAGCCACAGGCGGTGCAGGTACTGTCATTAATTATGCCAGCGGCAGCGGCAGCAATACTCTGACATTTGATTACACAGTAACAGCCGGCAATAGCAGTTCCGACTTAGATTATATCTCGACAACTGCCTTATCTCTCAACGGCGGTACTATTAAGAATGCTGCCAATGCTCCTGCTGTCTTGAATTTGCCGAATCCGGGTGCTGCTAATTCCTTGGGCCAAAATAAGGCAATAGTAATTGATGGCATTGCGCCAACTGTAAATCCGACGACTATTGCTGATATTACGGCGGCGGGGGGAACCAGTCAAAGTTTTACTGTTACTTTTAACGATAATAGTGCGCTCGATGTTACAACTCTCGACAGTTCAGACTTTTTAATTAATTGGTCAGGCGGTGGTATTCCTATTAGCTTTGTCAGTGTTGATACTAATACTAATGGCTTGACGCGGACAGCGACTTATTCATTTACTCCGCCTGGGGGAAGTTGGGATATTGCAGATAATAATCCAACTTACAGTATTAATCTACAAGGTAACCAAGTTAAAGATACTGCTGGGAATCCTGTAGATGCTACGACTTTAGGAACCTTCAGCGTTAATATTACCGCGCCAACTCCGGCTCCGGCTCCGGCTCCGACTCCGGCTCCGACTCCGGCTCCGACTCCGGCTCCGACTCCGGCTCCGACTCCGGCTCCGACTCCGGCTCCGACTCCGGCTCCGACTCCAACGGGAACACCAACTCCGACTCCAACGGGAACACCAACTCCGACTCCGACTCCAACGCCGACGCCAACTCCAACGGGAACACCAA
>Ga0247770_1000094_pt1 | contig 75489 bp, 64 predicted proteins | sample UWRJL136409B6_FD_179943 | JGI IMG/M metagenome (GOLD analysis project Ga0247770, IMG submission 179943) | Plant litter microbial communities from Arlington Agricultural Research Station in Wisconsin, United States - UWRJ-L136-409B-6 | ecosystem: Environmental > Terrestrial > Plant litter >...
GGCGAGCGGGGGGAGGCTCATCAGCACGCTCTCGATGCGCGCGGCGGTGCGGAGGCCGAAGAGGGTGCCGCGGTCGTGCACCAGGTTGAACTCCACGTACCGCCCGCGCCGGAAGAGCTGGAAGTCGCGCTCGCGCTGGCCGTACGGCTGGTCGCGGCGGCGGGCGACCAGGGGACCGTAGGCGGCGGGGAGGCACAGCCCCACGTCCTCGGCGAAGCGGCGCAGCGACTCCAGCGGCATCCCTTCGTCCGACGCTCGCAGGTGGTCGAAGAAGATGCCGCCCACGCCGCGCGCCTCGCCGCCCCGGTGCGGGCTGCTGAAGTAGCGGTCGCACCACGGCTTGAAGCGCGCGTGGAACGTCGGCGAGTGCCGGTCGCAGAGGGCGCGCACCGTTCGGTGGAAGTGCGCGGCGTCCTCGGGGTGGGGATAACACGGCGTCAGGTCCGTCCCGCCGCCCACCCACGCGTCCAGCACCTCGCCGTCGGCGTCCGTGATCTCGAAGTAGCGCACGTTCAGGTGCACCGTGGGGACGTGCGGCGAGCGGGGATGGGCGACGACCGAGACGCCGGTGGCGAAGAACCTCGCCGCGCCCTCCGGGGCCGCGCGCCCGCCCAGGCTCTCGGCGATGGCCGGCGTCAGCTCGCCGTCCACGGCGGAGCGGTTGGCGCCGGCCTTCTCGAAGACGGCGCCCTCCGTCATCACCCGGCTCACGCCGCCGCCGCCGCCGGGGCGGGTCCAGGCGTCCTCGCGGAAGCGCGCGGCGCCGTCCGTCTCCTCGAAGAAGCGGGTCAGCTCGTCGTGCGTGCGCGCGATCCACTCGACCGCGCGGTCCCGCATGGGGCTCATCCCGCGGCCTCCGCGCGGAGCTCGCGGGGGATCTCGCGGGAGAGCGGGATGGCGATGGGGCGGCGGCGGTGGGCGGCGTCGTCGATGCGCAGCGTGGCCGAGCCCTCCCACTCCTTCACCGTCCGCAGGAAGACCTTCACGTTCTCCACCGGCGTCTGCGGGAGGATGCCGTGCCCCAGGTTGGCGATGTAGCCGTCGCCGCCGAAGTCCTCCAGCATCCGCAGCGTCTTCTGCCGCACCGACTCGGGCGTCCCGAAGAGCCAGGTGGGCTCGAAGTTCCCCTGCAGCGCCACGCCGTAGGGCGCCAGCCGCCGCCGCGCGTCGGAGGCGGAGGTCTGCCAGTCGATGCCGATGACGTCGGCGCCGGTCTCCTCGGCGATCTCCTCCAGCGCCCACCCGGCGTGCAGCGCGTAGACGATCACCGGCGCGCCGGCCTGCCTGGCGATGCGCACGGCCTGCGCGAGGTACGGGAGGCAGAAGGTGCGGAAGTCGTCCGGCCCCAGCGCGCCCGCCCAGCTCTCGAAGATCTGCACGGCGGCGCACCCGGCGCCCACCTGCGCGTGCAGGAAGTAGCCGACGGCGTTGGCCAGCCGCGCCAGGAGCGCGTGGGCGCGGTACGGGTCCTCGTTCAGCAGCCGCTTGGCGTGGGTGAAGGTCTTGGTGGAGCCGCCCTCGATCATGTACGAGGCCAGCGTCCACGGCGCGCCGGCGAAGCCCAGGAGCGGGACGCGCCCGCCCAGCTCGCGCTTCGTCAGCCGGATGGCCTCCAGGACGTACGGGAGCCCCTCCTCGGGCGACACGTCGCGGAGGCGGGCGAAGTCGGCCGCGGTGCGCAGCGGGGAGGGGAACTGGGGGCCCACGCCCTCGTCCATCGTCAGCTCCATCCCCATGGACTGTGGGATGGTGAGGATGTCGCTGAAGAGGATGGCCGCGTCCACGCCCAGCAGGTCCACGGGCTGCAGCGTGACCTCGGCCACCAGCTCGGGGGTGCCCACCATGGTGAGGAAGTCGGCCGTCTTCCGCACGGCGCGGTACTCGGGGAGGTAGCGCCCCGCCTGGCGCATCATCCAGACGGGCGGGCGCTCCACGGGCTCGCGGCGGCATGCGCGCAGGAACAGGTCGTTCATCCGGCTTTCTCCCTTTGGTGTGATCCCACCCGGCATTCCTTCCTCGGCCCTCACCCTCGGCACATCGACGTCAGTAGATGCGCATCGGCAGATCGACAGCGGTGGATCGGGAGATGGAGATCGGTCGATCCAGATCGGCATCGGCGGATGCACATCGGTTGATCGTCATCGGTCGATCCAGATCCATCCATCCATCCGATCCGCATCTTCCCGATCCGGATCGTCGTTGCAGTTGCAGTTAAAGCAGTCATCCAGAGGCCCGGTCGAGCAGCCGCTTCCGAATTCGCCAGTGACGGCAGGGCCGTGGGATCCAGCCGGGGCCGCCACGAGGCCCGCCGCGGAAGCCGCACGATGCCGAGGACTCGGGCCGCACCGCTCTTTCGGAATCGACGGGCTTCCTCGCTCGCCCGCTGGTATCGGCGGCCTCGGCATCCCTGTCGCTGCCGCGCCCAGGCCTCGTGTGTCCCGGGGCTGGATCCTACGGCCCCGCGGACATCTGGGCGGGGCCAGTATCGTGTGGCCGGGCCTCAGGATGACTGCTTACCTGCGAACTGCGCACAGCATCGAAGCGCGTCCATCAGCCGATCCCGATCACCCGATCACCATCTCCCGAATCCTGTCCGACGATCCCGATCTCCGGATCCCAGTCCTGATCGCCATCGTCCATCCCATCTTCCGATTCCGATCGTCCGATCCACATCTCCCGATCAACCCAACGTTCAGCTCGCCAGCCGCGGGCGCTCTCGCTCGGGCTCGGCGGCGGCGGCGGGGAGGAAGAGGGAGCGGAGGAGGTCGGCGGCGGCGTCGAGGGGCTCGCCCCGGGCGGAGGCGGCGCGGAGGGTGGCCATGGGGCGCGCCAGCAGCTTGGCGACGATGCGCTCGGCGGTGCGGCCGGCGTCGGGGCCGGCGGAAAAGGCCAGCTCGCGGCGGCAGACCTCTTCCAGCGCCTCGCGCAGCGGCGCCACCGCCCGCCGCGCCGCCGCCTCGCCGTGCCACGCGGCGAAGCGCGCCACCTCGGCGTCCACGATGCGCTCGGCGGCGGGGATGGCGTCGCGGCGCGCCTCCTCGGTGCTGGAGAGGGGGATGCGGAGCGCGTCCAGGTCCAGGAGCGTCACCCCGTCCAGCCCCGCCACCTCGGGCTCCACGTTGCGCGGCATGGCGAGATCGAGGACGAGCAGCGTCCGCGCGTCCCGCCCCGCCGCGCGTCGGCAGTGCGCCAGCGACGCCGCGCGCACCGGCGGCACGTCGGCCGCCGTGGCCACCAGCGCCGCGTCCGCCCGCGCCAGCTCCTGGTGCAGCGTCTCCCACGGCGCCGCGCGCCCCCCCACCTCCGCCGCCAGCTCCACCGCGCGCCCCGGGGAGCGGTTCACCAGCACGATCTCCCCCGCGCCCAGCTTGGCCAGCCGCCGCGCCGCGTGCTCCCCGGTCTTTCCGCATCCCACGATCACGCAGCGCAGGCTTCCCATCGCCCCCAGCCGGCGCGACGCCAGGACGGCCGCCTCGGTCCCCACGCTGTGCCGCATCCCGGAGAGCGACGTCTCGGCGACCACGCGCTTTCCCGCGCGGAGCGCCGTCTCGAAGAGGCGGTGGAGGACGGGGCCGGCGGCGCCGCTCTCGGCCGCGGCGCGGTAGGCGCGGCGCACCTGCCCCAGCACCTGCACGTCGCCCAGCACCTGCGACTCCAGCCCGCTCGCCACCCGCAGCAGGTGCCGCGCGGCGTCGGGGCCGGCGCGGACGGAGGCCGCGCGCAGCAGGTCGCGGCCGCGGGCGTCGTCGCCGTCGGTCCACAGGCGGGCCAGGGCGTGCGAGGCGCGGGCGACCGAGTCGGGCGCGCGGGTCTCGGCGGCGCCGTAGACCTCCACCCGGTTGCAGGTGGAGACCACCACCAGCTCGCTGAGCGGCTCGGGGACGGGCTCCGCGTACAGCGCCGCGGCGCGCTCCTCCCCCAGGTGGAAGCGCTCGCGGGTGCGCAGGTCCGCCGTGCGGAAGTCCAGGACGAGGGAGACGGGCATGATGTCAGGCGAAGGGGCCGTTGAGCCGGACGATCGCGCGGTTCAACACCGTCGCGAACGTCACCCATGCGAGGTACGGCGCCAGCAGGACGGTGGCGGACGGGCGCATCGCCCCCACCGCCAGCATCATCAGGACGATGGATCCCCAGAGCGGCGCGATCTCCAGCAGCGCCGTGTCCGGCCGCCGCCGCCCGAAGAAGAGCCAGCTCCAGAGCACGTTCAGCGCGCCGTTCGCCAGGTACGCGGCGGCCAACAGGCTTCGCGCCGCGTCGCTCTCCGTCCCCCGCCACGCGGAGACGAAGGCGAAGGAGGCGGCGACGAAGATGAGCGTCCAGGCGGGGCCGAAGAGCCAGTTGGGCGGCTGCCACGACGGCTTGCGCAAGGCCCGGTACCACTCGCCGATCTCGGTGACGGCGCCGCCGGTGCCCAGCACGAGCACGCTCCACCCCAGCGCGAAGGCGATGGGGAACGCGGGATGGCCGGTCATGCGGCGTGCTCCGCCGCCGGGAGGGGAACGATCGATCGGGCGAAGGCGCTCAGCAGCTCCGCGCCCTCGGGAACCAGCCCGGAGGTGCGCGCCAGCCGCTCCTCCGCCAGCCGCAGGAGGCGCGCGGCGTGGCGCCGCGGCGCGCGCGACGGGCAGCGGCGACCTGCCGCCGCGTCCTGCTCCTCGTCCTGCGCATCGTCCGCCAGCTGGTACGCCCACCCCAGCGCCCGCCCGAACGCCGCCAGCGCCTCGCGGCTCCCCGCGTCCGCCCCCGCCGCGCGCGCCCCGGCGGTGACGGCGAAGGAGGAGAGCGCCGTCGTCTTCTCGCGCAGCAGCCGGCGCGTGGCCCCCGTTCTCCATCCGGCCAGGTCCGCCGCCTGCCCCCCCGCCATCCCCCGCAGCCCGAAGCACCGCCCCCACTCCGCGCAGAGCTCCGCGCCCTCGCGGGGGCTCGCCGCCAGCAGCTCGCCGGCCCGGCCCAGGAGGCCGATGGCGACCAGGATGGCGCCGGCGGGGCCCACCAGGCGGTGCGTGGCGGGAAGGCCGCGGCGGGTCTCGTCGTCGTCCATGCAGGGGAGGTCGTCCAGCACCAGCGAGGCGGTGTGCGTGACCTCCACCGCCGCCGCCACGCCCATGGCCTCCGCCGGGTCGCCGCCGCAGGCGCGCGCCGCCGCGAAGGTCAGCAGCGGCCGCCAGCGCCGCCCCCCGCTCCCGCCGACGCCGACGGCGCGGGAGACGGCGCCTTCGACACCCCCCAGCTCCGCGCCCAGCCCGCCCACGGCGCGGCGAAGCTCGTCGTCCAGGAGCGGGAGGTATCGCGACGAGAAGGCGGCGGCGCGGTCGGCGCCGCGGCGGCGGCGGAGCGCCTCGATGAGCCGCAGGTCGGCGTCCATCTCCGTGACGGGCATCACGCGGCCACCAGCCCGGTGAGGTGGCCCACGTTCTTGAAGAAGATGCGGGCGTGCGACAGCGGCCGGGCGCGCACCAGCTTCTTGTTCATGTAGCCCTGGAAGGTGAGCCACTGCACGTCGCGGTCGCGGCAGATGGCCACGAAGCGCTCGCGGCGGTCGTCGCTGCGGTACCAGAAGCGCTGCATCATCTCCATCACCAGGAAGACCTGGCCGTGCTTGAGGAGGAAGCGGCGCCGCGCCCAGGCCAGGTGCCGCGCCTTTCCCGTGGCCAGCACCGCCTCGGCCGCGTCCGCCGCCAGCCGCCCGCCCGTCATGGCGTAGAAGATCCCCTCGCCCGACGCGGGAGCCACCACGCCGGCCGCGTCGCCCGCCAGCACCACGTCGCGCCCGTTCTCCCAGCGGGGAAGGGGGCGGAGCGGGATCGGCGCCCCCTCGCGGCGGATCGTCTCCATGTCGGAGAGCCCCGTCGCCGCGCGGAGGTCGGCGACGGCCTCGCGCATCCCGAAGCCCTTCTGGAAGGAGCCGGTGCCGATGCTCGTCGTCTCGCCGTGCGGGAAGATCCAGGCGTAGAAGTCGGGGGAGAGGGTGCCGCGGTAGTAGACGTCCGCCCGCGCCGGCCCGAACCCCTCGTCGGAGCGCTGCGGGGAGCGGACGATCTCGTGGTAGGCGAAGACGTGCTTGGCGCGGTCGGACCCCGGCACCTCCTGCCGCGCCACCCGCGACAGCGCCCCGTCGGCCCCGACGATCATCCGCGCCTTCACCTTGCGCTCGCCGCCGGAGCGGGAGCGGCCCTCCGTGAAGACCACCGTGGCCGCGCCGGCGGCGTCGCGCTCCACGCGGACGAAGGTGCCGGTGGCGCGCACGGCGCCCTCGTAGGCGGCGCGGGCGCGGAGCCACTCGTCGAAGTGCTCGCGGTCCACCATTCCCACGTAGCCGTCGCCCACGGGGATGTCGACGCAGCGGCCGCGGGGAGAGACGATGCGCGCGGTGTCCACGCGGTTGACCAGGAGCGATTCGGGGACGTCGAAGTCGCGCATGAGCTGCGGGGGGACGGCGCCGCCGCACGGCTTGACGCGCCCCTCGCGGTCCAGCAGGAGCACCGACCGCCCGCGGCGCGCCAGGTCGTGCGCCGCCGTGGCGCCCGCCGGCCCGCCCCCCACCACCACCGCGTCGAAGCTTTCCCGGATCATGAGCATCCTCGCTGGTGCTGCGTTGGGGTGCGGACTTGGGATCGGTGCGGTTCGATGGGCGGTGTCGCATGCCGCGGCGGCCCTCATTCCCCCGGCCCCCCTCTCCCGATGACGGGAGAGGGGGGAGAACTGCATGGGGTTCGATGGGCGGTATCGCATGCCGCGGCGGCCCCCCCCCGGCCCCTCCCCCACAGGTGGGGAGGGGAAAACTTCGACTGCGGCCTCGACATCGTCCGCGTTGCGCGCTTGCTCTCGGCCGCAGTCCGCGAAGGCGGACTTTGTGCTTTTGTAGCCCCCGGTTTCAACCGGGCGGTACATCCCTGCGGTACCTCACCCGCGCCATCCTTCGTGTCCCGCATCGATGCCGAGGCCTGGAGTCCGCGAAGGCGGACTTTGCGCTGTTGTTGCAGCGAATTCATTCGCCCGCCGCGGCCTGGGCTGAACCTCTGGCTTCCGCCTACCGCACCGCCGCCAGCGCCGCCGCGCCGTCCCGGCGGAACGACAGGTCCCGCGCGCGGGCGGCCATCGGGGTGCGGGTGACCAGGGCGGCGGCGGCGAGGAAGAGGGCGGCTTCGACCACGAAGACGGTGGCGTAGCCGGCGGCGGGGGCGCCCAGGGCCCAGCGCGCCACGTCGCTCCCTGCGGCGCCCAGGAACCCGCCCAGCCCGTAGGCCAGCGCCTGCGCGGCCCCCCAGAAGCCCATCCTCAGGCCCGCGCGGCCGCCGCGCCCCTCGTGCATCATCCCCATCATCGCCCCGATGGCGCCCACCGCGAACGCGCCGTTCGCCAGCCCCAGCGCGAAGACGACGCCCTTCATCACCCCCGCCGATCCCGTGAAGGCGGAGGCCGCGAGGCCCAGCAGGGCGATCCCCGACGCCGCGCATCCCAGCGCCGCCCAGCGGGAGAGCGATCCGAAGCGCCGCGCGCCGAGGGCGCCGACGATCATTCCCAGGAGCACGCCGCCGTGCTGCATCCCCGCCACCTGCGTGGACTCGCCCGGCGTCATCCCGAAGACGGAGCCGGCGAAGGGCTCCAGGATCAGGTCCTGCGCGCTGTAGGCGAGCATGGAGACGAAGATGAAGAACGCGAACCGCCGCGCCCCCTCTTCCGCCCACACCTCGGCGAACGCCTCGCGGAACCCGATCTTCGGACCCTCGTCCTTCGCCGACCGGGCGATGGCGATCCGGGGCTCGTTGCCGATCAGCGCCACGCAGCAGAGCGCCAGGGCGACCACGCCCACGCCTGCGGTGACGGCGATCAGCCGCGGATAGGAGAAGGGATCGAGTAGCGCGCCGCCGACGCCCGCCGTGGCGATGATCCCGACGATCATCAGGATCCACGTCATCGCCGCCGCGCCGGACCGGCGATCCGCGTCCACCCGCTCGGCCAGCAGCGCGAGGAAGGGGGTGCTGGACGCGCTGATGCCGACGCCGATCAGCGCGAAGGCGACGGCGGCGAGCGCCAGGCCGAGCACGCGGTCCGTCGCCATCACGGCCGTCGCCGCCGCGGCGCCGATGGAGGCCGCGACCAGGAGGAGCATCCCGCCCAGGATCCACGGCGTGCGGCGTCCGGAGACGTCGGAGCCGTGGCCCATGCGCGGGCGGGTGAGCTGGATGGCGAAGTGGAGCCCGACCAGGAGCCCGGGGACCAGCGCGGGGAGGCCGACCTCCACGATCATCACGCGGTTCAGCGTGGAGGTCATCAGGACCACCACCATCCCCATGGCCGCCTGCACCAGCCCCAGGCGGGCGATCCCCGGCCAGCTCAGCGCGCGCTCGCTCATCTCCATCTCCCCCGTCACAGTCCGCGGATGGCGAAGGCCGCCACCATCATCCCCGACACGAAGAGCGGCACGCCCACCCCGCTGTACCACAGCGCCCGCTCCACCGGCCGCGCCATGAAGCGCGCCATCATCCACCCCTGCACGCCGATCAGCATCCCGACCGCCGCCGCGTGCACCGGCTTCCCCCAGGCGAGGAGCAGTCCGACGACGGCCAGCTGGGGGATGATCATGACGACGCAGGCGATCCGTGCCGCCGCGGACGCGCCGTGGCGGGCGGGGAGGGAGCGCACCCCCATCCGCCGGTCGCCTTCGATGGACTTGAAGTCGTTGAGCGTCATGATGCCGTGCGCGCCGAGGGAGTAGAGGCCGGCCAGGAGGAGGATCGTGTTCGATGGAAGCTGCCCGCCGAGCGCGACCGCCGCGCCCGTTGCCCACGCCAGCCCTTCGTAGGTGAAGCCGACCGCCGCGTTGCCGATCCAGCCGTTCGCCTTCAGCCGGAAGGGCGGGGCGCTGTAGGCCCAGGCGAGGGCGACCGCCGCGATCGTGGCCGCGAATCCCCAGGTCCCCAGGAGCGTGCCGGCCGCGAGGGAGAGCGCCGTCCAGGCCAGCGCCACCGCCAGTCCCCAGCGCCCCGGGAGCCGCCCCGAGGGGATGGGCCGATGGGGCTCGTTGATGGCGTCCACCTCGCGGTCGAACCAGTCGTTGACCGCCTGGCTGGCCGCGCACACCAGCGGCCCCGCCACCGCGATCCCCATCGCCAGCCGCAGCGGCTGCGTCGAGAGGGCGACCCCCGAGGAGACCGCGCCGCACGCGAACGCCCACATCGGCGGGAACCACGTGATCGGCTTCAGGACCTCCAGCACGGCGGAGGGCGCCGGGTAGCGTCGGGGGGCTGATCGTATAGTAGTCGCGACGCTCGGCATTGTCAATCCAGGTTTACAGTGCACGGCGCAAAGACGGAAAACAGATAGTGCTTAGTCCTTGGTGCTTAGTCCTTGGTGCTTTAGTCCGTAACGGATTCGATCTCCATCGGGCACTAAGCACTAAGGACTAAGCACTAAGCACTTCTTTTCTTCTTTTCCTCATCCCTCACCACCGTCCTTCGACTCGTAGCCGTATCTGCGCAGCTTCACGTACAGGCTCTGCCGCGAGACGCCCAGCACTTCCGCGGCCGAGGTGCGGTTGCCGTCCGTCAGCTCCAGCGCGGCCTCGATGAAGTGGCGCTCCACCAGGTCCGCCGTGTCGCGGATCAGGTCGCGCAGCGCCACCTTGCCGACGAGGCCGGCGAGATCCTCCACGGCGCGCGTCAGGTCGCGGTGGCCCGTGGGCGCGGAGGAGAGGCGGCGGCCCACGTCGCGGATGGAGAGGCCGATGATGGGCTCGTCGCCTCGCGCGGCGGCGGCGGAGATCTCCACCTCGGCCGTGGCGCCGTACTCGCCGCGGAGCGTCGTCGCGAACAGCCGCGCGACGCCGTGCTCGCGGACGATCCCCAGCAGCCCGTCCAGGTCCGCGCCGGGGCGGCCGATCCAGCGGTCCAGCCGCTGTCCGCGCGCCTGCTCTTCGGTGGCCAGCTCGGCGAGGCCCAGGAAGGCGGGGTTGGCGGCCAGCACCTTCCCCTCCAGGTCCGACACCGCGAAGCCGTCCGGCGACCCCTGCAGCGCCCGCACGACGCGCGATCCCCCCTCCGCCGCCTCGGCCGCGGCCGCGTCGACCGGGAGGAGGCGGATCAGGTAGAGCGAGGAGCCGTCCTGCGGGACGAGGGCGGCGGCCAGGCGGTACGCGGCGCCGCCCAGGCGGATGGAGACCGGCTCGGCCTCGCCGCGGGAGCGCACCTCGTCCAGGTGGCGCTGCACCGTGTCGTTGTCCGCCGAGTCGTCGCCGGCGGTGAAGGCGCGGCCGACCACCTGCTTGGGGGCGGCGCCCAGCGCGCGCGCGGCGGCGGGGTTGACGTCCACCACCTTGCGGGTGGAGCCGTCCACCAGGAGCACGGCCTCGCCCGAGAGCTGGAAGAGGAGGCGGTAGCGCGTCTCCACGTGGCGCAGGCGCCAGTAGTCGCGCTCCATGGCCTGCTGCGCCTGCACCAGCCGCTGCTGCAGCGCCGCCACCCCGCGCAGGTCGCGGCCCACGGCGACGATGCCGCCGCCCGTGCCCATCCGCACCGCCGTGTACTGCACGGGGAGCTCGAGGCCGCTGGAGAAGGCGTGGTTCACCTGGCGCCGGCGCGACGACGAGTCCTCGCGCGCCTCGCGGAGCATCTGCTCCACCTTGCGGCGCGACTCCACGGTCACGGTATCCACCCACTCGCGCCCCAGCCAGTCGCGCGCCTCGTCCAGCGGAGGGTCGGTGCCCAGGTGCAGGTCGCGGATGATGCCGTCGCCGTCGATCACCAGCGCGACGTCGGAGGCGGCCGTCAGGATGGCGGCCACCGCCTGGTTGTCCGCGGCGCCCAGGGCGCCGACGCGCGCGTCGAAGGTCTTCACGGTGCTCATGGGGCGAAGTTTATGGACCGCCCCCGCGGTCTGTCAATCGATCGTCTCGGACGGGGCGTAAACCCAGGTTGACACGGCAGGGCAGGAAAAGTCCTAAGTGCTTAGTCCTTAGTGCTTAGTCCTTAGTGCTTAGTGCTTAGTGCTTAGTGACAGTGCCCGAGCTTTGGTCAGTCACTAAGGACTAAGCACCAAGGACTAAGGACTTCTTTTTCTTTTCAGATTAGCGCGGCGGCGGCTTCCGGCGCCTCGCGCGCGTCGGCGGCCGTGGCGTCCGCGCCCACCCGGCGGACCAGGTCGGGGTTGGCGTCGAAGGCGCGGCCGCCGACCATCACCCGCACGGAAGGATTGCGGGAGCCGCGGCGGATGGCCTGCAGCTCCCGCTTGAGGCGCGAGAGGCTGGTGTCGCAGGCCACGGAGACGCCGACGACGTCGTACCAGTCGCCGCCGACGGAGTGGAGGAGCTCCGATTCGCTCAGCGGATGGCCCAGGTCCACCCACCACCCGGCGCGCACGAAGAACTCGGCCACCATCACCAGTCCCAGCGTGTGCTGCTCGTTGGGGAGGCAGGTCAGAAAGATCCGCCCGGCAGGCGTCTCCCGCGTGGCGCCCGCCAGGAACAGGTGGCTGAGCGAGCGCAGCGCCCGCTGCATCCTCCCCAGCGCCAGGGTGACCTGCACGAAGTCGCAGCTGTCCTCCTCCCACATCACCCCCAGCTCGCGGGCGGCGGGGGCCAGCAGGTCCAGGTAGACGGCCTCGCAGGAGACGCCGGCGTCCAGCACCGCCTCCAGGTAGCGGTCCACCGCCTCGTCGTCCGGCCCGCACAGGCAGCGCACCAGCTCCGTGACGTGGCCGCCGGCGATGCCGGGCTTCCCGGCGTCGGCGTCCACGCGGGCGCGGAGGTCGGCGGCGGCCATGAGCATGCCGGGCGGGTAGGGCCCGGCGCGGTGCGCCTCCAGGAGGCGGGGGACGATGTCGCGCTCGATGGCGCCGGAGAACCGCTCCAGTCCGCCCGGCTGCGGGGCGGGGGCGATTCGTCGTTGAGGTACGCGCTCCACGGGGGTTTCCTCCCTGACGGAGGGCCGAAGGCGTACTGCATGAGGAGCCCGGGAGGCGCCCGCGGCGGAACTCGGGTTCGGGGGAATGCCCGGTTTCATCCGGGCGGCGGCTATGCGGCTCAGCCGGACGCCAGGCGCGTCCGGGGATGGATCCAGGGTCGGTCCCGGCCGGGCGGGGAGCCCGCTGGATGCGCCGGCGGGAGGGAGCCCGGCGGCGATGGGGATGGGGCGGTGGGGAGGGCACCCGGACGGAGCCGGGGGCGGGTGCATCATCTTTGTCCTGAGTCTGGCCGAATAGATTACAACCTTTGCACAAGGTGTCAAGGGTCTTCGTCCCACGGAGCGTCTGTAAACCTTGATTGACAGTTTGGGTTGACAACTCTCTGCGTCAACTCTATCATTGCCGAACCCGCTCTTTCCCGCTCCACCGCCCGCATCCGCGGGCAGACGCCCCGGAACTCCGCGCCGATGCCGGCTTCTTCCGCGTCTCCCCAGCCCCGCCGCCGCCCCCTCTACACCCCGGAGGAGCGCCGCCGCCGCGATGCGTCGCGGTGGACGCTGGTGCAGGGCGTCCTGGCCCCGCTGCAGCTGCTGGCCATGCTGGCCAGCGCCGTCCTCCTGGTCCGCTACCTGTCGACGGGCGGGGGATGGGCGGCGGCGGCGGCCTCCGTGGTGGTGAAGACGGCGTTCCTGTACGCGATCATGATCACGGGATCGCTCTGGGAGAAGGACGTCTTCGGGAAGTACCTCTTCGCCCCCGCCTTCTTCTGGGAGGACGCCGGGAGCTTCGTCGCCATCGCCCTCCACACCGCCTACCTCGCCGGGCTCGCCTTCCCCTTCGCGGACCATCGCCAGCTGGCGTGGCTGGCGCTGGTGGGGTACGCGGCCTACGCGGTCAACGCCTTCCAGTTCCTCCTGAAGCTGCGCGCCGCCCGCCTCCAGGAGCGCGAGGAGCGGGGGATGGCGATCGTGACCGCCCCGAATCCGCCGACCAGCCCGACGGCGAAGCGGGCGTTGGAGGTCGTCCGATGAGCATCGCCCTCCCCGTCGTCCAGGCCGACCGCGGGTGCGCGGACGCGCCGGTGCTCAAGGAGCGCGGGCAGCGCGAGGTGTTCTGCGGATTGACGGGGATCGTGTGGCTCCACCGGAAGATGCAGGACGCCTTCTTCCTGGTGGTGGGCTCGCGGACCTGCGCGCACCTGATGCAGTCGGCGGCGGGGGTGATGATCTTCGCGGAGCCGCGCTTCGCCACGGCGGTGCTGGACGAGAAGGACCTGGCGGGGATCAACGAGATCGACCACGAGCTGGACAAGGTGGTCGTGCGCCTCCTGGAGCGGCGCCCCGACATCCGCACCCTCTTCCTGGTCGGCTCCTGCCCGTCGGAGGTGATCAAGATCGATCTCTCGCGCGCGGCGTGGCGGCTGGACCGCATCTTCGCGCCCACGGTCCGCGTCCTGGCGTACTCGGGGAGTGGGATCGAGACGACGTTCACCGAGGGCGAGGACGCCTGCCTGCGCTCCCTCGTCCCGCTGATGCCCGCGCTTCCGGCGACGGATCGCAGTCTCCTGGTCGTCGGCACGCTTGCCGATGTCGTCGAGGACCAGCTGGGGCGGATCTTCGCCGACCTGGGGATCGGCCCCGTGCACTTCCTCCCCTCGCGCCGCTCCGCCGATCTCCCGCCCGTGGGGCCGGGGACGCGGATGCTGCTGGCGCAGCCGTGGGTGAACACGACGGCGGACGCGCTCCGCGGACGGGGCGCGGAGCATCTCCCGGCGCCGTATCCGCTGGGCGCGGAGGGGACCACCGCCTGGCTCGCCGCCGCGGCCGCCGCGTGGGACGTGCCGGCCGAGCACTTCCGCCGCGTCACGGCGGGGCCGGAGGAGCGGGCGCGGCGGGGGATGGCGCACTACCGCGAGCGGCTGGAGGGGAAGCGGATCTTCTTCTTCCCGGACTCGCAGCTGGAGATCCCCCTCGCGCGCTTCCTCCACCGGGAGATGGGGATGATCCCCGTCGAGGTCGGCACGCCGTATCTCCATCGCGCCCATCTCGCGGCCGAGCTTCCGCTCCTGCCGTCGACCGCGCGGCTGGCGGAGGGGCAGGACGTCGATCTCCAGCTGGATCGCTGCCGCGCGGAGATGCCGGACCTGGCCGTCTGCGGGCTGGGGCTGGCGAACCCGCTGGAGGCGGAGGGGATCGCGACCAAGTGGTCGATCGAGCTGGTGTTCTCGCCGATCCACGGATACGAGCAGGCGGGCGACCTGGCGGAGCTCTTCGCCCGGCCGCTGCTGCGGCGCGCCACGCTGGAGGTGTAGGGTGCAGCTCACCGTCTGGACCTACGAGGGCCCGCCGCACGTCGGCGCCATGCGCGTGGCCACGGGGATGCGCGGCATCCACTACGTGCTCCACGCACCGCAGGGCGACACCTATGCGGACCTCCTCTTCACCATGATCGAGCGCCGCGCCGAGCGCCCGCCGGTCACCTACACCACCTTCCAGGCCAGCGACCTGGGAGGCGACACGGCCGAGCTCTTCAAGCGCGCCGCCCGCGACGCCTACGAGCGCTTCCGCCCGTCGGCGATGCTCGTCGGCTCCTCCTGCACCGCCGAGCTGATCCAGGACGACCCCGGGGGCCTGGCCGCCGCGCTCGATCTCCCGATCCCCGTCGTCCCGCTCGAACTGCCGTCGTACCAGAAGAAGGAGAACTGGGGCGCGTCCGAGACCTTCTACCGGCTGGTCCGCGCCCTCTGCTCTCCCCACGCGCCGCCGCCGGGGACGCCGCGCCCGCCGCGCGACCCGAATCGCCGGCCGACGTGCAACCTCCTGGGCCCCACCGCCCTCGGCTTCCGCCACCGCGACGACGTCACGGAGATCACGCGCCTCCTGGACGCGCTCGGCGTCACCGTCTCCGTCGTCGCGCCGATGGGCTCGTCCGTGGAGGAGATCGAGCGGCTGGGCGAGGCGGACTTCAACGTGGTCCTCTATCCCGAGACGGCGCTGGCCGCCGCCGAATGGCTGAAGCGCGCGTTCGCGCAGCCGATGGTGCGCACGGTGCCGATCGGCGTGGGGGCCACGCGCGACTTCGCGGCGGAGGTGGCGGCGGTGGCGGGGCTGGATGTGGATGCGGCGCGCGCGGCGGTGGAGAGCCGGCTCCCGTGGTACTCGCGGTCGGTGGATTCCAATTACCTCACCGGAAAGCGCGTCTTCATCTTCGGCGACGCCACGCACGCCGTGGCCGCCGCGCGCGTGGCGGTGGAGGAGATGGGCTTCCGCGTCTGCGGCCTGGGCACGTACAGCCGCGAGTTCGCCCGCGAGGTGCGCGCGAAGGCGGCGGAGCTGGGGATCGAGCCGACGATCACGGACGACTACCTCGAGGTGGAGGCGGCGATCGCGGCCGCGGCGCCGGAGCTGGTGCTGGGGACGCAGATGGAGCGGCACATCGCCAAGCGCCTCGGCGTGCCGTGCGCCGTGATCTCCGCGCCGGTGCACGTGCAGGACTTCCCCGCGCGCTACTCCCCGGTGATGGGCCCCGAGGGCGCCAACGTGATCTTCGACACGTGGGTGCACCCGCTGATGATGGGGCTGGAAGAGCACCTGCTGCAGATGTTCCGCGACTTCGAGTTCGCGGACGGCGTCGCGCCCTCGCACCTCGGTGGGGAAGCGCGAGAGTGCGAAAGTGCGAAAGTGCGAGAGGGAGACGGCGATCTCGCGCTCGCCTCGTCGATCGATGCGGATCACACCGTCTCGACCGCCGTGGCCGATGCGCCGGCTGCGATTGCGATCGCGCCGGTGGTCGAGGCGGCCGTGCTGACGTGGGCGCCGGACGCGGAGAAGGAGCTGGGGAAGATCCCGTTCTTCGTGCGCGGCAAGGCGCGGCGCAACACGGAGCGGTTCGCGGCGGAGCGGGGAATCGCGCGGGTGACGGTGGAGACGCTGTACGACGCGAAAGCGCACTTCGCGCGGTGAGGCGGGCTGCGGCCGCGACGGCGGGGAGGTTCGATGGGCCGTGTCGCATGCCTCGGCGGGGCCCCCCTCCCGGCCTCCCCCCAAAAAAGCCTGGGGGGAGGAGACAAGAAAAACGGCTGCTTCGCAGGCACCGGCTTTCTCGTGGCGCGGGGTGCTGACGGGATGGTGGGGAGGTTCGATGGGCCGCGTCGCATGCTGCGGCGGCCCCCCTCCCCCCGCCCTCCCCCCGCAAGCGGTGGGAGGGAGCTGTATCTCGCTCGCGGCGACCTTCAGCGTGAGCGACAAAGCCCGCAAGCGACCTCCCACGGAACGGGGGAGGTGCGAGCCTAAGCGAGCGGAGGGGGCGCGGAGCGTCGGACACGCACCAAAGCCAGTCGTCACGAGCAGTTCTCCCTCTCCCCCAGGGGTTTTTGGGGGAGAGGGCCGGGGAGAGGGGGCCCGCCGAGGCATGCGAAACCGCCCGTCGAGCCTCGCGAAATCCAGAGATCCGAAGGGAGCAGATGCGCTTCGTCATCGTCACCCTGGACCACCACCTCTCCGGCGCCTTCGAGCGGGCGCGGGCGGAGCTCCGGCGCGAAGTGCCCGCGCTGGAGCTGCGCCTGCACGTCGCCGCCGACTGGATGGCGGACGCCGGGGCGGCGGAGCGCTGCCGCGCGGACCTGCGCGCGGCCGACGTGGTGCTGGTGACGCAGATCTTCCTGGAGGACCAGGCCGCCGAGATCGTCCCCGTCCTGGCCGAGAAGCGCGACTCGTACGCCGCCCTCGTCTGCGCCATGTGCTGCCCCGAGGTCATGCGGATGACGCGCCTGGGCCGCTTCTCCATGGGCGGCCCCGGGGCGGACGACGCGGCCGAGGCGGGCGCGTGGTCGCCCGCGGCCATCTTCAAGCGGCTGCGCGGCTCGCGGACCGACAAGACCACGGGCGAGGCGCAGGTGCGGCAGCTCCGGCGCGTTCCCCAGCTGCTGCGCTTCATCCCCGGCGCCGCGCAGGACGTGCGCGCCTACTACCTCGTGCTCCAGTACTGGCTCGCCGGGAGCGAGCGCAACCTCGCCGCCCTCGTCCGCCTGTTGATCCACCGCTACGCGCGTGACGAGAAGCTGCGGAAGCGGATCAAGCCGGAGCCGCCGGAAGAGTATCCGGAGGTCGGCGTCTACCATCCGTCGCTCCCCGGGAGCCGGATGGCGGAGGATCCCAGGCTCGTGCTGTCGACGGCGAGCGGGGCGGGGAAGACGGGGACCGTCGGGCTGCTGCTGATGCGCTCGTACCTCCTGGCCGGCAACACGCGCCACTACGACGCGGTGATCCGCGCGCTGGAGGCGCGGGGGCTGCGAGTCCTCCCCGCGTTCGCGTACGGGCTGGACTCGCGCCCCGCGCTGGAGCGCATCTTTCGCGATCCGAAGTCGGGAAGATCGAGGATCGACGCGCTGGTCTCGCTCACCGGCTTCTCGCTGGTCGGCGGGCCCGCGTACAACGACTCGGACGCGGCGCGCGGGCTCCTGGCGTCGCTCGACATCCCCTATCTGGCCGTGCAGCCGCTGGAGTTCCAGACCTCCGAGGCGTGGCGCGACGACCCGCGCGGCCTCTCGCCGCTGCAGTCCACGCTTATGGTGGCCATCCCCGAGCTGGACGGCGCCACGGGGCCGGTCGTCTTCGCGGGAAAGAGCGGCGAGGCGGCCGATGCGGACGCGCACCCCATCGCCGACCGCGTGGAGCGGCTGGCGGACCGCGTGGGAAAGTGGATCGCCCTGCGGCGCGCGGCGAAGGCGGAGCGGAAGATCGGGATCGTCCTCTTCAACTTCCCGCCGAACGCGGGGAACACCGGCACCGCCGCCTTCCTGGCCGTCTTCGAATCGCTCCACCGCGTCCTGATCGCCCTGGCGGCCGACGGCTACGCGGTGGAGGTGCCGGCGACGGTGGACGAGCTGCGCCGCCGCATCGTGGAGGGGAACGCGGAGCGATACGGCGCGATGGCCAACGTGCACCACCGCATGCCGGCCGACGTGCACGTGCGCCGCGAGCCGTGGCTGCGGGAGATCGAGGCCGCGTGGGGCCCCGCCCCCGGCCGCCAGCAGAGCGACGGCGCCTCCATCCACGTCCTGGGCGAGCGCTTCGGCAACGTCTTCGTGGGCATCCAGCCGGCGTTCGGGTACGAGGGCGATCCCATGCGCCTCCTCTTCGAGCGCGGCTTCGCCCCCACGCACGCGTTCAGCGCCTTCTACCGCTGGATGCGCGAGGACTTCGGGGCGCACGCGTACCTGCACTTCGGCACGCACGGGGCGCTGGAGTTCATGCCCGGGAAGCAGGTGGGCCTCTCCTCCGCCTGCTGGCCCGACCGCCTGATCGGCGACGTGCCGAACCTGTATCTCTACGCCTCCAACAACCCGTCCGAGGGGACCATCGCCAAGCGGCGCGCCGCCGCCACGCTGGTCAGCTACCTGACGCCCCCCATCTCCCACGCCGGCCTCTACCGCGGCCTGCTGGACCTGAAGGCATCGGTGGATCGCCATCGCGCCCTCCCCCCCGAATCCGCCGGCGAGCGCGCCGCCCTCGCCGAGCTGATCCAGACCCAGGCCGCCGCCCTCGACCTCGCATCTCCGGATTCCGACTGGGCCGAATCGGCCGATGAGGAGATCGCCGCGCTGACGGGCCGCCTGCTGGAGCTGGAGTACGCCCTGATCCCCAACGGCCTCCACGTCGTCGGCCAGCCGATGAGCGAGCAGGAGCGCATCGACACGTTGATGGCGATCGCCGAGGGGATGGAGACGGGCATCCGGTGGGGAGGGGAGAACGGCGGACCGAACGAGAGATCCGCCGCGTCGCCGGGGACGAGACTCGGCGCGCCCGACGCGGCGATGCCGACGGAGCAGTCCGCGAAGGCGGACTTCGTGTCGTCGTTGCCGCGAATTCATTCGCCCGCCCCCATCGAGATCCTCGTCCGATCCGGCTCGATGCCCGACGCGATGGAAGCGGCGAGATCGGCGGGGATGGATCCCGATCTCGCCCGTCCGCTCCTCGAAACGCTCGCGCGCGTCGACGATCTGCTCGCGGAAGACCACGAGATTCCCGCGATCCTCCACGCGCTGGACGGCGGATACATCGCCCCCGCGCCCGGCGGCGACCTGCTGCGCAACCCGGAGGTGCTGCCCACGGGGCGCAACCTCTACGGCTTCGATCCGTTCCGCGTCCCCAGCGCCTTCGCCGTGCGCGAGGGGCGCCGCCAGGCCGAGCGCCTGATCGCCCGCCACGTGGCCGATACCGGCGCGCCGCCCGAGACGGTGGCGATGGTGCTCTGGGGCACCGACAACCTGAAGAGCGAGGGCGCCCCCATCGCCCAGGCGCTCGCGCTGATCGGCGCCGAGCCGCGCTTCGACTCGTACGGCCGCCTCGCCGGCGCGCGCCTGATCCCGCTGGACGAGCTGGGCCGCGCGCGCATCGACGTCGTCATCACCCTCTCCGGCATCTTCCGCGACCTGCTGCCGCTGCAGACCCGGCTCCTCGCCGAAGCCGCGTCGCTCGCCGCGAGCGCGGACGAGCCGGAGGCGCGGAACGCCGTCCGCCGCCACACGCGCGAGCACGCCGAGTCGCTGGGGATCGCGCCGGAGGAGGCCGCGCTGCGCGTCTTCGGCAACGCGGACGGGGCCTACGGCGCCAACGTCAACAACCTGGTGGAGAGCGGGCGCTGGCGGGGCGAGGACGAGCTGGCCGAGACCTTCGTGCGCCGCAAGGCGTTCGCGTACGGCACCGGCACCGAGGCGAAGGCCGCCCCCGCGCTCTTCCGCCGCGCCCTGGCCGGCGCCGACCTCACCTACCAGAACCTGGAATCCGTGGAGCTGGGGCTCCAGGACGTGGACCAGTACGTGGACGGGCTGGGGGGGATGAGCCGCGCCGTGCGCCGCGAGCGCGGGGGCGACGCCGTCCCCGTCTACGTGGGCGACGCCACCCGCGGCGAGGGGCGCGTGCGCACGCTGGAGGAGCAGGTGTCGCTGGAGACGCGCACCCGCACCCTGAACCCGAAGTGGTACGAGGCGATGCTGAAGCACGGCTACGAGGGCGTGCGCCAGATCGAGTCGCGCGTCACGACGACCCTCGGCTGGAGCGCCACCACCGGCGGCGTGCGCGACTGGGTCTACACCGAGATGACCAACACCTTCGTGCTCGACCCGGAGATGCGCGATCGACTGGCCGCGCTCAACCCCACGGCGTCGGCGCGGATGGCCGGGCGGCTCCTGGAGGCCAACGAGCGCGGCTACTGGACGCCGGACGAGGAAACGCTGGACGCACTGCGCCGGGCGGCGGACGAGCTGGAGGACCGCCTGGAAGGAATCACACCGGAGGCCGCCGCATGATCTCCCTGCCCGTGATGGACACCACCGACCCCGCCGCGCGCCTCCGCGCCGCCATGGCCACCCGCGCCGCCGCCCCTCCCGACGGCGAGGGGAGCGTGCAGGTGCAGCTCGACCCGGCCGAGAAGATCGAGGGGGCGCTGGTGCTGGCCGTCTACGGCAAGGGCGGCATCGGCAAATCGACCACCTCCTCCAACCTCTCCGTGGCCTTCGCCCGGCACGGGAAGCGGGTGATCCAGATCGGCTGCGACCCCAAGCACGACAGCACCTTCACGCTCACCAAGCGGATGGTGCCCACGGTGATCGACACCCTGGCCTCCGTCGATTTCCACACCGAGGAGCTGCGCCCCGAGGACTTCGTTTACGAGGGGTACGCCGGCGTGCAGTGCGTGGAGGCGGGCGGACCTCCGGCCGGCACCGGGTGCGGCGGCTACGTCGTGGGCCAGACGGTGAAGCTGCTCAAGGAGCACCACCTGCTGGAGGACGCCGACGTGGTCGTCTTCGACGTGCTGGGCGACGTGGTGTGCGGGGGATTCGCCGCCCCGCTCCAGCACGCCGACCGGGCCATGATCGTGGCCGCCAACGACTTCGACTCCATCTTCGCCATGAACCGCATCGTGGCGGCCATCGGGGCCAAGGCGCGCAACTACAAGGTCCGGCTGGGCGGCGTCATCGCCAACCGCAGCGCCCAGACCGACCAGATCGACCGCTTCAACGACGCCGTGGGCCTCAGCACCATGGCCCGCTTCCCCGACCTGGACGCCATCCGCCGCTCGCGCCTGAAGAAGTGCACCCTCTTCGAGATGGAGGACACCCCCGAGGTGCGCGCCGTCCAGGACGAATACCTCCTCCTCGCCGAGCGCATCCTCGCCGGAACCCCGCCGCTCATCCCGACCGCGATGGAGGATCGCGCGATCTTCGACCTGCTCGGATACGACTGACGACGAAGGTGCGGAGGTGCGGAGGTGAGGAAGTGCGGGAGATCGGGAGATCGGGAGATCGGGAGATCGGATGTGCGGATGACGTCGATCCAGATGATGTCGATCGGATGATCCGCAGCCGTCAAGCTGTTGCTCCACATCCGGAACCTGTTGATCTGTAGCCGTTAAGCAGTCATTCCGAGGCCCGGTCGCGCCATCATCGCGGCGCGCACGGGAGATGGCAGGGCCTTTGGAATCTAGCCGACGCGGCAGCGAAGCCCGGGCGCGGCAGCGGCGACACCGCACGGTCCGCCCACCGCCGCGGCTCGAGCGGATGCGGGATTGAGATGCAGATCGTCCGGCCTCGATCGGCCGAAACCGCTGGAAGGAAGCGAAGCAGAACGATGAGCCACACGATGTCCCACGCCGAAGCGTCCGAGGCCGCCTACCTGCAGCGGCGCACCGAGATCCACGACTACTTCGACCGCACCGCGGCCGACGCGTGGGTGCGCCTCACCTCCGACGCCCCCGTCGGCCGCATCCGCGCGAAGGTGCGCGCCGGGCGGGCGGCCATGCGCCAGCGGATCGCCTCGTGGATGCCGGCCGAGCTGAGCGGCCGGCGCGTGCTGGACGCCGGCTGCGGCACCGGCCTGCTGACCGTGGACCTCGCGCGGCGCGGCGGGCACGTCACCGCCATCGACCTCTCCGACACGCTGGTGGAGATCGCCCGCGTCCGCCTCCCGCCCGACGTCGACCCGCTGATGGTGGAGCTGGTCGCGGGCGACATGCTCGACCCCACCCTGGGCACCTTCGACCACGTGGTCGCCATGGACTCGCTGATCCACTACGGCGCCCCCGAGGCCGTCGCCGTCCTGGCCGACTGGGCGCCGCGCGTGGAGCGGTCCATCGTCTTCACCTTCGCCCCCAGCACGCCGCTCCTGGCCATCAAGCACGCCGCCGGCCGCCTCTTCCCGCGCGCCAACCGCGCCCCCTCCATCGTCCCCGTCGCCGAGCGCGCGCTGCGCCGCGCCATCGAAGCGGAGCCGAGGCTGGCGGGATTCCACTGGGCGCGGACGGAGCGCGTCTCCGCGCCGTTCTACATCTCGCAGGCCGTGGAGCTGGTGCGCCGATGATCCGCCCCGCCGACCTCGCCGTCCGCGGACTGACGCGGATCTCCGCGCGCTGGCTTCCCTTCGCCGACGCGGCCACGCCGGAGCTCCCGCTCGGGCGGCTGCTGCGGCTGGGGCTCTTCCAGGTGTCGGTGGGGATGTCGATGGCGCTCCTGGCTGGGACGCTGAACCGCGTGATGATCGTGGAGCTGGGCGTATCCACCGCGCTGGTCGCCGTGATGCTCTCCCTCCCGCTCCTCCTCGCCCCCTTCCGCGCCCTGATCGGCTTCCGCTCCGACGTCTATCAATCCGTCCTGGGCTGGCGGCGCGTGCCGTTCCTCTGGTTCGGGAGCATGCTCCAGTTCGGCGGGCTGGCCATCATGCCCTTCGCGCTGATCCTGCTGGCCGCGGAGCGCCCGGACCAGCGCATCAGCGGGATGATCGGCGGCGCGCTCGCCTTCCTCCTGGTCGGCGCCGGATCGCACACCACGCAGACCGCCGGCCTCGCGCTGGCGACGGACCTGGCGGACGAGGCGCATCGCCCCCGCGTGGTCGCCCTCCTCTACCTGATGCTGCTGGTGGGGATGGTGGGGTCGGCGCTGGCGTTCGGGTGGCTGCTGGCGGACTTCAGCAACACGCGGCTGGCGCAGGTGGTCCAGGGCGCCGCCGTGGCCACGATGGCGATGAACGCCGTCGCCCTCTGGAAGCAGGAGCCGCGCTCCTTCGTGAAGAGGGCGGAGGCCGAGAAGCCCAAGTTCCGCGCCGCGTGGCGCGCCTTCGCCTCGGTCCCGCGCTCGCGGCGGCTTCTCGTCGTCGTCGGAATGGGGACGCTGGGGTTCGGGATGCAGGACGTGCTCCTGGAGCCGTACGGCGGCCAGGTGCTCCACCTCGCCGTCGGCGCCACCACGATGCTGACGGCGCTGATGGCGAGCGGCGCCATCGTCGCCTTCGCCCTCTCCGCCCGCGCCCTCGCCCGCGGCGGCGATCCGGCGCGGCTGGCGGCGTACGGCACCCTGGCCGGGATCGTGGGCTTCACCGCCGTCATCTTCGCGTCCCCCGCCGGCTCCGTGGCGATGTTCCGCGTGGGAACGGCGCTGATCGGCTTCGGCGGCGGATGGTTCTCCGTGGGGACGCTGACGCTGGCGATGGGGCTGGACCGCACGGCGGGGACGGGCCTCGCGGTGGGCGCGTGGGGCTCGGTCCAGGCCACCTGCGCCGGCCTGGCGCTGGCCTCCGGCGGCATCCTCCGCGACGCCGTCACCCGCCTGGCCGAAAGCGGCGCGCTGGGCCCCGGCATCGCGGGACCGGCGGGCGCGTATGGGTTCGTCTATCACCTGGAGATCGCCCTGCTGTTCGCGGCGCTGGCCGCCGTGGGGCCGCTCTGTGCGCCGCGGCGGGAGCGCTCGCCGCGGACGGCGGTGCAGCCGGTGTTCGGGCTCGCCGAGCTGCCGGGGTGAGGAAAGAAACAGAAAGTGCTTAGTGCTTGGTGCTTGGTGCTTGGTGCTTGGTGGACGGATTGACGCGGCCGGGGGGTTGGGTCGATCGGGTGGTTGAAACGGCCGGGTGGTTTGCGCGGCCGGGTGGTTGAAACCACCCGCTACAAAGGCACAAAGTCCGCCTTCGCGGACTGCGATTCCGGGCGGACGAGCGACAAGGAAGGATCAAGCGCGCACTAAGGACCAAGCACTAAGGACCAAGCACTATCCGTTTGCAGTTGGCCGTTCCCGCACTCCCACCCTGCTTCGCAGGAGGTGCCATGATCACGCAGTACATCGACTTCGCGCAGCTCGCCCTGTACGCCTTCTGGCTCTTCTTCGCCGGGCTGATCTACTACCTGCGCCGCGAGGACAAGCGCGAGGGGTACCCGCTGGAGAGCCAGCGCAAGATCAAGGTGCAGGGATGGCCGGCCATGCCGCCCGAGAAGTTCTTCTACAAGGCCACCCCCATCGCCGCCGCGCGCCACGACGAGGAGGAGATCCGATGAGCACCGTCGTACCGCCGATCTCGCCCCCGGGGATGCCGATCCCCGTGGAGGACGCGAACCCGCTGCTCTCCGGGAGGGGCCCGGCCGCCTGGGCGATGCGCGCCGACGTCCCCGACCACACCGTGCACGGCGAGCCCAAGATCCGCCCCATGCGCGCCGTCCCCGGGTCGTGGGTCAACGAGCGCGACCCCGACCCGCGCGGCTGGCCCGTCCTGGGTGCCGACGGCGTGGTGGCCGGCACCGTGACGGAGATCTGGATGGACACCGCCGAGCCGCAGGTGCGCTACTACGAGGTGGAGACCACGGGCGGCCGCCGCGTCCTCCTCCCGCACGGCTTCTCCAGGGTCCGCGCGCGCCACCGCCGCATCGACGTGCGCGCCATCTACGCCGCCCAGTTCGCCGACGTCCCCCCGACGCGCGCGGCCGACACGGTGACGCTCCGCGAGGAGGACCAGATCGTGGCCTACTTCGCCGGCGGCGTCCTGTGGGCGGACGCCTCGCGCGCGGAGCCGCTCCTGTGAGCGCGCCGGCGGGGGAGCGGATCGCGGGCGTGGACGCGCCCCTTCCGCCCGGCGAGCGGGTGCGCTGGGAGGGCGCGCCGGAGTGGCGCTCGCTGGCCGTGCACGTCTTCCACCTGCGCAAGCTGGCCATCTACTTCGCCCTCCTCCTCGCCTGGCGCGCCGCGCTGGCCACCGGCGAGGCGCGCCCGCTGACCTACTTCGCCGTGGGCGCGGCGACGCTGGCGGCGTGCTTCGCGGCGGCGGCCGCCGTGTGCGTCGGCCTGGCGATCCTCTGCGCGCGCACCACCACCTACGCCATCACCGACCGGCGGCTGGTGATGCGCATCGGGATGGTGGTGCCGGCCACGGTGAACGTCCCGCTCCGCCAGGTGGAGTCCGCCGCCCTGCGCGGCTACCGCGGCGGCACGGGCGACGTGGCGGCGCGGCTGGAGGGGGACGACCGGCTGGCGTACTTCCTCCTCTGGCCGCACGCCCGCCCCTGGCGCTTCAACCCCACCGAGCCCGCCCTCCGCTGCCTCCGCGACCCCGCCCGCGTCGGCGACATCCTGCGCGCCGCCGTGGCCGACTGCGTCGGCGAGCCCATCGCCGCCGCCGGGCGGAAGCCGGAGCCCGCGAGGAAGCCCGCGCCCGAGCCGGTGTTCGCGCGGTCGGCGGGGTAGGGGAGGGGATCGGGGGCGGGGGATCGGGATCGGGATCGGGATCGGGATCGGGATCGGGATCGGGGTGGTTCGACGGGCGGCAGTGTGCGTCCGCGGCTCCGCGCCCCCTCCTGACCGCTGGGGCGGTCTGTCCTCCCCCGTTCCGGGGGAAGATGGCGATGCGAAGACTATCGTGCGCGCCGAAGTCCGCGAGGCGGTGGAAAAAGCTCCCTCCCACCGCTTGCGGGGGGGGAGGGCGGGGGGAGGGGGGCCGCCGCGGCATGCGAAACCGCTGGTCGAACCTCGAGCAGTTCTCCCGTCTCCCGCGAAACCGTCCTCCCCGCTTCCTCCCACGGAACGGGGGAGGACAGACGGCCCCAGCCGTCAGGAGGGGGCGCCGCCGCCGCCGAAGCGCCCCGAAACCCGGAATCACGAGCAGTTTTCCACGCCGTCGCCGTCGCAACCGCTGAAGGAGCACCCCATGGCCGAGATCCGCTTCGAAGACGAGGGCCCCGCCCCGCGCGTGCCGCGCGCCATGCTGATCGCCGCGGCGGCGATGATGGTGTTCGCCATGGGGCTGGCGCTGACGGCGCGGCTGACGAACGCGGGGACCACGCGCGTGGCCGCCACCCTCCCCTCCGCGCCCACCACCGTCGTCGAGCTGCTGTTCGCCGACCGGGCGGACGGCGCGGTGGTGATCACCGACGCGGCCACGGGGGAGACGGTGCACGTGGTGGAGCCGGGGACCAACTCGTTCATCCGCGGCGCGGTGCGCGGGCTGGCGTTCGGGCGGCAGCGGCGCGGGGTGGGGGCCGAGATGCCCTTCCGCCTCAGCCGATGGCCCGACGGGCGGCTCACGCTGGCCGATCCGGCCACCGGAAGCGTGCTCGACCTCGACGCCTACGGCGGCGACAACCGTCGTGCGTTTGCATCACTCTTGCCCAAGGTTGGTCGAAGGATTAGTGTAAACCCACCCTGACACTTCGGTGGGTCGCATCTCCGTGATCCCGCCGCAAGCGATGAGTCCTCTCCCCCCTCCCGAGGATCTCGCCCATGATCCCCTACCTCGTCTCCGCCGCCGCGGCCTCCCTGCTGGCGGCGTGGTTCGTCCGCCGGCGGACGGTGCGCGTCCCCTGCGACCTCGACCTCGAGAGCACGCACGAGCACCTGCACGCGCACGTCACCCTGCACGGCGTGGCCGTGGAGCCCGGCGACGCGGTGCTGGTGCAGGGCGCGCCGGCGCGGCTGGAGTACGGCGAGAAGCGCACGATGACCGCGCACGCCACCGTCCGGCAGGCCAGCAGCCTCCGCCGCTGGTGGACGCGCGTCTGGGGGATCCGCGAGTTCTACGAGCTCTACGACGTGGGCTTCGAGGGATAACAGGAGAAGACGAGCATGTATCCCGTGCAGACATCCGCGCCCGTGGGCGGCGCCGGCATCCTGGAGCGCCCGGTCAACGAGGCCACGCGCATGGCGCAGCAGGACGCCATGCTGGCCCCGCGCTTCTACACCACCGACTTCCCCGCCATGGAGCGCATCGACATCTCGCCGATGCGCAAGGAGTGGGACGAGCTGGTGGCCGAGTTCCGCCGCGATCCCAACCGCACCCACTTCCGCCGCACGCCCGAGTTCGAGAGCGACTTCCCCGACATGAACGCGCGGCGGGAGTTCGTCGACTTCCTGATCAGCTCCATCACCGCCGAGTTCTCCGGGTGCATCCTGTACGCGGAGATCTACAAGCGGGTGAAGAACCCGGACATCAAGGAGCTGTTCGGCTTCATGAGCCGCGACGAGGGGCGGCACGCGGGGTTCATCAACGGGACGCTCAAGGAGATGAACGTCGGGGTGGACCTCTCCTTCCTGACCAGGGTGAAGAAGTACACCTTCTTCAAGCCCAAATTCATCTACTACGCCACCTATCTCTCCGAGAAGATCGGCTACGCGCGGTACATCACCATCTACCGCCGCATCCAGGAGGACCCGAAGTTCCGCACGCACCCCATCTTCGACTGGTTCGAGAACTGGTGCAACGACGAGTTCCGCCACGGCGAGGCGTTCGCGGTGCTGATGCGCGCGCAGCCCGAGACGCTGCGCGGCCGCAACAAGCTGTGGATCCGCTTCTTCCTCCTGGCGGTCTTCAGCACCATGTACGTCCGCGACCACCTGCGCGCGACCTTCTACCGGTCCGTGGGGCTCGATCCCACCGAGTACGACTTCGAGGTCTTCCGCAAGACCACGCACATCACCAAACAGGTCTTTCCGCTCACGCTGGACCTGGACCATCCCGGGTTCAAGGCGCGGCTGGACCGGATGGCCCGGAACACGGCGAGGATGCACGCCATCGCGGAGGAGAAGGGGATCGGCGCGCGCGTCCGCCGCCTGGGGCTGGCGATGTCGAACGCGGCCACCTTCGCGCGGCTCTACCTGATGCGCACCATCCCCAACACGCTTCCCGCGGACGTGCGGATGGAGCCGATGTACTGAGGTCGATGTACAGGCGCGCGGTTCCGCGCGCCGCGGCCGGGGCGGATCACGCGCTCCGGCCGCCGCCGTTTCGGTCAGGTCCACCGGCGCGCAGCTCCGCCCGCCGAAGTCTCACCCACGCACCCCGACGGTTCCCCATGATCTCTTCCCGACTCGCCTCCGTGCTCGCCCTCTCGCTCCTGGCCGCCTGCGGAGGCGGCGACGACAAGGCCGCCACCGCCGACGCGCCCGCCGGCGGCGCCGAGACGACTCCCGCCGCGCCCCCGGCCGCCCCCACCGCGGCCGGGGCCACGGGCGACACCATCACCATCCGCATGGTCACCACCCAGGCCGGCGCCGCGGGCCAGTTCGAGCCGGCCGAGGTGAGCGCCAGGCCGGGAGACGTGCTGCACTTCGTCGCCGACGGCGGGGCCGCGCACAACGTGGACTTCCCCGCGGCCGAGAACGCCGGCGCCGCCGGCCTCCCCGCCCCCAGCACCTACCTGGTCGCCGCCGACCAGGCGGTGGACGTCCCCGTCACCTTCGCCCCCGGCACCTACACCTTCCAGTGCGACCCCCACGTCGCCACCGGGATGAAGGGCAAGCTGACCGTCGCGGGGTGATCGGGACCGGCTGAAGCCCGTCAAGGAATCCGGTCCCTCGGCCGCGGGCGGGCTCCCGGATCTCCAGGTCGTCCTTCGGCAGGAGCCGCGGCAGCCGCCGCGGAAAGGCCTCGCCCGGGCACCGTGCCGGGCGAGGCCTTTCTCCCGCGGGGCCTCCGCGCGTGTCTCACGGCCGGGCCGCGGACGGTCACGCGCGAGGGCCGTCGCGGCTCCTGGCGCGGCCTCGCTCCTCCTCAGATCGCCGCCGTGCCCTGCAGCGCCTTCAGCTCGCGCCAGCGGCTGGCGCGCTTGAAGACGAAGATGGGGAGCGCGACCATGCCCACCCAGTGCGCGAGCGTGAGCTTGATGCTGAAGTAGAAGAGCCAGCCGATCAGCGGCATGACCAGGAAGACGTTGGGCGTGATCCGGGTCAGCACCCTCCATCCCCAGGGGATTCCCGCGAACGAGTACATCAGGAAGATCCGCCCCGCCGGCGGCAGTCCCGAGCTGAGCACCAGCGCCGCGAACGCCAGCACGACGGACGCGATGAACGACCGCGTGATGTCCGACTTCTCGCTGAGGATCAGGGCGTGGGCGCAGTTGGCGCAGAGCGGGAGGGTGTACTTGCTCGAGCAGTCCGAGCACAGCCCCCTTCCGCACTGGCCGCAGGTGGCGGTCACGTGGAGGCTGGTGTGCTGATAGCAGCGCATGATGGTGCTCCTGGTTGGAGGACGGAGAAGGAAGGGGGTCGATCTGTCGGGAGCCTTGGGCCGGGGCGCGATCCGAGCTCCGCCGGCGTGGTGCGGTGTGCGGTCCAGGGAACGAGGTGGATTCATCACCTCCGTGCGGATGGGGACGTCGCGGGTCATCAGCTACCGGTATGAGTCGGACCTGCCCTCCAAAATTCCCGGGGCGCCGCGTTCCCCTCATCCGTCCCTGTCGATTCGGCCGCTGATGGGGTGTCCGGAACGCGAAAAGGCCCGCGCTCGTCGCGCGGGCCTTCGGGGTCCAGCCGGACTTCGGGTCGATCAGGGCGGCGTCGTCGCGGGCGGCTGCGTCTGCCGGCCGGGCGTCGGCGTCGCCGCCGCGACGGGGAGCGTCGGCGATCTACCTGGTCGCCGCCGACCAGGCGGTGGACGTCCCCGTCACCTTCGCCCCCGGCACCTGCACCTTCCAGTGCGACCCCCACGTCGCCACCGGGATGAAGGGCAAGCTGACCGTCGCGGGGTGATCGGGACTGATTGATCGAGCGCCGGAAAAGATGCGGGCGCCGGAGATCGTCTCCGGCGCCCGCTGGATTACGCCGTTTCGCCCGGCGCTTCCCTCAGCATCGCGTCTTCGCGATGCCGTTTCGCCGGGAGTTTCCTTCAGCAGCACCAGGGCGCGCTTCCACACGAGCAGTCGGTGGCGTTACAGCTGACCCCGCACGTGGCCGGGCAAGTGTTCGTGGCGGGGCAATTGGGCGTGATCGCGTTCGCCTCGACCGTCCCTTTCCTGGTCGGGATCTCGGACGTCTCGAACGATTCCACCCGGAAGGCCTCGAGTGTAAGCTTCTTCATCGATTTCTCCTGCGGAAGGTTGTGGTCGGCCGCGCGGATGTGAGTGGCCGCGTTGCTGGACCGCCATGTGTCTGGAGGATGCTTCACACACCGGCGCATCAGTAGAAATAAGCGGCAAATGTTGGGCCTCTGGCACGTGGTATTCCGGCCAAATAATTGGGGGCGTATCCCGCCGCCACGGGCCCAGGTGACGGCCGCCACGACGTTCATGGACGGCGCGAGGTACATCGCGCGGTTGCGAGCGTCGCCGTGCGTTGCGCCAGTGGCGCGGACGCCACACGAAAAGGCCCGCGCTCGTCGCGCGGGCCTTCGGGGTCCAGCCGGACTTCGGGTCGATCAGGGTGGCGTTGTCGCGGGCGGCTGCGTCTGCCGGCCGGGCGTCGGCGTCGCCGCCGGGACGGGGAGCGTCGGCGCGCCGGGGGCGGTGGGCACGGGGGCCTGGAGCGAGTCCAGGGGGGCCGTGGGGTTCGTGGGGACCGCGCCGCCGGCCGAGTGCTGCCAGTACATCGCCGGGTACTGCTGCGCGATCTTCGCCCCGTAGAGCGGCTTGTAGGCGCCCTGGTGGCAGGTGGCGCACTGGATCTTCGGCACGTCGCCGTGCGGGCCCAGGCGCTGGGCGGGGAAGGTGGGCTGCAGCGGGAGGAGGTAGTCGTTGTTGAGCGCCCGCGCCATCCGGATCCCCCGCAGCGCCGTCACCCGCTGCGGCGTGCTCTGCTCCCAGCTGGACCAGCGCGGGGAGTTGTGGCAGAAGCCGCAGTTGACCCCCAGCGAGCGCGACATCGACAGCATCAGCGCGTAGGTGTACTCCGTCTGCTTGATGGAGCTGCGGTTGGCGTCCGACGGCGCCCAGCTGGCCGACTGCACCCGCACGTCCTGGCGGTCCAGGTAGTGGCGGAGCGGCTGCTTCTCGTCCGTGAAGAACCAGACGTTGTTGGGCACCGGCTGGCCGCGGTGGCAGCTCCAGCAGGTGACGCCCGTCTGCCCCACGTGGCCCGTCCAGTCGCGGTTGACGTCGCGCACCATCCGCAGCATGGTGCGCGCGACCACCTTGGTGTAGATGGAGTCCGACGCGAAGTTGCCCGGGACGTGGCAGTAGTTGCACCCCTGCTGGGGCGCCACCCACTGCGTCATGGCCACCATCGTCCGGTTGAACTCGGACTGGCTCACGTCGGTGAGCACCTGCACGTTCTGCCAGTTCCCGGGCGCCCTGGAGGCCGTCGCCGGGATGGGGGGGATCGAGTCCGGGAGGATGTTGTGGGCGACCGCGCGGGCCAGCGAGTCGCGGTCGAACACCTGCTCCATCCCCGTTCCCCGGAAGCCCAGCTGCACCGTCTCCTTGGGCCCCGGCTGGCAGGCGGCCGCCAGGACGGCGAGCGCCACCGGGGCCACCCTCGTTGCCGCGCGCGTCATGGCGTCCCCCTTCCCGTGGTGTCGCCGCCCGCCGCCGGCGAGGGCCGCGCCGGCGCCGCGCCCGGCTGTCCGCGCTCGGCGGGCGTCCCCTGCGGCGTGGTCTCCGGCTGCTGGATCGGCGTGGGGTTCGCCGGGTTCCGCGCCGCCTCCGCCGGGTTCGCGGGGAGAACGGGCTGCGCGGCGCGGTTGGGCGACGGACGGGCGCCCCGCATCCCGGGGAAGGTGTCGGGCGGCGTTCCCTGCAGGTAGCCGCGCGTCTCGCCGGGCTGCACCGGCACCGCCGGCTGCTCGTAGACCGCCGGGTACTCGGGGACGATCCCGTGCTTCTTCCCCCACAGGTACCAGTTGTCCACCACCGTCCCGGTGAGCAGGATCCCGATCCCCCCCGTGAGCGTGGTGAGGACGGCGAACCACCAGCACCAGCGGTGGATGGACTCCATGGTCGCGTTCCACCCCATCGTCCATCTCCAGAAGAGCGCCGCCCGCTCCGACGCCGTCCCGCGGTCGGTGATCTGCTCGATCTCGCGCTCGCCCCCCAGCCGGCTGACCGCCAGGATGGTGGCGCCGTGCATGGCGAAGAGGAGCGTGGAGCCGTACAGGAAGGCGATGGACAGCATGTGGAACGGGTTGTAGAACAGGTTCCCGTAGCGGATGGAGAACGCCGCCGTCCAGTCCAGGTGCGGGAAGATGCCGAAGGGCACCGCCTCGCCCCAGCTCCCCATCAGCAGCGGGCGGATGAAGCCCAGCACCAGGTAGAGCCAGATGGCCGACGCGAACGCCCAGGGAAGGTGCGTCCCCATCCCCAGCGCCTTGGCGCGCTGGTAGATGCGCACCCACCAGAGGAGGATGGAGGTGGTGAGGAAGAACCCCGCCACCAGCCACCATCCACCCTGCTCCATGGGGGGAAAGCTCAGCCCCAGCTCCGGCGGCGGCGGCTCCAGCGCCAGCCAGGGGAGCTGGCGGACGAACTCCACCGGGTCCCACCCCACGCTGGCCCACATGTTCAGGCCGATGATCTCGAAGGCCACGAAGCCGAAGACCAGCGAGACCAGCCCCGCCGTCCCCAGGTACACGGGCCCCACCTGCGCGTCGCCGATGATGCCCAGGAGGTGGCTGAAGCGCCCCCTGCCGCTTCGCGTCCACGTTCCCGGCGCCACCGGCACGCCCGGGTCGGGCGCCATGCGCACCTGCACCCGCGTGAAGAGGTTCTGGTAGTCCGCCATGGTTGTGCGTCCCCCGTTCGGCCGCAGAGAAGAAAAAGAAAGTCCTTAGTCCTTAGTGCTTGGTCCTTAGTGCGCGCGTGTCAGCCTGGTCTCGATGCAGCTCACCAAGGACTAAGCACCAAGCACTAAGCACTTCTGTTCGCCGTTCAGCTCCACACCGGCAGGTTCAGCCACCAGCTCCACCACTCCGGCCACCCGCGCGTCCACATCGGCCCGGAGATGACGATACAGACGGCGCTCCAGATCCCGGCGTTCAGCGCCAGGAACAGCCCCAGGCGGTGGATGCCGACGGCGCCGATGGAGTAGCCCAGCACGTCGCGGAAGAAGGTGTTCTCGTGCTCGCTCGTCTTCACCGGCTCGCCCTCGCGCGGGTTGGTGACCGAGAGGATCAGCGAGCCGTGCATGGCCAGCGCGAGCGTCGTGGTGAAGAAGAACGTCACCGCGATCATGTGCGCCGGGTTGTAGTGGAAGTGCAGGTACTGGTATCCCACGTTGGAGACCCAGTCCAGGTGCGAGATGATGCCGTACGGGAAGCCGTGCCCCCAGGCTCCCAGCAGCATCGGGCGGATCACCACGAGGGTGATGTACGCCGCGATGGCCACGCTGAAGGCGAACGGGACGTGGTAGCCCATCGCCAGCTTGCGGCTGATCTCCACCTGCCGCAGCATCCACGACACGAAGGCCCCGATGGCGCAGACGGTGATCAGCTGCCAGAGGCCGCCCTCGCGCAGCGGCGCCAGCCCCAGCCCGTACTCCAGCGGCGGCGGGGCGATGTTGATCTGCCACAGGTTCCACGTCTGCTGCGCGTTCCCGTCGCCCTGGGCCGCGCCCCACACGCAGAGGATGGTGCCGAGAAGGGCGAAGAAGATGGTGGTGACGCCGAAGAACCCCACGTAGAACGGACCGACCCAGAAGTCGAAGAGGTCGCCGCCCAGGAGGGTTCCCCCGCGGACACGGTACTTGCGTTCGAAGCTGAGCATCGCCATGGCCGGGGCCTTTCGCCGCCTTGCGAAATGGGACTGCGGGTGTGTGGTGCCGGGCGGGGGGCGAAGCCGTCTCGCCCCGCGCCCGGCGGCTCGTCGCTACCGGCCCGGCGGCAGCGGCGACATGTCGGCCGCCGCGGCGGCCCGGTCCTGCCCCTGCTCCAGCCAGTCGTACCGGGCGGTGGAGAGGAGGATGAAGTGGATGGTGAGCGCCAGCACCAGGAGGAAGGTGAAGAGCGCGACGAGCGTCCTGCGCGGATCGAAGATCATCCAGATGCGATGGAACATGGCCGGTCCTTCCGTTGAAGTTGAAGGCTATCGGCCGGAGACCGAGGCCGTCTGCTGCACCGCCGGATACCCGCTGGAGCCGGGGATCCACGGCCGCCACTGCCAGACCAGGACGTGCGCGACGATGGCGATTCCCAGGAAGAGCAGGAAGCTGGTCACGAACATCTTGTGGAACGACCTGGCGTCGTCCTCGGTGAGCCCCGAAAGGCTCACGTTTCCTCCCACCGCGCCGTGCGTCACGTGCGGGGGACCTACCGTGTTGATCTCGGCCATGCTGCACCTCCTGGAGGTGGTGGATGGACCGCGCGTCCGGCGCGCGGAGGGAGCGTCCGGTGGCCGCCCGGACGCGGACTGCTGTGCCGACGTGCCCTCGTGCTGACCCGCCCCGACTGGCGGACCGACGGCGCCGGCTGGCCTCACCGCGAGGCGAGCCGCTTCGTGGACGCGGGCGGGATCCGCTGGCACGTGCAGGTGGCCGGGCGGGGCCCGGCGCTCCTCCTCCTGCACGGCTCCGGCGCGTCGGCGCACTCGTGGGCGCGCCTTCTCCCGCTCCTCGCCCCCTTCTTCACCGTCGTCGCCCCGGACCTGCCCGGGCACGGCTTCAGCGAATCTCCCGCTCCGGAGCGCCTGGACCTCCCCGGCGTCGCGTCCCTGGTCGGCCGGCTGCTGCGGGAGATGGGGATCGCTCCCCAGCTCGTCGCCGGGCACTCGGCCGGGGCGGCGGTGGCGGCGCGGATGACCCTCGATGGATCGATCCGTCCCGCCGGCCTGGTGGGGCTGAACCCCGCGCTGGCGGCGTTCGACCCGCCGCTGGGGCCGCTCAAGCCGCTCCTGTACGCGCTGGCCCGCTCCGGTCCCTACGCCCAGCTCCTGGCCGGCCTGGCCACGCGCCGCACGGTGGAGGCGACGCTGGCGTCCACGGGCTCCCGGCTGGATGCCGGGCTGGTGGATCTCTACGCCCGCCTGGCCGCCCGCCCCGCCCACGTCAACGCCGTGATGACGATGATGTCGCGCTGGGACGTGGCCCCGCTGGTGGCCGACTTTCCGCGCCTGGAGCCGCCCTTCGTCCTGGTCTTCGGCGGCCGCGACCGGTGGATCGACCGCGCCGCCGTGGAGGAGGCCGCGTCCCGCATCCCCCGCCGCCGCGCCGTCACCGTCCCCGACACCGGCCACCTCACCCACGAGGAGCGCCCCGACGCCGTCGCGACGGTGATCTTGGAGCTGGCCCGCGAGGTCGGCGTCATCGCGGGCTGAGGCGCGGGGTTCTCTCGAGCTCGGCCGGGTCCTCTACGATGCCGCGGCGGCCCCCTCCTGACCGCTTGGCGCGGTCTGTCCTCCCCCGTTCCGGGAGAGGGAGATAGATGGATGTCGCCATCAATCCTCGGCTGAGCTCCGTCCATTCGTCGCCGTTCAGCAGCCATCCCGAGGCCCGGCCGCACCGTCGCCCTGAACCGCCCGATCGTCCGCAGGGCCGTAGGATCTAGCCTGGCCCCGAGCGAGGCCCGCCGCGGCAGCCGCCCCAGGACAGCGGCCGCACCTCCGCCCGTCTGTCATCCGTCGCCGTTCAGCAGTCATCCTGAGGCCCGGCCGCACCGCGCCCCGAACCGCCCGATCGTCCGCAGGGCCGTGGGATCTAGCCTGGACCCGAGCGAGGCCCGCCGCGGCAGCCGCCCCAGGACAGCAGCCGCGCCTCCGCCTGCTGATTTGTTCGTCCCGGTCCGACGGACGGGCTGGCGTCCGCACCTGCGCGGGATCGACTCGTGTTTCCGTATCCGCCGGCGGTTGCGGCCGAGGCTGTCTCGCCGCTGCCGCGCCCAGGCCTCTCGCTGCGCAGGCTAGATCCTACGGCCCTGCCGTCATCCGCTCGTGGGCAGGTTCCGTGAGGCCGGGCCTCAGGATGACTGCTGAGCTGCAACGGCAAACTGCCCAACCGCGACAGCGCGCGACCCCCCCGCTCGATCCTCCACCCGCCCGCCCAATCCTCCCCCCGCCAACCTCTCCCGGAACGGGGGAGGACAGACCGCCCGAAGCGGTCAGGAGGGGGCGCGGGGCCCACCTGACGCACCATCCCCGATCCGCAAACGACACCCGCACCTTCGCACCCCAGCACCTCCGCACCGCCGTTCACACTCCGCTCGTCGCCAGCGCCTTCCGCGCGTCGCGCAGCCGGTCGGGCGTCACGCTTCCCTCGCCGCCGCGCAGGGCGTCGCGCTCGGCGCGGTCGCGGAGGCGCTTGGCCATGGAGATGCGGATCAGCGGCGGGTGCTCCTCCACCAGCGCGTCCAGCAGCCGGCGCGCGTCGTCGTCCCAGTCCATCGCGGCGCGGGTGGGCGTGGGCTCCACGGCGTCCATCGTCGATGCCAGCGGGAGGATGTGGAAGAGCGCGTCGAACAGCGCGTTGCAGACCTCCTGCGTCAGGTACGCCGCCCCCGAGTAGCCCATGAACGGCGTCCCCGGGTGCCGCCGCACGATGGCGCCGGGGAACGACGCGGGGATCCAGATCGCCCGGCTCCCGGCCTCGGCCAGGTACATCCGCTCGTTGAACGACCCCAGCACGATCATCGGCGGCGTCTCGGCCAGGGCGCGGCGGACGGCCTCGTTGTCGGGCTTGATCCCGGGGCGGCGGGGGATGGCGAAGCCGCACGGCATCCCCAGCTCGTCGGCCAGGAAGGCCCGCACCCCGCGCGTGTACGTCTCGGTGGCGCAGATGCCGAAGCTGGTCGTCGCGAAGAAGTCCTGCGTGACGCTCCGCCACAGGTCCCAGATGGGCTTGAGCGTCGTGTGCTTCTCCCGCTCGATGAACGGCTGGGGATCGACGCCCACGATCTCGCCCAGCGTCTCCAGGAACTTGGTGGTCGACTCGATCCCGATGGGCGCCTGGAGGTAGGGAGCGCCCAGGTCCTCGCACAGCTTGCGGCCGAACTCGCGGTACAGGCAGACGTTGACCTGCGCGTCCGCCAGCCGCGGCGTGTCGTCCAGGTGGCTTCCGAGGGGGTAGACCAGGTTGACCTCGCACCCCATCCCCTCCACCAGCCGGCGGATCTCCGCCACGTCGGAGGGCATGTTGAAGGTGCCGTAGATGGCGCCGATCAGGTTCACCTTCGGCCTGGCGCCCGCCTCCGGCGCGCGCTTCTTCCGCGCGCGGGCCTTCTTCTCGCCGAACTCCTTCCACAGCCAGCGCATCGCCCGGTCGGCGCTCTGCCACTGGTCCTCGTCGATGGTCCGCGGGAGGAAGCGCAGGAGGTTCGATCCCTCCGGCGTCACGCCCCCGCCGATCATCTCCGCGATCGATCCGGTGACGACCACGGCGGGGCGATCGGGATCGAGCGTGGCGTTGGCCCGCCGGAGCGCGCCCTCGGTCCCGCTCATCGACAGCTCCTCCTCGCCCATCCCCGTGACCACGATGGGGAGCTCGTGCGGGGGGAGGGCGTCCGTGTAGTGCAGGACGGAGGTGACGGGGAGGTTCTCGCAGCCCACGGGGCCGTCGATCACCACCTGCAGCCCGCGGAGCGCGGTGAAGGCGTAGACAGAGCCCCAGTAGCCCCCGGCGCGGTCGTGGTCCAGGACCAGCATCAGGCCACCTCCTCCGCCGCCGTGGAGGTCGCGACGGCCCGCGCGCGCCCCGTGACCGCCGTCCCGCCCCGCGCCGCCGCGTTCCGCTCCACCGCCTTGGGCCGCGCCTTCGGGACGCCGTCGTGGCCGTATCCCGTGGCGTCGCCGGTGCCTACGCCGGCGAAGAAGGTGCGCATCCGGTTCAGCCGCTCGCGGCCGCGGACGGCGGCGGCGACGGTCTGCGAGAAGCCGCCCGCGCCGGCGGGGCCGAAGAGCGGGCGCGCGGAGATCAGGTTGGTGAAGTAGAGCGCCGGCGTCCCCGCCTCCTTGGCCTTCTGCACCACGGGCGTGGTGCCGATCGCCAGGTCGGGCTTGCATTCCCGCATCGCCGCGAGGTCCTGCTCGAGGGAGGCGCGGTACTGCACGTGGACGCCGCGCGCCTCCAGCCACTCGCGGTCCGGCGCGCTCCACTCCGTCCGCGGGCACGCCGTGCCGACGTACGGCACCTCCGCGCCGGCCTCGATCAGGAGCCGCGCTACCAGCAGCTCCGAGCCCTCGTAGCCGGAGACGGTGATCCGCCCGTCGATGCGGTGCTTGGCCATCGCCGCGGCCACCTCGGGGAGCGCCTTTGCCTTGGCTTCGTCGATCTTCGCGTCCGATACGCCCGCCGCGCGGCCGACCGCCTCCAGCCAAGCCGCCGTCCCGTCCACGCCCACGGGCGCGGAGCCGACGATGGGGCGGCCGGCGGCCTTCAGCTCGCGGATGGAGGCGACATAGAAGGGGTGCACGGCGGCGGCGGCCACGCAGTCCAGCGCCGCGTACAGCTCGCGCCACTCGCGGCACGGCGTCGTCGGCCCCACCGCGAGGCCGAGCGGGGCCAGGAGGGCGCCGATCCCGATGGGGTCCGCGGGGAAGAGCTCGCCGATCAGCGTCACCGTGGGCCGGTCCGTCACCGCCGTCCGGGCGCGGGCGACGGGGCCGTGCTCGGCCTCCTCGCGGGCGCGGCGGAGCATGGCGCCGTTCAGCACGTCCTTCGCCTCCGCATGCGTCGGCACGCCGAAGCCGGGGACGTCGATGCCGATGATGCGGACGCCGTTGATCTCCTTCGGCAGCAGGTCCAGCGGGACGCCGCTCGCCGTGGGGATGCAGAGGTTGGTCATCACGATGGCATCGTATCTCTCCGGATCGGCCAGGTCGTGCATCGCCTGGCGGATGTCCTCGAAGAGCTTCCCCGTCACCAGCGTCTCGGAGCTGAACGGCACGTAGCCCACCGTCCGCCGCGCGCCGTAGAAGTGCGAGGTGAAGGTGAGCCCGTAGACGCAGCAGGCGGATCCGGAGAGCACCGTGGCCGTCCGCCGCATCCGCAGCCCCACGCGCAGCGAGCCGAACGCCGGGCACATGGACTGCGGCCGGTCGTGCGGCCCCCTGGGGTAGTCGGCGAGGAGGCTGGCGAGCGCGGGGCTCGCCTCCGCCATCTTCGCGGCGCCCTCCAGCGTCTCCGCGCCCCCGTGGCACCCGCCCGATCCGCCGGTCGAGCACGAATGCGCGTCCGCCGCGGCGGGAGCGACGAGGATGGGGAGCGCGATGCGTTCTGCGGGGATGCTCATCGGCTCGGACGGGCCAGGGTGGAGCGCACGGCGGCGCGCGGACGAGATGCGCGGGAGATCGAGATTGTCCGGCGCGGACGCGGGGCGGGGGAGATCCCGATCGATCGATCCGGACGTGGCGCGATCTCGATCGATGGATCCCGACGCGGCGCGTGGTCGATGGACATCAATCGATCCGGACGCGGGGCGGGGGAGATCTCGATCATCTGATCCAGATGCGAGGCGCGGGAGATCCTGATCGATCGATCCTGATCCGGCGCGCGGAAGATCCTGATCGACCGATCCTGATCCTGCGCGCGGTTGATCGAGATCTTCCGGTTCGCGCGCGGCGGGCGGCCGATCGGCATCTCCCGATGTGGATCCATCTCCATCGCCCCGAGCAGCCGCATGCAGGGGCACCGCGAGCAGTCGCCGGTGCATCCGCTTCCGCGCATCGTGGTCGAGGCCGGGTCGGTCGTCCGCATCGTCATCTCTCCCTCAGACGGAGTCGTAGACCACTTCCAGCGACCGCTGCTCCACCGCCACGCCGCCGCGCATGTCCGCCTGCGACGCCGGGGTGAGCACCACGCCGCGGCCGACCGCGTCGCCCTTGAAGAGGTCGAGCAGCCCCTCGTGCTGCAGCGGCTTGGGGCGGACGGGCGGCGCCAGCGCCACCTGGTCGGCCAGCGCCTCGAAGAGCGGGCCCCAGGCGCCGTCCGGCTCGGCGACGATCTCGTAGTTGGCGCTCTTGCGGCGGATGTCGTCGTGCGCGGGGATGGCGGCGAGGACCGGGATGCCGACGCGCTCGGCGAAGGCGTGCGCCTCGCCGGTGCCGTCGTCCTTGTTGATCACCATCCCCGCTACGCCCACGTTGCCGCCCATGGTCCGGAAGTATTCCACCGCCGAGCAGACGTTGTTGGCCACGTAGAGCGACTGCAGGTCGTTGGAGCCGACGACGATGACCTTCTGGCACATGTCGCGGGCGATGGGGAGGCCGAAGCCGCCGCACACCACGTCGCCCAGGAAGTCCAGGAGGACGAAGTCGAACCCCCAGTCGTGAAACCCCAGCTTCTCCAGCAGCTCGAAGCCGTGGATGATCCCCCGCCCGCCGCACCCCCGGCCCACCTCGGGCCCGCCCAGCTCCATGGCGAACACCCCGTCGCGGACGAAGCAGACGTCGCCGATCTCCACCTCCTCGCCCGCCAGCTTCTTGCGGCTGCTGGTCTCGATGATCGTGGGGCAGCTGCGCCCGGCGAAGAGGAGGGAGGTGGTGTCGCTCTTGGGATCGCAGCCGATCAGGAGGACGCGCTTTCCGCGGCGCGCCATCATGTAGCTCAGGTTGGCCAGCGTGAAGCTCTTGCCGATCCCGCCCTTGCCGTAGATGGCGATCACCTGCGTCTCGCGGGTGGGCGGCGCGGTGTGCACCGGGTCCGGCTCGCGCGAGGCCTCGTCCAGGAGGAGGCGGCGCGCTGCCTCGACGGTCAGCGTGGGCGGATGCTCGCGGTCGGCGGCGTGCAGGATCATGCGGCCTCTCTCCAGTCCAGGATCATCTTGACGCAGGCGGGATCGCCGAAGGCGGTGCGGTACGCGGCGCCGGCGTCGGCCGGGCGCGCGCGGTGGGTGATGATGTCGTGCAGCGGGAGGCGCCCCTCGCCCGCCATCCGCGTCACCGCGTCCAGGTCGGCGGGGGCGAACTCGGCGGCCACGCGGATGCGCGTCTCGCGGAGGAAGGCGGGGACGAAGCGGAAGGAGACGACGTCGTAGAAGCCCGCGAGGACGATCTCCCCGCCCCTGGCCGTGCGCCCCACCAGCTCGTCCAGCAGCTCGGCCGCGCCGGAGCAGTCCACGACCGTGCGGTAGTCGCGGCGGGGATCGTCCGCGGGATCGATCGCCGCGTACCCGTCCGCTCCCTCGCGCCGCATCGGATTGGTCTCCCACACCGTCGGCGGCCTGGCCCCCAGGGAGATGGCGATCCGCGCCAGGAGCCGTCCGAGCGCGCCGTGGCCCACGATCAGCTCCGGCGCCGCGCCGCCGCTTCCCCAGCAGGCGTGGTGCGCCGTGGCCGCGAGCGCCAGGAGGACGGCGCCCTCCTCCAGCGCCGGCTCCACCGCCACCGTCCGCGCCCCCGGCGCCACCAGCACCGAAGCCGCCCCGCCGAAGAGCCCGCGCGTCTCGCCGAAGCAGCGCGCACCGGGGAGGAAGACGCGCTCGCCGACCCTGCGGCCGGAGGCGGCGCCGGCGTCGATCACCGTCCCCACCGTCTCGTAGCCGGGGACCAGCGGGTAGCCCATCCCGGGGAACGGCGGCATGGTCCCCGTGAACAGGAGCCGCTCCGTCCCCGTGCTGATCCCGCTCCACTCCGTGCGCACCACCACGTCCGCCTCCCCCGCCGCGTCGAGCGCGAGGGTGCGGAGAGCGAGCTGCTCGGGCTGGTCCAGGACGACGGCCAGGGTGTCCAACGTGGGCGGATCTCCAGGAGGAAACGGCCTGCTCTGCGGAGTCAGGTCGTAAGATGCAGCTTACACAATCAACTGTCAACCTATATTTACAGCATAGGGCGTAAACGATCCTTGCGGGCGATCGTAAGCGCCTGCCCCGATTCTACTTCCGCGCGATGATGACGGACGCCTGCACCGGGAGCCGGGGCCGGAGCGCGCGCACGTGGCCGAATCCCGCCTCGCGCAGCATCTCCCGGTACTCCTCCGGCGTCCGCGCGCGGCCGCGTCCCATCGCCCTCAGGTAGAAGGCGAAGTACGCCGCGCCGACCGTCTCCGCGCCGCGCACCCCCGCCATCGGCTCCGCGATCACCAGCGTGCCGCCGGGCGCCAGCGCGCGGTGCACGCGGGCCAGGAGCGCGCGGACGTCGTCGTCCGGGTGGTCGTGGAGGACGCGGACCAGCGTGGCCAGGTCGGCGCCGGGGGGAAGCTCGTCGCGGAGGAAGTCGCCCGCGTGCACGGTGGAGCGCGCCTCCAGCCCCGCCGCGCGCAGCCCGGCGCGCGCGCGATCGGCCACGGGCGGGAGATCGAAGAGCGAGAGATGCAGATCGCCCGACCGCGCCGCCGCCGAGCGCAAGAAGGTCCCCTCGCCGCCGCCGATGTCCAGCAGCCGCCGATGCCGCCCCACGTCGTACGCGTCCAGCAGCTCCGCCGCCACCAGCGGCTGCGACGCGCTCATCAGCGCGCTGTACGACGCCACCTCCGGCGCGGGCGCGTCCGGCGCGTACGACCAGTAGCGCGCCAGCCGGTCGCCCCCGTCGCGGAGGAGGGCCACGGGATCGCGCAGGTCGTCGTACAGCAGCGCGTTGTGCTCCAGCATGGCCGCCAGCGCCGCGTTCCCCACCATCGGCGCGCCGAGCGGCCCGAGGCCGATCCGCCCGCCCGGCCTCTTCTCCACCAGCCCCAGCGCCATCGACGCCCCGATCAGCCGCTCCGCCGCGTCCGCGTCCAGTCCCAGCCGGCCCCGCAACGCCTCGCGCCCCAGCGGCCCCCCCGCCAGCGCCGCGAACATCCCCGTGCGATGCGCCGCAAGCAGCGTCTGCGAGTACACGAACCCCGCGCACAGGTCGAACAGCTTCCGCGAGCGCCGCAACGCAATCCCCCGCGTGAGCGGAAACGCCGCCGCCCACCGCTGGAACCGCGGCGACGCGATGAGCGCATCCCGCCACGCGTAGGCGCGATCCACGAGCGACACCCGCGCGGGCGCTTGGCGCGTGGCGGCGGCGTCGAACGCGAGCGCCGGCGGGGCGGGGGAGGCGGCGTGCTTCACGGCGGTCCCATCATGCGCGTGGGTGGGAGAGTGATGGTGATGGGGCATTCGACGAGCGGTCTACAATGCCGCGGCGGCCCCCTCCCCGGCCCTCCCCCACAGGTGGGGAGGGAGAACAGAACGTGGGCGACGGGCTGCAGTGCGCGTCCGCGGCTCCGCGCCCCCTCCGCTCGCTTAGGCTCGCACCTCCCCCGTTCCGTGGGAGGTCGCTCGCGAATTATCTCGTGCGCGCCGAAGTCTGCGACGCGGTAGAACGCTCCCTCCCTCACAGGCGCCCCGCCTGTGGGGGAGGGCTGGGGAGGGGGCCCGCCGCGGCACACGACACAGCCCATCGAACCGCCCCGATCCGCCGTTTCCGTTGCAGTTCTCCCCTCTCCCGCTTGCGGGGGAGGGGTCGGGGGAAGGGGCCGCCGAGGCATTGTAGACCGCCCGTCGAACCTCCCCGACTCCCAGCTTGCGCTCCGCACGACACCCGGGCCCCGCAACTTCCCCCGGAACGGGGGAGGACAGATCGCCCCAGCGATCAGGAGGGGGCGCCGCCGCCGCCGAAGCGCACCACGGCCCGCCTTCTCGATGCCCCCTACCCCCGCATCCTCAGGAACACGTCCCACAGCGCCGTGTCCGCCGCGACGCCGAGGAACACGTGCTCCAGCGCGCCCAGCGCCAGCATGCACGCCACCATCGCCCCCGCCCACCGCGCGAACGGGTCGGCGGCGCGCGCGGCGCGGCGGGCGATCACGAAGGCGGCGGCGGCCAGGAGGGCGATAGAGACAGCCAGCAGCGGCGTGTTGCGCGGCGGGCCGAAGTACCACTCCACGAACGCCAGCCACTCCGGCAGAAAGCGCTCGCCCGGGTTCGCCACGCCGGCGAAGACGTTCAATTTCGCGAGCTGCGTCGTCCCCCAGAACGCCAGGAGGACGTGGAATCCCGCGCGGTTCGGCCGTCCGCGCGTCAGCCACCACGCGGCGGCCAGGAGCGCGGCCGATCCCAGCTCGTGCCAGAGGAGAGCGCGGATCGCCTCCCACGCCTCCAGCAGCATCGGCATCCCCGCCGTCGGTTGCCGCGGCGTCGGCCCCACGAGCCAGCCGGCGTAGAGCGACACGGCCACCCACGTCCACAGCAGCCCCGCCCCCGCCAGCGCCCGCCGCGCCCCCGCCGCCGTCGCGTCCCCGCGCGACCGGGCGATCATCCACATCCCCACCACCGCCAGCGCGCCGCTCACCACCGCCGCGCCGATCCGCGTCGGCAGGCTGTGCTGCGCGGCGATCACCAGCCCCGTCGCCAGCCACCAGAACGCGATCACCATCCCGAACGCAGACGCGAAGATCCGCGCCGTCGAATCCGCCGCCGCCGTGGCGCGCGCGGGCTTCGGAACGGCGGGCGCGGAGGCGATGGGGAGCGGGGCGATGGCGTCGCTCATCGGGGTCACGCGGGGATCAGGTCGGCCGAGGCGGCGCGGACGGCGGCGCCGACCTCGCGGGCGCCGGCCATGGGGAGCGGGAGATGGCGCCCGCCCATCTCCAGGGCGAAGCGGCGCGCGAACTCTCCCGGGCGCACGCCGGTGTCGATCAGCAGCGCCGGGACGCCGGCGGCGCGGATCGCCCGGGCGCTGGCGATCGCGTCGATCTCGGCGCGCTCGCGGCCGCCGGCGCCGTCGCGGGCCACGTTGGCGCGGCCGTCGGTGAGGAAGACCAGGACGGGGGATGATCCGCCGCGCCGCACGCCTTCCGCCACGGCGAGCGCGGCGTCGGCGGCGGCGGCCAGCGGGGTGCCGCCGCCTCCCGGCAGGCCGGAGAGGAGGCGCCGCGCGCGGGCCAGCGACCGCGTGGGCGGGAGCGCCAGCTCGGCGGAGGCGCGGCGGAAGGTGACCAGCGCCACGCGGTCGCGGCGCACGTAGCTCTCCGTCAGCAGCAGCTCCACCGCCCCCTTCGCCTCCCCCAGCCGATGCAGCGCGGCCGATCCGGAGGCGTCGACCACGAAGACGGTCGTCACCCCCGTCCGCCGCTCCAGCACGCGGACGCGGAAGTCGCCCGAGCGCACCTCCAGCCGTCCCTCGTCCGATTCCGATCTCCCGCGCACGCGCTGCCAGGGCGCCGCCGCGCGCACCGTCGCCAGCACGTCCAGCCGCCGCCTGCGCGGATCCCCCGCCCGCACGCCGATGCGCCGCCCGTGCATCGGCGAGCGCGACCGCTCCCCCGTGCGCCCGGCGACGCGCGCGGCGCGGCCGGACTCCAGCCGCTCCAGCAGCCCTGGCGGGAGCGCCGCCGCCACCGCGCGAACCAGCATCTCCTCCATCTCGGCGGACGATGGATCGCGCCGGTCCTCGTCTCCCGCCTCGTCGTCGGCGGAGGGCGGGGGATCGGCATCGTCCGGCGCATCGTCCTGATCCGCGTCGTCGGGAGATGGCGGGAGCCGGGTCGCGCGTGGGGCCAGGACGAGCGCGGCGGCGGTGGCGAGCCGATCCGCGTCCACCGCCGTCTCCCCCGCGAGCGCCGCCAGCGCCCGAGCCGCGCGGATTGCGAAGAGCGGCGCCCGCAGCGAATCGATCCCGAACGCGACCGCCGCCAGGCACGCCGCGCGCACGATCTCCTCGTCCACCGTGACGGACGGCAGCAGATCGCGCGCGGTGGAGATCTCGTCGGGGGTGGGGAGATGGAGATCGAAGATGCCGGACGGGGGGAGGACGATGTGCAGCGCCAGCCGATCGAGCAGCGCGGCGGGCGCTCCGGCCTCGTCGTCCGCGCTCTCGTCCAGGAGGACGGCGGCGATGCGGGCCGGCGCGCGGAGCGAGATCCCGTCGCGCTCCACCGCGCACTCCCCCGAGTCCAGCGCCGCGATCAGCCGCCCCGCGACCGCCTGCTCCATCCGCTCTGCGGAGGGGATGATCACGATTCCGCCATCGGCCGCGCTCAGGATCCCGCGCTCCGCCACCGGCCGTCCCGCCGCGAGGGTCGCCGCCAGGTCCAGCCCGCCCGCCAGCCGGTCGTCCGAGGTCCCCGGCGGCACGCGGCGCACCGGCGTCCCCGTTGGCAGCGCGCCCGTCATCCCCCGCGCCCACCGGTCCAGCGCCGCGTGCGACGGCGCGCGCACCACCGCGCCCCCCATCCCCGCCGGATCGACGGCGAGAAGGGCGGCGGCGAGCGCGGGAAGCGCGTCGGTCGACACTGCGGTAGCGGGCATTCGCTGCTCGTTCGGGAGATGCGGAACACCGTCGACGATCCGATCCAGCGCGATGGCGTCGCTCGGAAACCTTGATCGTTGTCCGACCCTGATCGTCATCCGAGCCTGATGTTTATCCGAGCCTGATCGTCATCCGAGCCTGATCGTCATCCGAGCCTGATCGTCATTCGAGCCCGGATTGTCATCCTGAGGCCGGCCGCGCGGAACTCTTTCGCCCACATGGAGATCCGCAGGCCGAAGGATCTAGCGCCGGCTCTCGCGTAAACGCCTGGGGTTCGCGCCGGTCCCTGGCTATAGATCCTTCGGCCTGCGGGATCCTTCACATTCCGAAGGGTCGGCGCGGCCGGCCTCAGGATGACAAATGACTGTCATCGATAGAGTTAGGCGCCGAAGACCTCGTCCAGCGCGCGCTCCACGCGGACAGTGGAGCCGGTTTCGTCCAGCGGGTCGCGGCGGAGGCGGTGGCGGAGCGCGGAGGGGGCGACGCGGCGCAGGTGCTTTGCATCGACCGTGGTGTCGCCGTCGAGGGCGGCGGCGGCGCGGGCGGCGCGGATCAGCGTCAGCTCGCCGCGCAGGCCGTCCGTGCCGAGCGCCACGCACAGCGTCGCCGCCAGCGTCAGCGCGTCATCCCCGACCTCCACGGACGGGAGCGCCTTCCGCGCTCGCTCGATGCGGCGGCGCACCTTCGCATCCTCCTTCGTCCAGCGCTCCATGAATGCGTTTGGATCGCGGTCGAAGGCGTCGCGGCGGCGCACCACCTCCACGCGGTCGGCGATCACCGTGGGCGTCCGCACCTCCACCGAGAGCCCGAAGCGGTCCAGCAGCTGCGGCCGCAGCTCCCCCTCCTCCGGGTTGCCGCTCCCCACCAGCACGAACCGCGCGGGATGCCGCACGCTGATCCCCTCGCGCTCCACCACGTTCTCCCCGGACGCCGCCACGTCGAGGAGCAGGTCCACGAGATGGTCCTCCAGCAGGTTGACCTCGTCCACGTAGAGGAACCCGCGGTGCGCGCGCGCCAGCAGCCCCGGCTCGAACGCCTTCTCGCCGCGGGTGAGCGCCCGCTCCAGGTCCAGCGCCCCGACGAGACGGTCCTCCGTGGCCCCGAGCGGGAGATCCACGACGGGCACCGCCGTCGCGAGCGACCGCGACCGGTCTCCGCCCGGATCGCGCTCGTGGCACTCCCAGCAGCGCGCCCCGTTGGCGCGCGGATCGCACCCGAAGCGGCACCCCTCCACCACGCGCATGGCCGGGAGCAGCGCCGGCATCGCCCGCACCGCCGTCGACTTTCCCGTCCCCCGGTCCCCGAAGACCAGCACGCCGCCCACCCCCGCGTCCACCGCGGCGATGAGCAGCGCCTGCTTCATCTCGTCCTGCCCCACGATCGCGGAGAACGGATAGACCGGCTTCAAGGGGCGACGCCTCTGGTTGTAAATCTAAGTTGACACTGCGGAATGTAATTCGACGCGCCGGAGGGTGCAACGGGTTTGCTCAGGATCGGGATCTACCTGATCGTGCGACCATTTTGCCCATCGTTGATGAGATCACGGACATGGAGCGAGAGATGAACGACGAGCTGTTCAACGAGCTTGTGCAGGGTGTGAAGGAGGCCGGCGCCTACCTGCGTGGCGAGGCGGATCCTGCGCGTGTGACCTTCGTGGGCGAGCCGGATCCGCGGGCAATGCGTGAGGAGCGGGGGATGAGCGAAGAGGACTTTGCGGCGGATCTCGGGATCACCGTCGATGCGCTGCGGGCTTGGGAGCGGGGACGCCGCCCAGCATTCCCCGAGCGCTGATGTCCTCGTCGACATCGGGCCAGTGCACGCCCTGGCCCGATCCGATCAGGCGCCAGCTCGCGCGCTGAGCGGGAGTCGCATCCGACAGCCGCCACGACCACGCGAGCGGCACGCTGATCGTCCGGCCGTCGACCAGGCCGGCGATGATCGCTTCGTCGCTGACCTGGATCGTCCTGATTCGCGCTTCGGCCATCCGACTCTCTCCATCGTCCTGACGACTACGCCGGCACGGCCGCCGCGGGGACGCGGAGGTGGGCGAGCGCGGCGTCGGCGGACTTCAAGCCGGATGCCAGGGTGTCGCCGACGGAGACGCCGGAGCGGTAGCTGCCGGCCAGGAAGACGCCGGGGCAGGCGCGCTCCACGGCGTCCATGCGGCGCTGCGCCTGGCCGTAGCCCAGCACGTACTGCGGGATGGCGCGCGGCCAGTGGTGGTGGTGCGAGAAGACGGGATCGCCCCGCACCCCCAGCAGCGCGCGCAGCTCGTCGGCCACCACGTTCGCCAGCCGGTTGGGCGGGAGCGCCGCCATCTCCGGCGCGCGGATCCCGCCGACGAAGGTGGTCAGCGAGACGTGCCCCGCCGGCGCGCGGCCGGGAAACATCGTCGACGTGAAGAGGACGCCCATGATCCGGCGCCGCTCCACGCGCGGGATCAGCATCCCGAAGCCGTCCAGCGGGTGCGCCACGTGCTCGCGTCGGAATCCCTGTACCAGCACGGCCACCGGCGCGTGCGGGATGGCCGCGAACGCCTCCGCGTCCTCCGCGCCGATCCCGTCGATCTCCATCGCCCCCAGCGCGTGCGCCGGGACGGCCAGGACCACGGCGTCGAACGCCTCCTCGGTGGCGTCCGTCTCCACCGCCCACCCGCCGGGAAGCTGGCGGACGGCGCGCACCGGCGTCCCCAGGGCCACCGCGCCCCCCAGCCCGGCGGCGAGCGCGCGCGGAAGCTCCTCCATCCCCTCCGCGAACGAGTAGATGGAGGGGTCGCGGCTCCCCCCCGCGGCGCGCCGGGCGCGGGCCGCCGCCTTGGCGCCGCGCAGCAGCGAGCCGTGCTCGTCCTCCATCCCCACCAGCCGCGGGAAGGCGCTCCGGGCCGAGAGCCGGTCGGGGTCGCCCGCGTAGATCCCCGCCACGAACGGCTCCACCAGGTAGTCCAGCACCTCGCGCCCCAGCCGCCGCCGCACCAGCTCCGACACGCTCTCGTCCACCTCGCGCGACGGGCCCGCCAGCGGCTCCGCCAGCACGCGCAGCCTGGCCGGGAGCGAGAGGAGGCGCGTGGCCAGCAGCCGCGGCGGCGACGCGGGGACGGCCAGCGGGCGGCCGCCGCGCACCACGTAGCGGCGGCGCGCCTCGGGGCGCGTGGGGAGGAGGTGCGGCTCCAGCCCGGCCTCGCGGAAGAGGGCGCGGACGGCGGGCGAGGGCTCGGCCAGCGAGTTGGCGCCGAGCTCGGCCAGGAAGCCCCCCTGGCGCACCGAGCCGATCACCCCGCCCGCGCGCGCCCCCGCCTCGAAGACGCGCACCCGCACGCCGGCGCGCGCCAGCCGCCACGCCGCCGCCAGCCCCGCCAGCCCCGCCCCCACCACCGCCACCGATCGCTCGTCGTGCATGCGCCTCCCGGCCCTCCGTCGCGCGATTGCCCCTTCGTTTCCCCAAGGTTGTGCGAAGTTGATGCGCTGGGCAAGCCCCGCGATTATCTTGCTGAGCGATCTCTCCCGCGGTCCCGCCGTTCCATCCCCCAGCCGAAGGGACGATCCGCATGATCGACGCGGCGGTGCTGGACCGCAGGCGCACCGGGCTGCCGCGCGGGCTGCGGATCTCGGCGCGGGCGTTCGACCGGCTGGAGCACGCGTGGGAGGGCGCCGCCGCGCAGCGGGTGCAGTCCACCGTGCTCGCCGGGTCGTTCCTCGTCTCCATCGCCGCCATCGAGGCCAACCGGCTGGGGCTCCTCCCGGCGCCCCTGGACGCGCGGCTCCCCACCAACCACCTGGCGGCCATCTACGTGGCCTTCACCCTCCTCCTCCTCCTGGAGGTGGTGGGGCTCGTCTTCGCGTTGCCGCGATCGGTGGCCGACTCGGTGGGGAAGCAGTTCGAGCTGCTGTCGCTGATCCTGCTGCGGAAGGCCTTCCTGGAGGTGGCCTCGTTCCCCGAGCCGGTGCGGTGGGCGGACGTGGCGGACGCGGTCCCGCGCGTGGCGGCGGACGTGGGCGGGGCGCTGCTGATCTTCGTGGTGCTGGGCTTCTACTACCGCAGCCAGCGGCACCTTCCCATCTCCACCGTGGTGGACGACCGCTCCAGCTTCATCGCGGTCAAGAAGCTGCTGGCGCTGGCGCTGCTGGCGACGCTGGCGCTGCTGGGGGCGATCGACGGGTGGCGGCTGGTGGTGGAGGGAAGGGAGGAGACGTTCTTCACCACCTTCTACACGGTGCTGATCTTCACCGACATCCTGGTGGTGCTGGTGTCGCTGCGGTACAGCTCGGAGTACCGCGTGGTCTTCCGCTACTCCGGCTTCGCGGCCGCCACGGTGCTGATCCGCCTGGCGCTGACCGCGCCGCCGTACGTCAACGCCGCGCTGGGCCTCGGCGCCGCCGTCTTCGCGCTGGGCCTGACCCTGGCCTACAACGCCTTCGCCCCCGTCCTGGGCCCCTCGTCCACGGAGGACGAGCACCCGGAGTGACCTCGCGGCCGCGGGCGGTCTTCCCGATCCTATGCCAGGTGCCGTAATCGGACCGCGCAATCGATTCTCGCCGACGGTCGGTGCCTCGTGCTCCCCGAGCCGCCCGAACTGCGTCATCGAGGGGATGTGGAGCCGGGGCCGGCTTCCGCGCCGGCCTTGAGCGGGGCTCGAGAACGGCGTTGGGAGGAGGCGCCGCCCGCAAGTTGGTACCTGACGTGGTGCGGGTGACGAACTGGTCTCCGGCGCACGTCGTTTCCTGATAACGCGCTGGACAAGGTCGCTATCCCGCCACCGCGCGTACATATCCGCGCAATGCCCCGGCAGCGCTCAGCACATCCGATTGATTGGATGGGATTTACTGGCGCTTGACGTGACGGTTTAGGAGCATTACCTGGATTGGAGTGGATTCGGCTATGCGCGCCCATCGGTGGCGTTCGCACGAATGCCTTCCACTGAACAACCAGTTAGGCCGCTGGGCAAGCATCGCGGCAGCCGCAGGAAGTCTCTTCCGCGGCTGCCGTTCGTTTCCTCCTGGTCCGTCTCAGGCGGCAAGTCGCCGCACGACCTCTCTCGCGCCCTTCCGGTACACCGTGAGGCACACCAGCTCATCGTCCGGGTCGCGGACCTCCCACCAGCGACTATGCTCTTGCTTGACGATGGTGTAGGCGGGCTTCTCGGCGGCAGCGGGCGCGGGTTCCTTCGGCTTCCGTGGCATCGTAGACTCCATCCTCTTGACCCGGGCCGTCCAGCAGGGCAGCTTTGGTGAGCGGACGGCCTTCGGGTCGTTCCGTGTTGAGGCTGGTCGGTTCTTCTTGGCGGGAGAGCGGCCAGCCTTGTTCTTTCACCCTACTGTCAGTAATATATCTGACAAGAGGAAACTTGTCAAGGTTTACTCTGACAGCGGAGGCGCGTTGAACTTCAAGGAAGCGACGGACCTTCTGATCCAGAAGGTGACTGTAGCTGACATCGCAGAAGCCTGTGGCTCGCACGTCAATTCCGTCGAACGCGCGCGGCTCAGCCCGGACACACGCCACTATCGCGAGCCACCACCAGGGTGGATTGCCGCGGTGGCGCGCTTAGCCCGCCACCGCGGTCGACAACTGATTGCACTCGCCGAGGTACTTGAACGGAGTAGCGGTCCCCACCACTAATTTAGGAATCTCGATGGCTTGCTCTCGGGGCGCAGCATCACCCGATGCCCACACCCAACGTCGACTATTTGCCGCCTCCGCCGGCTATTGCCAGAATCCTGGCTGCCCGAATGAACTCTTCGTAGATGCAGCCGGTGAATCGTTCCACATCGCCGAGATGGCACATGTTTTTGCTGCGAACGACGATGGCCCCAGAGCCAAGCCTGAGCTGAGCAAAGAGGAGCGAGGTGCTTTCGAGAACTTGGTCGTTCTCTGCGCAAACTGCCACACTATGGTGGACAAGGCGCCGGACGCTTTTCCGGACTCGATGATACTCGGATGGAAGCGCGAGCACGCGAATAAGCTTCAAGGACTCTTCGGAGCTGTGCGGTTCGATGATCGCATTGCGGCCCGCCAAGCGGTAGAACTTCTTCTAGTGCAGAATCTCGCAATCTTCCAACAGTACGGACCTCACATAGAAGCCGCTCGCAATCCAGAGAGTGGCGCCGCGGAGCAATGGAAGCGGAAGATGCTCACGAGCATTTTGCCTAACAATCGGCGCGTACTTGCTATTCTCGATGCCAACCATCATCTACTTGGCGGTAGTGAGAAGTTGACGCTTGAACGGTTCCGCCAACACATCGACGACCTTGAGGCATTTCACATCGAGGGAAACAGGCAGGATGCTTCTCGCTTCCCTAGCGATCTGTCGAAAATTCTGGAGAGTTGACGCATGGGAGATGTGACTACTTGGGTCGCCCAACGACTTGCGAAGGACGGGGGACGAGTGACGGTCGTTGATCGCACTCCTGAGGACTTTTTGGTGATCGAGTCAGAGGGCGGTTACACTTTCTTGGTTGCCGTACTCGGCGTTCAAAAAATCGTTCAGGTTTCGAACGTGCAGCCTCTCTTTGCCGGCGCTACGAAGCCCGAATTGGTGGTGAACGTGCCCTCGAAAACGTTGTGGAGCGGAGCTGCCATTGACTTCGTCCATTCCAGACCAGCAGCATTCGGCACGATGGGTGACATCGCTCGCGCGGCCGAGACGCAGGCTGCCGCGTCCTTCCGTGACAAGAAGATGGGGTTCTTCATAAATGCCTTGGAGCAGCACACGAACGTATCAACCGTCTCTTATGTCTATGACTCCGTCTTTCGAGCCGAGCGCTGGAACGGAGAAAGCATCACCATTGCGGTGATAGAGGCATACAACATGAGCGCTGAAGATGTGCGAAATGCCAGAACGCGAGTCGGTCACTTTGATGTAGTAGTCAAGTCCTCAAGCTACGGCTCGATTACTGAACAGGCGGAGGCGGCCGCTCAATCAATGGGCGCTCAGGCGCTCACGTTTGGCGGGCTGTTGCAACGCCTCGCGAGATGATCCGATCTAATGTAATTGCGGACCTGAAGCAGCTTGCTGTCGTGCTGGGGTCAGTTGCCGAAGGAACCGAGTGGCATTTGTTTGGTTCAGTCAACCGAGACAAGATCGACGCATCAGACATCGACTTGATGATCGTCTGTAGGAGCGATGCTCAGGCCGATTCGCTTCGACGAGCGATAGACCCTGACTCATTCTCGTTGCCGCTTCACCTGGCTCTCTTGACTTTCGACGAGGCGGCAGCGATTGATGCAACCTACGTGCAACAGAGCACTGTCATTCTTCGAATCGATTCTTAGCTGGACTGTCAAAGCAGTCCCGCGCACAAAGGCCTAACCGTTCCGTGTGGAACGGCCTCCCGAGGGGGGCCGAAAGCCGTCCTAATCGCCGTCAGCGGCCTAACAATCGGCTGCAGCGGATGCGGGGCCTTGCATGCTTTCGGCGCGACGAAAGGCTTGCGCGCCGGCCCCGCACCCCTGACCCTTGTGTCGTTAGGCCGCTGGGCACGCTGGCGTCGCAATCCCAATCAAACCTGTTCTAAGCGCGGACCTCGCTCGACCCCTATGCCAGCGTTCTTCGCCAACGACGAGGTCCAGGCCGCAACAATCAGCGCAATCGCTGCTGTGCTCGGCGTGCTCCTCGGCGCTGCAACCACGTGGTACGCGAGCGTCGCTGCAGAGAGGAAGAGATGGGAGCGGGAGGACCAAGTACGGTTCGTCGACGCTCGGCGGGCTCTCTATGCCGAGTTCCTCGGCGAAGTTAGTAGGGCCGTACACTCGAGTGATCCCGAAACAGGGCGCACGAGTCCGGCGGACATGCTGGGAGTCTTTCGCACTTTAGCGGCGATCGAACTCGTCGCGACTGACGAAGTGGCAAACGCGGCCGCGATGTTTGCAAAGGCAGTAGATGCGCAGCTAAGCGCTCCGCGATCGCATGGCTCCTCTTCACCGGCATGGTTTGACGCCAGACGCCAGTTCATTGCTAGTGTGCGGAAAGAGCTCGGCGTGACATCCTCGCGGCCAGAGCCCGAGTAGGCGTTCCCGGCGCTGATCCGGGTAGCGCGGCCTGACAATCGGCTGCAGGGGATGCGGGTCGTCCATGATTCGCCGAACGACAGGCTCGCGCGCCGGCCCCGCACCCCTGACCCTTGCGTCGTTCGCCGCCTGGCGGCGGACGCAGCAGCGCAGGCGATCCCTATCGTTGAAGCAACCGATGCTGCGCCGGGCGCCGCATCGGTTGCACGCGCTCGCAGCCCGGCTCAACCGTGGAGCCGCTACCCCTTCCAACGCTCTCTGGTGATGCGTTTACCTTCTTACGTGCTCCGCGGGATCGCGACTGGTCTCGCCGCGCTCCTCCTGGCGGGCGTCGGCTGCGCTCGCCAGGCGAGCCGTGGCCCCTCTCCGGTCGCCACGCCCGTAGCGGCGGCGCTCACCGCCGTGGCCGCCGGGGGCGAGATCCCGGCGGACCTGGTCGTCACCTACGACGACGCGCATGGGATGTGGGGCGGCATGACCATCACTCTCTCCGGCAACGGAGACTACCGGCTGGACGAGATGAACCCGTCCGCCGGCCAGTCCCGGTCGCTCCGCGGGCGCGTTCCGGAGGCGGATGTCCGTGCCCTGGCGGCGCTCCTGGTCGAGGCCGAAGTGTGGCGCCAGGTGACCCCGCCGCGCACGGCCGTCCCGGACGAGAGCCGCGCCTACCTGCGGGTGCGCGCCGCCGGCGGGGAAGTCACCATCTGGGAGTGGTACAACGAGGTGCTCCGCAACGGACGCATCGGTCGGGTGCGCGACCGCATGGCCACACTGGGTCGCGGCTTCCCGGATGCCCTCGCGCCGCCGCCGGTTCCCTCCGACTGAGGAGCGGGCCTTCCCGTATCGTCGGACCACTGGACGAACGTCGCGGCGAGCCGCAGGTCACCCTTCCACGACTTCGCCGCACGACAGGCTTGCGCGCCGGCCCCTCACCCCTGACCCTTGTGCCGTTCGGCGGCCCAGCCACGAGAGAGCGATGAGTGAACCGAAGTTGCGGGCCGACTTCAACGGAGTCTTCGGCGATCTGCTCTGCCTGTCCCATGCGGATACGAGCCAGGACGAAGCCGGCAACACAGTTCAGCTCCGTGCCGGCATGATCGTCACTGCCTTCGACGAGGACTACGACGACGACGGCAACCGGGACGATCTCCTGGCCCGCGGTGTCGTGGAGCCCTCTCCTGATTGGCTGACGTGCAACGGCTCGCGGTGGGCGTTGAGAATCGACGCGGACGGCATCCGCAACGCCTCGGATCTACATGGCAGTCGCGCAGCCGCACCTGAGTAGCTGGCTGGCTGCGGAGCGCGCACACGCCGCCGAAACCAAGCATTGCGGCAGGCGCAGCACGGCCCTGTCGTCCACCTCGCCGGACGTCAACGCCGCGCTGGGCCTCGGCGCCGACGTCTTCGCGCTCGGCCTCACCCTGGCCTACACGCATTGCCCCGGTTCTGGGCCCGTCCGCGGGGGCCGAGCGCCCGGAGTGACCTCGCGGCCGTCCAGGGCGATAGGCGCGCGGCCCCGCTCGCGGGAGTGACAGGATCGATGGGGATGGAGAAAAGCAGAGGGCGGCCTCCCCCGAGGCCGCCCTCCTGCCATTCCATCCCGCCCGCGCCGACGCGAACGACGACGAAGCGCAAAGACGACACACGCTGTGCGGCGACAATAAAGTCGGCTACTGAGGTACCGGCAAGTATGCGGGAGTTTGAGAAACTTCGAAGAACAACTCGGCTACTGAGCACCCACTCAGCGGAAATTCGGACAATAGACCACAAGATAATAAACTCGGCTACTCGCAAGAGCGGCAGGACGGCAAAAAGCCTCTTCGCCCGGCTGCCCACCCCCCACCCCCACCCCACCCACCGCGCTCCGATCCCCCGTTCCAAACTACCCTCATTACAGTACCTTCTCCGGCCTCTCCCGTGGGATGTGTCCAGAAGGCTACTGCTGCGACCCGAGCGTTGCGCAGTCACCCTGTCCAGCGGTTGCCGCACCGCGCTCTGCGCGCTTTGGTACTCCGCGCGCGCTGATCCGCTCGTTGCTTGCGTTCGACTGCGCGCGGTAGGCCTCGGCCTCGCTGACCCTGGTGTGGAGGGTTCAGTTATGCTGGTCGACTTTCGTGTCTAAGCGGTCAGTTTAGACTGACCCCGTCACAGGCTAGTCCTCTTGTTCAGGGGGTAACGAGTACGGGTCGCCGGCCGAGTCACACTGGATCGGCCGGCGACCCGGTAGTTCCAAGACGCGCTGCTGCGCAAGAGGACGCTGCGCGGAAACCACGGAATACGCGTGCATCGACCCGGGATTCCCGGACGCCGCTCCTGCCCGCGCCAGGGTGGACGGCCGGAGGGTCAGCTTGAGTTCGACGCCACCCCTTTCCGCCTCGACTAGCGCCACACGTTTGCTGAACAATTCGCGGACCAACCATTGATCGCGCACCAATCCGAACCACCGTATCGTGCACTCTGCTCATAACTTGCGTCTGAGATTCGACCCCGGAGATCAGGCGCGCTACTCGCGGTTCCCGCGAATAGCCCACCCGGACCGCATCATGGCGCGTAGTGCCTGCGCCGACGAGTCGTCGGCCATCGCGGCCCCGCTCACCCACCCCGTTGCCAGCGCGCTCAGGAACAGGTCGCGTCCACGCACCCACGGGTGGGCGCCACCATCGTGCTGGGCCGCGCGAAGGAACTCCTCGGTCGTGGTGATGAACCCCTGGCAGGTGAGCGACAGCGGCGAGCCATCCTCCGAAAGCGCGTCCCGCAGGGGGGCCGGGAGACCGTCGAAGGCGGTCACCCAGTCGATCAGCGCGTCCAGCCAGCGAGCCAGCCTCTCCGTTGAGTCGACTTCCTCGCGCTGGATCGCGGCGCGGCGAGCGTCGAGCTCCTGGTCGCGAGCCTGAAGGAGGGCGGCGAGCAGCGCGTCGCGACTCGCGAAGTGCCGGTAGAGCGTGCCTGCACCCACGCCAGCCCGCTTGGCGATTGCGTCGAGTGACCCCGCCACTCCCTGCTCCGAGAAAAACTGCTCCGCGACTTCGAGGATGTGCGAGCGATTCCGCTGCGCGTCCATGCGCGGCTTCCGTGCGCCCATTCCAGTTTCGTCCATGCCCTCGCCTCCTCCCGTTGACAAAACGGAGAGTAGCTCCGTATAATTGTTTCGGCAAGCGGAGACAACCTCCGCTTAGATGATACCCACGCGGTTCGGAAACGGTCGAGGCAGAGGTGCTGGCCTCGGATGGGCGTGTGGTCTCCGTGCCAGGCCAGAGCGAGGCGCGTCCAGGCGGCCTGACATCAATCGAGAATTCGCCCCCGCAGCTGGGCGAGACTCAACGACTTCTCGCGGCGCGCGATCGTATCGCGCACTGGAATATGGGGATCTAGCGAATGAGCGACCTTGCCACGCTGTCCGCGGCACCGACGAACACGAACAGAACGGACGACAAACTTGCTCGCGAGTCCGCGATCGCCATCTGGGTGCTGGTGGTCTCGTCTTTCACGGTGATTCTCAACGAAATGATGATGGCGGTCGCCCTGCCGCGCGTGATGGGCGATCTGGGGATCACCGCATCAACCGGCCAGTGGCTGACGACCGGCTACATGTTGACGATGGCCGTCGTCATCCCTGCTACGGGGTTCCTGACCGAGAGGCTCCGTATGAGGGCTGTTTTCACCCTGGCGATGGCGCTGTTCGTTGTCGGAACGATCATCGCCGCAACCGCACCTGGTTTCACCGCGCTGCTGCTTGGCCGCCTGATCCAGGCGGTGGGTACAGCGATCGTGACACCTTTGGGATTCACCGCCATCGCCACCCTGGTACCGCCATCCCGCACCGGGCGCGTGATGGCCCTGATGACCATCGCGATCGCCGTCGCCCCCGCCTTTGGGCCGGCGGTCGCCGGCGCGATCCTGTCGGTCGCAGGCTGGCGCTGGCTGTTCATCTTCATCCTGCCGATCGGTGCCAGCTGCCTCGTCATCGGCAATTGGATGATCCGCGTTCCGAGTACCTCGCGCAAGGCCAGGCTCGACCTGCTGTCGGTCGTCCTTTCGGCCATAGGCTTCGCCAGCTTCGTATATGGCCTCTCATCCTTCGGTGAAGGCGCCGGTGAGCATGCCGTAGTGTCTCCCTGGACCGCCATGTTCGCCGGTGTGTTCGTGATCGCGTTGTTCGTCGCGCGGCAGTTGCACTTGCAGAAGTCCGATCGCGCCCACCTGGATATGCGGCCGTTCGCGACCCGCACCTTCAGCCTCTCGATCTTCACGATGGTGTTCTTCATCACGCCCGCCACGGGCATGATGACCCTCATGCCGGTCGTGCTGCAGACGTCCTATGGTCTGAATCCGTTCCAGACCGGCCTGTTCATGGCTCCCGGCGGAATCACCATCGCCATCATCTCCGCCGTCGTCGGCCGCTTTTACGACCGCATCGGGGCTCGTCCGCTCATGGTCACGGGATCGATCATCGATGCCGCGGGGCTCGCGGTCCTGTCCAGCCTGTCGCCGGGTACTCCCATCTGGATGCTGCTGGGCACGTACGTCTTCATCATCGTTGGTCAGGCCCTGCTGTGGACTCCCGTATTCGCCGCGGCGCTCGGGATTCTGGACAAGCATCTGCTTCCCCACGGCAGCGCCATCACCAACACGGTCCAGCAACTCTCCGGGGCGGCGGGCATCGCCATCAGTTTTTCCCTCGTGGCGTCCGTCAGCGCCAGATACGTGGCAGCCGGAGAAGGCGCTGCCTCGGCGATGGCCCACGGGGCACAGCTGACCTACCTGGTCGGTAGCGGCCTCGTTCTTCTGGCCCTCGGTGGCTCCCTGCTGCTTCCGCGCAAACTTCGCATCGGGACGACGCCGATTGCGGCTCACTAACGTTGCTGGCCACCCGGCAGGAACGAGCATCCCAGGGATGACCCGTGTTCACCCGCGACATCATCCACGAGCGAATCCGCGCATCGCGAATGCGGCTCCTCGCACCTTCTGGTTTACGCAAAAGAGGAAATCATGAAGATCGGTATTCTGGGCGCGGGCCACATCGGCGCCACGCTGGTGACGAAGCTGAGCGCGGCCGGGCACGACGTGAAGGTCGCCAATTCGCGCGGTCCCGAGACGATCGACGCCGGCATCCTCAGGAACGGTGCACGTGCGGTCACCTCGGCGGAGGCGGTCACGGGGGTCGATGTGGTGATCCTATCCGCGCCGCTTGGCGCCATCCCCCGGATCGCGCCCCTGTTCGCCGACGTGCCCGCCGAAACGGTGGTCATCGACACGTCCAACTATTACCCCATGCGTGACGGCGAAATCGCGGCGATCGAAGGGGGGCAGACCGAGAGCGAGTGGGTCGCCGGGCAGATCGGCCGCCCGATCGCCAAGGCCTGGAACGCGATCGGGTCCGCATCATTCGCCGACAAGGGCGCACCCGCGGGCGCAGCGGGCCGCATCGCGATCCCCGTGGCCGCCGATGGCGACCGGGAGCGCGACGTGGCGATGACGCTGGTCGACGAGACCGGTTTCGACGCGGTCCATTCAGGCGCGCTCGCCGAGTCCTGGCGCCAGCAGCCCGGAGCGCCCTGTTACTGCACGGACCTCAGCCGCGAGGAGATGCCCGCCGCCCTCGCCTCGGCGGAACGGGCGCGCCTGCCCAGGCGCCGCGACCTCTCGATCGAGGCGATCATGGAGCGGGTGGGTGACAGCACCACCAACCCTGATTCCGACTATGCCGTGCGCCTGACCCGCGCGCTGTTCATGTGAAGGCGGTCATGGGCTGGCCGACCGGCCACAACCGTGAGGCGTGACATGGCTCGTCACATGATCATCGGCATGCATCTGGGGAACGGGTACGGTGCGCTGGGCGGCTCCTGGCGCATGCCGGGTGTCGATCCCACCAGCTATACCAGCTTCGACGCAAAGGTCCGGCAGGCGCAGGCGGCGGAGCGTGGCAAGCTGCACTTCCTTTTCCTGCCCGACGGGCCCAGCGCCGTTTCCGCCGACATCGAGTACGAGGCGCCCGGCTTCAACCTTGACGTGATGATGACGTTGGCCGCCGTGGCGCGCGGCACCGAGCGGATCGGGATGGTGGCGACCGGCTCCACGACCTTCAACGAGCCGTTCAATCTCGCGCGTCAGTTCAAGGCGCTCGACATCATGAGCCACGGCCGCGCGGGTTGGAACGCGATCACCTCGGCGGGTGACGACGTGGCCGCGAACTACGGCGTGCGCATCCCGTCCAGCGCCGACCGGTACGGACGGGCGCACGAGGTGATCCAGCTCGTGCAGGCGCTCTGGGGCAGTTGGGGCAAGGACGCCTGGGTGCACGACCAGGCCAGCGGGCAGTTCGCCAGGGCGGCCGAGGTGGCGCCGATCAACCTGGGCGGCAAGTTCGTCGCCTCGCGCGGGCCGCTCTACATCCCTCCATCCGAGCAGGGACAGCCGGTCGTCTTCCACGCGGGCGGCGCCAGCGCCAATGCGCTGGCCCTCGCCGGCCGCTACGCCAGCGCCGTCATCGGCGCGGCATTCACCGTGGAGGATGCCCATGCGCAGCGCACCGCTTTCCGCGACGCGGCAAAACGTGCCGGACGAGATCCGGACGAGATCAAGTTCATCCCCGGCCTGATGACGACGATCGCCGGCGACAAGCGCGCCGCGCTCGATCGCCGCATCACCCTGACCGAACGCGCCTTCCCGCAGCGTGCCGCCTATCTGCAGCAGATGCTGGGCGTGCGGATCGATCCTGCTCGGCTCGACGAGCCACTGTCGCCAGAACAGCTCGCCGCGGCGCGTCCGTCCTCGGGCGATCCGCGATCCAGCCATGCCCTGAAGATCGCCCGCGAGGGCTGGAGCCTGCGTGACGTACTTGCCCACGGCGTAATCGATTACCAGCCCGTCGTCGCCGGCCCGCCGATCGAGGTAGCCGACCACATGCAGCGCTGGTTCGAGGCAGAAGCCGCCGACGGCTTCTGGGTGGCGCCAGACGTCTACCACGATGGCCTCGAAGATTTCGTCGACCACGTCGTGCCGATTCTGCAGCAGCGCGGCCTGTTCCACCTCGATTACGCGGGCACCACGCTGCGCGACCATCTCGGTGCACCCGCCCAATACGGGCTGGATCATCGCATCCTGCGTTGAGCCGCGCCACGCCTCTTCCCATTCGACATCCACACAGACAGCCGGATAGCAATCATGGCGACCGACAACAGCCCACTCATCTTCCTCATGGGCGTCACCGGCCAGACCGGCCGCTACATCCTGGAGGATTTCGACCGGATCCCGGGCGACACGCGTGTCCGCATCGGGGTGCGCAAGCAGGAGGATCTGGAGCGGTTCCGCAATGAAGGTCGCGACGCGGTGCTGTTCGACCTCGACGATCCGCGCACGTTCGGGCCCGCGCTCTGTGGTGTCGACCGGCTCAATATCCTGACCGGCTACACGATCGCCATGACGCACCAGACCAAGACGCTGGTCGACGCCGCCAGGAAGGCGGGGGTGAAGCACATCGTCAATCAGGGCGTCTTCGCCAACGACGACTGCACCGACTCGAAATTCTCCTGGTTCGCGCTGGTCGAGTGCTACATGGAGGCCAGTGGCATCGCGTGGACGCATCTGCACCCGAACATGTTCATGGATGGAATGTTGAACGTGTCGCCGCCGAGGGGCGGCTCGTTCCCGGTGTTCTGGGGAGAGCAGCGGGTCGGCTACATCGCCGTTGCGGATATTGCGGCGGTCACGGCCAAGGTCTTGCGCGACGGACCCGAAAAACACGCCTCGAAGAACTATTATCTCAGCACCGAGACGATGACGGGACCCGAGCTCGCCATCCTGTTGAGCGAGGTCCTGGGCCGCACGATCACCTGCGACGTGCGCCATCCAGCGGACATGGAAACCATGTTCAGGGCGGGCGGGTTGAAGGTCGAGGACTGGTACGCCAGGAGCTCGATCGAATTCTGCACACAACTGGCCGACGGGCGGCTGGGCTATTTCGGCACAGTGCGCGACGACATCCCATATCTGCTGGGTCGGCCCGGAACCAGTTTCCGTGCTTGGGCGACAGCACACCGGGCCGAACTGCTCGATCTGGTTGATCAGCGCGCCGACGAAACTCCCATGGAATAAGCCGGCGATTTTCGCAGGGTGGGAGTCATCGCAGAAGCGCCTTGCCAGCGCATGCCAAGCGCCTCCGCCTGTCCCAGATCGGATCGGAACCCGGCGAAAAGAGCGTCGCGGGCTGCCATGACCGATTGGAACCGCATCCGTTCCTGGAACCGGGCGGCAGCACTGTAGAAGAGCTCGTCGGGAAGCAGATCTGGGAACACGCCGCTCAGAGCTGGTCGTCGCTGAACTCCGATCGTTCAAGGTGGACGCAGCGAGCGTGCCCCTGAGCGCGCAGATTTCGGTGAAGGTGCGCGCCCACCCCTTCGCAAAGCAGACGCCGCCACTCTTGCGAGCGGCGGCGCCTGCGTGAGTCGCCGAGTTTATTCCGGAGTAGCCGACTTTATTGTCTCCGAACAGGGCGCGCGTGGAATGCCGCGTTCGCCCTCTACTCCACCGTCACGCTCTTGGCCAGGTTGCGGGGCTGGTCCACGTTGGTGCCGCGGAGGACGGCGATGTGGTAGGCCAGCAGCTGCAGCGGCACGCTCGCCAGGATGGGGGTGAGCATGTCGATGGTGCGCGGGATGGTGATGGCGTGGTCCACCACCTCCAGCAGCTCGTGGTCGTCCTCGCTGATCACCCCGATGATGCACCCGCCGCGCGCCTTCACCTCGTCGATGTTGCTGCGCACCTTGTCGTAGACCGCGTCCTTGGGCGCGATCACCACCACCGGCATCTCCTCGTCGATCAGCGCGATGGGGCCGTGCTTCATCTCGGCCGCCGGGTACCCCTCGGCGTGGATGTAGCTGATCTCCTTGAGCTTCAGCGCCCCCTCCAGCGCGGCCGGGAAGTTGTAGCCGCGCCCCAGGTACAGGAAGTTCCTGGAGTCCACGTACTCCTCGGCCAGCTTCTGGATGGCCAGGTCCATCTCCAGCAGGTGGCTCACCTGCTCCGGGAGGTTCTGCAGCGCGCGCACGATCTCGCGGCCGCGGCTGGCCGAGAGCGTCCCGCGCAGCCGCCCCAGGTGCACCGTGATCATCGCCAGCACCACCACCTGGCTGGTGAACGCCTTGGTGGAGGCCACGCCGATCTCCGGCCCCGCGTGCAGGTAGACGCCCGCGTCCGTCTCGCGCGGGATGGTCGACCCCACCGCGTTGACGATCCCCAGCGTGGTGGCGCCCTGCTGCTTGGCCTCGCGCATGGCCCACAGCGTGTCGGCCGTCTCTCCGCTCTGGGAGATGGAGATGGTGAGCGTCTTGGGCTCCACCACGGGGCGGCGGTAGCGGAACTCGCTGGCGTACTCCACGTCCGTGGGGATGCGCGCCAGGTCCTCCAGCATGTATTCGCCGATCAGCCCGCTGTGCCAGCTGGTGCCGCATCCCAGGATGATGATGCGCTCGATCTCGCGCAGCTCCTCGTCCATCCCGGTGAGGCCGCCCAGCTTGACGCTCCCCTCCTCCAGCAGCAGCCGCCCGCGCATGGTCTCGCGCAGCGTGGCCGGCTGCTCCATGATCTCCTTGAGCATGAAGTGCGGGTAGCCGCCGCGCTCCACCTCGCTCAGGTCCCAGTCCACGCGGCTCACCGGGCGGTTCACCGGGCCCTGGCCGCGGCGGTGCACCGTGTAGCCCTCGCGGGTCACGGTGGCCATGTCGCCGTCGTCCAGGTACACTACGTCGCGCGTCTGCGCGATCACGGCGGCGGCGTCGCTGGCCACGAAGGTCTGCCCGTTCTCGCCCACGCCGATCAGGAGCGGGCTCCCCAGCCGCGCCGCCACGATCTTCCCGGGATCCCTGGTGGAGATCACCGCGATCCCGTACGTCCCCTCGATCTGCGACAGCGCCGCCTCCACCGCGCGCTCCAGCTTCCCGGCGCGCTCGCCGTCGGCGGTGTTGAAGATCTCCTCGATCAGGTGCACCAGCACCTCGGTGTCGGTGTCGGAGGAGAAGACGTGCCCCTTCCCCTGCAGCACCTTCTTGAGGGTGCCGGCGTTCTCGATGATCCCGTTGTGGACCACGGCGAAGTCGCCGTTCTCCGAGACGTGCGGGTGGGCGTTCTTCTGGTTGGGGGGGCCGTGCGTGGCCCAGCGCGTGTGGCCGATCCCGTAGACCCCCTCCACCGGCTCCGCCACCAGCAGCTTCTCCAGCTCGGCGATCTTCCCGGCCTCCTTGCGCACCAGCAGGGTGCCGTTCTTCGCCACGGCCACGCCGGCCGAGTCGTACCCGCGGTACTCCAGCCGCTTGAGCCCCTGGATCAGGAGGGGCGCAACCTGCTGCTCACCGATGTATCCCACGATCCCGCACATAGGCTTCGTCCCGCGTGGATTGTGTATGACGCGCTTTCGATGTTCGACCGGAGTTCTGAACAGAAGTGCTTGGTGCTTAGTCCCTGGTCCTTGGAACCGCGTCGGCCGGCTCTGATGCTGCTCCGGAGCCGGCCGGGCGAAGCATTCTTCCGGCGCCTCGCGCGCGGTTTTCGCTCCCGCTATCCGCTTGATTCAAAAGCTGTTCCCGTCCGTCGGCGTGGCGCGGCAGATGCGATGCGGCTCTCATTTCCGCACCTACGCACCTACGCACCTACGCACCTACGCACCTCCCGTCACGCCGGCAGCGCCGCCCGCAGCGCCTCCACCAGCCCCACGGCCTCCTCGCGCGTCGGCGCCTCGCAGATGATGCGGACGATGGGCTCGGTGCCGGAGGGGCGCAGGTGCGCCCAGCTCTTCCGCTCGGCCCAGGAGAGGCGCAGGCCGTCCTGGCGGTCGGCGTGGGCCTCGGGGAACCGCGCGGCCAGGGCGTCGTAGACGGCGTCCAGCGGCTGCGACGGGCGCGGAAGCTTCTCCTTGACGATCTCGTAGCGCCCCAGCTCGCCCGCCAGCGCGGAGAGCGGCTGCCCGGTCTCGGCCAGGAGCTGGAGGATCAGCGCGGCGGCCACGGGGGCGTCGCGCGTCAGGTGGACGTCGGGGAGGATCACCCCGCCGTTCCCCTCGCCGCCGATGGAGGCGCTTTCCGCCTGCATCCGCCGCGCCACGTTGATCTCCCCCACGGCGGCCCGGTGCAGCGTCACCCCCGCGCGCTCCGCCACGTCGTCCATCAGCCGGCTGGTCGACAGGTTGGTGACGACGGCGCCGGGGCGGTGGCGGAGAACCAGCGCCGACGCCAGCGCCAGCGTGTAGTCCTCGCCGATCGCCTCGCCCCGCTCGCTGACCAGGGAGAGGCGGTCCACGTCGGGATCGGTCGCCAGGCCGACGACGGCGCCGGAGGTCCGGACCAGCGCCTCCAGCTCCTTCAGGTTCTCGGCGACCGGCTCGGGCTCGCGGGGGAAGAGGCCGTCCGTCTCCAGGTTGATGGCCTCCACCGTGCACCCCAGCCGCTCCAGCAGCTGCGGGAAGATGTTGCCGCCGGCGCCGCGCACGCAGTCCAGCGCCACGTGGAAGCGCCTGGAGCGGATCAGCTCCACGTCCACCATGGGGATGGCCAGGATGCGCTCCAGGTGGCGCTCCACGGCGCCGGCGTCCTCGCGCCACCGCCCCAGGTCGCGCCACGCGGCGCGGGGGATCTCGCCCTCGGTGAAGGCGCGCATCTCCCTCCCCTCGTCGGCGTCCAGGAACATCCCGCTGGGGCCGATGAACTTGAGCGCGTTCCACTCGATGGGGTTGTGGCTCGCCGTGACCGCCAGCCCGCCCGCGGCCTGCAGGTCCTCCACGGCCAGCTGCACGGTCGGCGTGGGGACGACGCCCACGTCCACCACGTCACACCCGGCGGAGAGGAGCCCCGCCGTGGCCGCGCGGATGAACATGGGCCCGGAGACGCGCGAGTCGCGGCCGATCACCACCGTCTTCCCCGGCCCGCGCCGGAGCGCGTAGGCGCCGAACGCGGCGGCGAAGTGGGCGATCACCTCGGGGGTCAGCCCCTCGCCGACGCGCCCGCGCACGCCGGAGACGCTCACCATCAGGTTGGACGTGTCGAACGAGGCCATGCTCTGCGTTTCCGGGAGATGTGGATCTTTGGACGAAGGCGCTGCAAGCGCGCGGAGGGCGGCAATCTCCGACCCGCGCCGCGGCGCGTCAAGCGAACGGATGGCGGGGCAGTTGCAAGAACGGTTCTCGACTTGCGCAGGACCCCGATGCGGCCCGTCCCAGCGGCGGACGGACCGGCCTCCTTCGCCCCGCGTGACGCAATGACACAGCCGCTCGACACGATCGTCACCGAGCATGCCCGCCGCGCCCCGGACCTCCAGGCGCTGGCCGCCGATCCGCCCGCCACGTACGCGGAGCTGGACCGGTCCATCACCGACGTCGCGGACCGGCTGCGCGCGTCGGGGATCGACGCGGGACGCCTCGGGCTCCTCCTCCCCAACGTCCCCGCCTTCCCGGCCGCGCTCCACGGCATCCTCCGCGCCGGGGCCAGCGCGGTGATGCTGAACCCCCAGTATTCGCCGCGCGAGGTGGGCGAGTACGTGGCGGATGCGCACGGGCGCGGCGTGGTCACCATCGAGGCGCTGGAGCACCTGGTCCCCGCCGGCGTCCCCACCCTCCTCATCGATCCGCACGACGCATCCGCCGACGGCGGGTGGAGCCGCGCGCCCGGTCCCGCGCACGACGATCCGTCACCGCTCCCGCACGGCGACCGCGAGGCGGTGGTGATCTACACGGCGGCGACCGGGGGATGGGCGCGCGGGGCGCGGCTCACTCACCGCTCGCTCGGCGCGAACCTGCGCGGCGTGCTGGAGGGGATGCGGCTCACGGCGGAGGACTGCGTGCTGGGGCTCCTCCCCTACGGCCACGCCTTCGGGCTGACGGTGACGCTGAACGCCCCGCTGGCGGCGGGCGCGCGGATGGTGCCGATGGACCGCTTCCACCCCCTCCGCGTGCTGGACCTGATCGAGGACCATTGCGCCACCGTGCTCTGCGGCGTCCCGGCGATGTTCGTGGCGCTGGTGGCGGCGGCGGAGAAGCGCGGCGTGCCCCGGCACTCGCCGCGCATCGCCATCTGCGGCGGGGCGCCGCTGAACGCGGAGGTGTCGCGGCGGTGGGAGGAGGCGTTCGGCCTCCCATTGCGCGAGGGGTACGGGCTGACGGAGGCGTCGCCGGTATGCACCTTCAACCGCGTGGACCGCCCCAACCGGCCGGGGACGATGGGAACGGCCTTCCCCGGCGTGACCGTGACGGTGCGCGACGCGCGGGGCGGGATGGCGGCCACGGGGGAGACGGGGGAGATCTGCGTGGAGGGCGCCAACCTCTTCGCCGGCTACATCGGCGACGACGGGCGCGACGGGGAGCGGTGGTGGGGCGACGCCTTCCGCACCGGCGACCTGGGGTGCATGGAGCCGGACGGCGCCGTGCGCTTCCGCGGGGTGCTGAAGCGGATGTTCACCCGCGGCGGCTTCAACGTCTACCCCGCCGAGATGGAGCGCGTGCTGATGGCCGACCCGCGCATCCAGCAGGCGTCCGTCGCCGCGCGCCCGGACCCGGTGAAGGAGAACGACATCGTCCTCACCGTCATCCCCGCCCCCGGCGCCGAGCTGGACGAGGCCGCCGTCAAGCAGCTCTGCCGGGAGAGCCTGGCCGCGTACAAGCAGCCCGGGACGATCGTGATCGAGGGGGATGGATGAGGGGAAGTCCTGAGTCCTGAGTGCGCGGCGCGCGGCGAACCGTGCGCCGCAGTCCGCGAAGGCGGACTTCGTGGTGTTGTAGCCCCCGGTTTCAACCGGGCGGTTCGATGTGTCGGCCGCCGGTTCGGCTGACCGCCTGGATCCGTACGACAGGAGACGCCCCGAATCGCGATGTCCGGGGCGTCTCTCGTCTTCCATCTCCGATCCTCATCATCACGATCCTCGTCGTCCCGCCGGGTGGATCAGAGGCGGCGGTGGAGGAGGTCTTCGATCCAGGGGGGCGGGGTCTTCTTGCGGCGGCGGTAGAGCATGTCCAGCGTGCCCAGGATCATGATCATCCCCTGCTCGCGGTCGCCCTCCTCCAGGCCGTCCAGGAGCTGGTTGAGCGAGGCGGCGGCGGTGTCGCCGGAGACTCCCACGGCGGCGGCGCCGTGCAGGACGTACCAGTCGCGCAGCTTCAGCGCGGTGCCGCTCTGCGACCGGTTCCCCTCCAGGAACAGGGTGAGCCCCCGCGGCGAGAGCCCCACCTCGCGCGCCACCCTCCGCAGCGAGCGCCGGCCGACGGCGCGCCTCACCGCCTCGCGGACCACCTCCAGTGACACGTACGGCCGAGAAGGCTCGCTCATGCGGGCCCTCCCGGCGGCGTGCGCCGTCTACACTGGATACTTGGTTTCCGATTACACTCAGCAGTGTTAGCCGCCGCGCCGGCCGCCCGCAAGGCCGATTTCCGGCGCCCGCGCCAGGATCACGATTCCGCGCGGAATCTTCGGTAAAGGTGTGCGGAGTATACGCGCCCCCTACCGGTCAGCGGCGCGACGCTCGTGCCGCCGGGGTGGATACAACGTGTACTTTCCGCGCCCCTACCACGCCACCCCCGCGCCGCTGTCGCGCCCGCCGCGGAGGGCGTAGTCCAGCCCGCCCACGCGGAACCAGTGGTAGCCGTGCGCCTCCAGCGCCACGCGGTGCACGCCCTTCGCGTCGGCGCGCAGCTCCTCGTCGCGCATGAGGCTGGCGAGGCGGTCGCCGCCCTCGGCCTTGAGGCGGAAGCGCGCCTCGGCGGGGCCGTCCGCGAAGTTGTGGAGGACCAGGACGGAGCTCCCGCGCCAGGTGTAGCAGATCGCCAGCACGCCCGGCGACCCGGCGGCGACGATCTCCCACGTCCCCCAGCCGATCTCCGGGCACTCCTTGCGCAGGCGGATCATCCCCACGGTCCAGTTGAGGAGCGAGCCGGGGTCGCGGCGCTGCGTCTCCACGTTCACGTGCCCGCATCCGAACGGCCCGTCCTCGATCACCGGCTTTACCGTCTTCTCCGCCGTGGAGAAGCCGGCGTTGCGCTCGCGCGACCACTGCATGGGCGTGCGCACGGCGTCGCGCTCCTTCTGCCGCAGGTCGTCGCCCATCCCGATCTCGTCGCCGTAGCGGAGGACGGGGGTGCCGGGGAGCGCGAAGACCAGCGAGTACGCCAGCTCCAGCCGGCTCCGGTCCCCCAGCATGGGCGCCAGCCGCCGCCGGATCCCCCGATCGTACAGCTGCATCTCCGGCTCCGGGCCGAACTTCTCGAACACCGCCGCCCGCTGCTCCTCCGTCAACCTCCCGAGGTCCAGCTCGTCGTGGTTGCGGAGGAAGTGGGCCCACTGCGCGCCGGGTGGGAGCGAGCGCGTGGCCTTCAGCGCCTCCACCAGCGGCCGCGCGTCGCCCGAGGCCAGGGCGTAGAAGAGGTGCTGGTTGGCGAAGAAGTTGAACATCATGTGGATGCCGTCGCCCGCCTGGCCGAAGTACTTCCGGCTCTCGGCCGGCAGCACGTTGGCCTCGCCCAGGAGGATGGCCCCCGCGGTGCGCCACTGGAGGAAGCCGCGCATCTGGCGGATGTACTCGAAGTGCATGGGCGGCTTCTCGCCGCTCCCGTCGTGCGTCCCCTCGATGATGAAGGGGACCGCGTCCACGCGGAAGCCGGAGACGCCCAGCTGCAGCCAGTACCCCATGATGCGCCGCACCTCGGTGCGCACCTCGGGGTTGTCCATGTTCAGGTCCGGCTGGAAATCGTAGAAGCGATGGTAGTAGTACGCCTTCGCCTCCTCGTCGCGCGTCCAGGTGGCCTTCTGGATCCCCGGGAACACCATCCCCTCGTCCCACTTCCTGGGGCGGTCCTTCTGCCAGACGTACCAGTCGCGGAAGCGCGAGCCGGGGTCGCGGCGGGCGGAGCGGAACCAGGGGTGCTGGTCGGAGGTGTGGTTGACCACCAGGTCCATCAGCACGCGGATGCCGCGGCCGTGGGCGTGCTTGATGAGCTCCACGAAGTCGCCGGGGGTGCCGAAGCGCGGGTCCACGCCGTAGTGGTCGGCCACGTCGTAGCCGTGGTCGCGGCCGGGCGAGGGCTGGAAGGGGCCCAGCCAGACGGCGTCGATCCCCAGCGACTCCAGGTAGTCCAGCCGCCGGATCAGCCCCTCGAAGTCGCCGCACCCGTCGCCGTTGCCGTCCATGAACGACTCCAGCGACAGGGAGTAGATGACGGCGTTCTTGTACCACAGGTCCTCGATCACCGCGCCTCCCGGGGTGTGCGTGGGTTGGGCGCGCGACGGGTGCAAGGGCGATTCCACGCGCGGGACCGCCGCATCCCGGCTTCGGGAGATGCGTGCGCGGACGGCCCTCGATGCGGAGCGGGATGGTCGGCGCCGGGGTGGACCGTTAGATTTGGCGCGGAACGCGCTCTCCGCGCGCCGCCATCGGTCCGCCGGCTCCCGCGCCGCTCCTCGCCTCGTCCCGATCCTCACGCGATCCCTCATCCCCCCATCCCGATCCTCCCATGATCCTGATCCTCTACACGACGCTCTACCGCGAAGGCGGAGACCAGTTCGCCCGCGCCGCCCGGACGCTGGCGGACGACCGCCGCCGCGCGCGCCCGGACGCGGAGGTGCGGGCGGAGGCGGTGGAGAGCAAGGCGGACGTGGTGGGGTGCTTCCGCGCGGCGGAGGAGGCGGGGAAGGGGATCGAGGAGCTGCACTTCATCGGGCACAGCGGGATGTACGGGCCCATGTTCCGCACCTCGGCCATGCCGGAGCAGTTCAGCCCGCACGAATGGCGCACGCTGACCATCCCGTTCGCGCCGGGGGCGTGCGCGTACTTCCACGCCTGCCGCAGCGCGCGCTGGTTCGCGCCCTTCTTCGCCCGCACCTTCGGCGTGCCGGCGTGCCGGCGTACGGCTACCACTGGTACACCAGCGTGTCGCTCCGCCCGGACCGCTACCGCTGGGAGCGCCTGGCGCGGCGGCGGGACGCGCCGCTGTACGTGCTGGGCGTTCCCGGCCGCAAGTCGCACGGGGTGCTGGGCTCGCTGCGGAAGCACACGGTGGGGACGGCGGAGACGCTCAAGCGCTTCGACCCGCTCCCGCCCGAGGGCGACCCCACCTACGACTCGGTGGCCGAGCTGTACGACGAGGTGTTCGCGGACATCACCGTGCGCGAGGACGAGTGGCGCTGGCTGGACGCCCGGCTCCCCCGCGAGCCGCTCCGCTACCTGGACCTCGGCTGCGGCAACGGCGCGCTGCTGATGCAGCTGGGCGGGCGCGTGGCCAGCGGCGCCGGCGTGGACGCCTCGGCGGGGATGGTGGAGCGCGCCCGCCTCCGCGCGGCGGGGCGGGGGAACCTGGAGTTCGCGCGGGTCGACGGCCCGTCGCTCCCCTTCCCGGACGCCTCGTTCGACATGGTGACCTCGCTCCTCTCCTTCCGCTACCTGGACTGGGACCCGCTGATGAACGAGGTGCGCCGCGTGCTGCGCCCCGGCGGCCGCCTGCTGATCGTGGACATGGTGACGGCGCCGGTGCGCTGGCGCGAGACGCCGCGTCTGCTGGCCGGCAAGGCGCGCGAGTACGTGGGCCGCGTCCGCCGGCGCGAGTTCACGCGGCGGCTGCGGCGGATGGTGGCGGACCCGCGCTGGCGGACCATGCTGCGCTACAACCCCATCCGCGCCGAGCACGAGATGAGGTGGTACCTGGAGAGCCGCTTTCCCGGGCGCCGGGTGGAGACCATCAACGTGGGGTGGAACGCGCGCGTGCTGGCCTTCGACAGCGGGCCGCTGGAGCCGGGGACCGTGGCGCCGCAGAGCTACCCGTGAAGCTGGCGGTGCTGGACTGGGGGATCGGCGGGGTGGACTTCCTCGCCCGCTTCGCCGCGCGCCACCCGGCGGTCCCCCTGGTCTACTTCTCCGACGCCGGCTTCACCCCGTACGGCCGGGTGGCGCGGCGCGGCCTGGCGGCGCGCGTGGATCGCGTGCTGCGGCATCTCGCCGAGGACCACGGCGCCACCCACGCGGTGCTGGCCTGCAACGCCGCCAGCACCGTGCTGGCGGACCTCGCCGCGCCGCGCGAGGGGCTGCGCGTCACCGGCGTGATCGCCCCCGCGGTCGCGGCGCTGTGCGCGCTGGCGCCCGCGCGCGTCGGCGTGGTGGGCGGGTGGCGGACGGTGCGGAGCGGCGTGTACGGGCGCGCCCTGCGCGCCGCCGGCCACCAGGTGCGCCAGCGGGTGGCGCAGCCCCTCTCCGCGCACGTGGAGGCCGGCCGCCTCGACTCCGGCGACGTGCGCCGCGACGCCGCGCGCATCCTGGCGCCGCTGCGGGAGGTGGAGGTGCTGGCGATGGCGTGCACGCACTACGCCGCCCTCGCGCCTCTCTTCGCCGAGCTCTGCCCGCGCGCGCTCCTCTTCGACCCCGTCGCCGCCACGCTGGCGCGCGTGGAGGCCGAATGGCCCGTCGCCCCTTCCGCCGGCGCGCCGGCCGCGCGCACGGTCCTCACCACCGGCGAGCCCGCCGCCATGCGCCGCGCCGCGCGCCTCGCCTTCGGCGTGCGGCTGGGACGCATCGAGCCCATCACCCTCTGATCGATCGGTCGGCGAGGGGTGCTCGGAGGGGCGTGGTCCGCGGCGCCCTTGCCCGGAACGGCGCGCTGGCCGTTGATTGGGCGAATCGCCCAGCCATCCCCCGAGCCCCCGCCGCCGTGACGCCTCCCTCCACCTCCGCCGCCGTCCGCGGCGAATACGCCGCGCTCGCCGCGCGCTACGATCGGCGCTGGGCGAAGTACGTCGAGCGCAGCCTCACGCTCCTGCGTCCGTGGATGGCGGGCGCGAGCCTGGGCCGCGTGCTGGACGTGGGATGCGGGACGGCGGCGATCCTCCCGCGGCTGGAGCGGTGGAGCGCCGGATTCGAGTCCTACACGGGGCTCGATCTGGCGCCGGAGATGCTGCGGATGGCGCGGGCGAAGGCGGGGGATGCGCCGCGGGTGGGGTTCGTGGCGGGATCGGCGGATGCGCTGCCGTTCCGCGCCGCCTCGTTCGACACGGCGGTGAGCGCGAGCGCGATGCACTACTGGGAGGCGCCGGAGGCCGCGCTGGCGGAGATGCGCCGCGTGCTGCGCCCCGGAGGCCGCCTTCTCCTCCTCGACTGGCAGCGCGACCCCTTGCCCATGCGCCTCGCCGACGTGTCGATGCGCATCGCGGGCGTCCGCTACGCGCGCATCCACTCGCGCGCGGATGCGATGGAGATGCTTGAAGGCGCGGGATTCCGGATCGTGGGCGAGAGGCGCGGCTCGGCGGGCGGCTTCTGGCGGCTGATGGCGTTCGACGCTGTGGCGGAGGGCGGGTAGCGGGGCGGGGAATCGGGGTGGTTCGGCGGGTGGTCTACAATGCCGCGGCGGCCCCTCCCCCGGCCCTCCCCCCGCAAGCGGTGGGAGGGAGCCTTTTCTACCGCGTTGCGAGGTTCGGCGCGCACACAAGTCTTCGCACCGCCAACCTCTCCCGGAACGGGGGAGGACAGACCGCCCCAGCGGCCAGGAGGGGGCGCCGCCGCCGCCGAAGCGCCCCGCCGCCCGACCCGCCCTCACACCGTCTCGCGCCCCGCGATGTCCTCGTCCCAGAGCTCCGGCTTCTCGGCGATGAACCGCTGCATCAGGGCGATGCAGTCGGGATCGTCCAGGATGGTCACGTCGACGCCGTGCTCCCGCAGGAAGTCGGGGTTGCCGGGGAAGTTGGCGCGCTCGCCGACCACCACGCGCGGGACGCCGAACTGGAGGATGGTGCCGCTGCACATCATGCACGGGCTCAGCGTGGTGTAGATCGTGACGGTGTCGTAGCGCGCCCGCCGTCCCGCGCGGCGGAAGCAGTCCATCTCCCCGTGCGCGGTGGGATCGCCGTCCTGCACCCGCCGGTTGTGCCCCGCTCCCACGATCGCCCCGTTCTCCACCATCACCGCGCCGATCGGGAGCCCGCCCTCGCGGTAGGACTTCAGCGCCTGCTGGTACGCCGCCTTCATGAACGCGCGGTCCCGATCATCTCCCAACTCCGTCATGGCAGCCTCCCTGAAGGGGTGGACGGCAGTGCCGGGACAACGTCGGCGGGAGATCGAGGAGGCGCAACCCGCCGTCCGCGTCCGGGACGTGCGACTCCGCGGCAAGGCTTCCGTATCAGGAGCCGGGGGAGATCGATCCGGGGAAGATCGGTGCGATCCGCATCGACCGCCCGGCCGCCGCCGAAACTCGCCGCCGCCCGCATCCGAATCATCATCTCCATGGGTTCGGATGAACGTGCGACGCGGAGGCGGACTGTGCAGGATGGCGAGACGGAAGTAATTTGCTGCGCCGAAGACGCATCGGCCCATCTCCCCGAATCCCCCGGCTCCCCGCCTCCCATGGCCGCCACCGATCCCCAGCTCGATCCCCGCAGGCTCATCACGCAGGAAGCGTTTTCCGTGGCGCCCCAGCTGCTGGGGCTGCCGCTGGCGCGTCCGTCGCGGCGCCTGGTCGCCATCCTCCTGGACCTGCTGATCGTCGCCATCCTGGTCAACGTCGGCGGCGCCGTCCTCTTCGGGGTCGCGGCGGCGTTCGCGTTCTTCCGCTTCGCGTCGCGGGCGCTGGGGAAGGGCGGGAGCCTGTTCGGGAAGACGGCGCGCCTGGCCCTCCGCGGCGTGGGGACGATGATCCTCTTCGGCGTGGCGATCTCGATGGCGGACGGCGTGGGCAGCTACGTGAGCGGCGACGACGAGGACGAGCCGCCGAACCCGGCCGGCGCCGGGCGCGTGGCCTCCGCCGGCGCCGCGGCGTCCGGCGGGATGGCGACGGCGCTGGCCGCCGCCCGGATGGTGGGCGGGGTGTCGGCGCTGCAGCAGGCGACGGACACGCCCTCCGCCCGCGCCGCGGCGACGCGGATGGTGCGGGAGATGCGTGGGCTGGGCGTCGGCCCCGACGAGATCCGCGGCGCCGTGAACGAGGCCGCCTCCGAGAACGGGCGGGAGTGGGTCGCCGGCGCCGTCGCCGACCTCCTCCCCGCCGCCGCGCCGCTCCCGCCGGAGTCGCTGGCCGTCCTCTACGCCGCCGCCAGAGCGCGGGCGGACACCGCCGCGGCCGATTCGCTGGCGGCCCGGCTGGGCTCCGTGCTGGCGCGCGACTCGCTGGACGTGCTGCGCGGCGAGGCGGACGGGGCGCGGGGCGAGGCGACGGCGGCGGAGGAGGCGCTGGAGAAGGAGCGGGAGACCGGGATCCTGGCCATGCTGCTGCGCATGCTGGACGACCTGGGGCTCTCGTTCGGGTGGAACGCGCTGTACTTCACCGCCTTCACCGCGCTCTGGAAGGGGCAGACGCCGGCCAAGCGGATGCTGGGGATCCGCGTGGTGCGACTGAACGGCCAGCCGATGACGCTGTGGTCGGCCTTCGAGCGCTTCGGCGGATACGCGGCGGGGCTGCTCACCGGGCTGCTGGGGTTCGCGCAGGTGTACTGGGACCGCAACCGTCAGGCGATCCACGACAAGATCACGGAGACGGTGGTGATCCGCGACGCGGCG
>Ga0247770_1000095_pt1 | contig 75031 bp, 48 predicted proteins | sample UWRJL136409B6_FD_179943 | JGI IMG/M metagenome (GOLD analysis project Ga0247770, IMG submission 179943) | Plant litter microbial communities from Arlington Agricultural Research Station in Wisconsin, United States - UWRJ-L136-409B-6 | ecosystem: Environmental > Terrestrial > Plant litter >...
ACAGCTTTCCAATCGCTTTAGTTCTTCAGGGGTCATGGCTCTTTCTCTCTACTCTTTTTTAACGTTTCTTTGGATTTTACTCATTTTATGCTGATTTGGGGATATTTACAAAACCGGGATGCTCCCTAGCAGGAGGGATGCTCTGTTTGGGCTTAAAATTTGTTCAAATCTCGTTAAATCGCAGCCGTATCAGCCATTACCTCAGATTGAAGACTCTTATTTTTAGCTGAATATGTCATTTTTTATGACACTGTTGAAACCTGACACTGTCATAATAATAGTCGTCAATTATTTATTTATGCTAAAAAAACTCTCAAAGCAAGTTTGATAATCAAAATAGTTTGGGATAGGTTAAGAAATCAAACAATACAGAATAAAATCTCGTAAAATTTGATATAACTGTAAGTTATAGTAGGTAAAAAGTTTTCATTTTAATTGTAATTCCGAGGTCTTCCTATGACAATCGAACTTTCAAGTATAGCGTTTACGAACCAAGCTGATATTGTCCCTGTGTCTGGCGTGGAGGCCATACTCAATACTGGTATCGCTAAGACTCTTGCGGGCAACGACACAATCACTGGCATGGGCCCATACGACGATGACAACCCCAGCAGTGGATACGGCATTGTCAACTCCGGCACGTTGAATACGGCCGAGGGTAAGGACATAATGACTGGCACTGGGGAGTACGGCGGGATTGTCAACTCCGGCACGTTCAATACGGGCGAGGGTGACGACGTAATTACTGCCAAGGGGGAGAGGTACGGAGGCGGCATGAACAACTCCGGCAGGTTCAATACGGGCGAGGGTGACGACATAATTAGTACCGGGGGGGGGAGCACCGGCCTTTACAATTCTGGCACGTTCAATACCGCTGATGGTAACGACGTAATCACTGGCGGTGGCGCCAAATCAGATGGAATCATAATCGCTAAGGGTAGCATCTTCGATACTGGAAACGGCAACGACAGAATCAGCGGTTCTGGCTTCTATATCGGCATCGACAATCGTTCCATCACTTTCAATACGGGTGATGGTAATGACACGATCGATGCCTTCGGATATGAGTTCGGCATCCAGAACAAAGGACTTATAAATACCGGCAATGGAAAAGACACAATCATTGCTGATATTGAAACTGGTCCTTTTTACGATGTGGGCCGTGGTCTCTCCAACTTTTCCACGATCGATACTGGTAATGGTGAGGACATAATAACTGCCAGTGGTGGCATTGAGAACGAAGGTACCATTGATACCGGTGATCGTGACGACATAATAACTGGCAGTGGTGCCTTTTCCTATGATGGTGACCAAGTAAGTGGCATTTCCAACAAAGGTATCATTGATACTGGTAATGGTAACGACTCTATCATTACTAAGGGTGGAACTAGGGATATTTACACGGATTCTTCGAGTTTTGGCCGTGGTCTATCCAACTTTTCCACCATCAATACTGGTGATGGTGAGGACATAATAAATGCCAGTGGTGGCATTGACAACCGAGGTACCATTGATACCGGTAATGGTGACGATATAATAACTGGCAGTCGTGGCTTGTACTATGGTGAAGAAATAAGTGGCATTTCCAACAAAGGTACCCTTAATACTGCTAATGGTAACGACTCTATCATTGCCGATGGAAGCTTGTTTATCGGTACCGGCGGCACCATTAATACTGGTGATGGTAAGGACATAATCACTAGCAGTAAGGGTATCGAAAACGACGGTACCATTAATACTGGTAATGGCGCAGACTTCATCCTAGCCAATGGAGGCTTTAAAGGCCTGGGCAGCGTGTTTTTAGAAAATGGTAAAGACTATCTCAAGGGTTTTGGAAGTGGTAATTTTAATGGTGGAAACAATGAAGACACACTCGAACTAACCTCAGGAAGTTATACCATTGCAATATCGGGGACAACGGTGAGCTTTACTTATAGTGGCGTTACTATGATAACTTTCGAGTTTGAAAAACTCAAAGCTGGTAACACAACCCATGACTTTAGCAGTTTGAGCCACGGTCAGACAATGGTTGTCCCCTAATAGTCTATTTGAGAAGTATGGGACAGCTAGTCTGGCAGAATTGCAGCTTTAGCTTTGGTGATGGGGTGATGCTTGTTGGTCTATATTTTGGGAAGAAGATACCTCTGTTTCTGCTTACTACAATCGGGCCCAGGCTTTGTGAGCACGATCGCCCATTTAAGGAGTTACAGCATGGGAACTATTTTTGCTGTTAATGATGAGCATAAATAGTTCGACACAGCCCGTCAAGCCTGTGGTACTCCCAGGGTGCGAATCAGGCTATGTAAGAGTTACAGACATTAATTTACTGTAGGATTGACTGGGTATCCGTTTCGTGTCAACGCGTTGCTGAATTAGGGTATGAATTAAAGATTTCCCAATTGCTATAAGCCCAGGGAGGGTGAGTTTTGTAACTTGAAGCGAAAAGTTGATTGATACCGTGAATCAGCAACGCCTTGAAGAGTTATTTTTGGGCGATCGCACTAGAATTTTACCACACCCTAATTCAGCAACGGCACTTAACGAAGCTGTAGTGGCTCAAAGCTTCTTGTCAGAAAAATCTCAAATCTCGTCACCGCCTCCGTCGCCTCCCTCAAATCCAAATCCTCACTACCGATAAGAGATAGCTATAGTCAATCCACCCTTAGCCAAGAACAGCACCAATCTCATGGAATGGTTGTTTGCGAGGAAAGATGAGTGCTGGGTATTTCGGCAAAGCTCACTTGATTTTGGATGACCGTTCCGACAGGGAACGAGGGATGTTTACCCCGTTGCCACACACATAGCAGGAGGGATGCTCTGTTTGAACTGGAAATTGGTTCAAATCCCATTAAATCGCAGCCTCATCAGCCATTACTTCCGATTCAAAACTCTTATTTTTAGCTAAATAGGTCATTTTTTATGACACTGTTGAAACCTGACACTGTCATAATAGTCGTCAATTATTTGTTTAGGTAAAAAAAACTCTCAAAGCAAGTTTGATAATCAAAATAGTTTTGGGTATGTTAAGAAATCAAACAATACAGAATAAAATCTCGTAAAATCTGATATCTGTATAACAGATAAGATTTTTTCATTTTAATTGAAATTCCTAGGTCTTCCTATGACAATCGACCTTTCAACTATAACGTTTACTAACGAAGATGATATTGTTCCTGAGCCTGGCTTTGAGGACAAAATAGTCAATACTGGTATCGCTAATACTTTTGCTGGCAACGACACAATCATTGGCAGGGGCCCATACGACGAGAATGGCAACCTCACCAACTACGGCATTATCAACATCGGCACGTTGAATATGGGGGAGGGTAAGGACATAATTACTGGCTATGGGTTCGACAACCCCGGCATTGTCAACTCCGGCACGTTGAATACGGCCGAGGATGACGACATAATTACTGGCGAGAGCTATGACAACAGTGGCATTATCAACTCCGGCACGTTGAATACGGGCGAGGGTAACGACATAATTACTGCCAAGACATATGAAGGAGACTACGGAATTGTCAACTCCAGCACGTTGAATACGGGCGAGGGTAACGACACAATTACTGCCTCGGGAGGCGATGACGGCATTCACAACACCGACACGTTCAATACCGGTGATGGTGACGACATAATTACTGCCTGGGGGGGGCTTAATACCTACAATGGGTGGGGGGGAACCGGCATTTACAACACCGGCACGTTCAGTACGGGCGAGGGTAACGACAGAATTAGTGGCGACGGGGGAAGCGGCATTTTCAACTCCGGCACGTTGGATACGGGCGAGGGTAACGACACAATTGGTGGCGGCGGGGCGAAGGGAAGCAGCATTTCCAACATCGGCACGTTGAATACCGGTGATGGTGACGACGTAATTGGTGGAGGGGGAATCGGCATCGCTAAGGGTAGCATCCTCGATACTGGAAACGGCAACGACAGAATCAGTGGTGGGGGCGGCCTCTACAATGAATCCATCACTTTCAATACTGGTGATGGTAATGACACGATCGAGGGCAGCGGAGATTATAGCGGCATAGAGAACACAGGACTTATAAATACCGGCAATGGAAAAGACACAATCATTGGTATAGCTGATGGCAGTGCGTATAATTCTAACCCTAATTCTACTAGCGCTGGTCTCTCCAACTTGTCCACCATCGATACTGGTGATGGTGAGGACATGATAACTGGCCGTGGTGGCATTCTGAACAACGGTACCATTGATACCGGTAATGGTGACGACATAATAACTGGCATAAGTGAAATTTTTTACAACTATAACGACATAGGAACTGCCACTGGTGGCATTCAGAACAAGGGTACCATTGATACTGGTGATGGTGACGACATAATAACTGGCATGGGTGGCTTTTCTAATAATGGTGACTACATAAATGGCATTGACAACAAAGGTACCATTGATACTGGTAATGGTAACGACTCTATCATTGCCGATGGCTTGTTTATGGGTACCGACGGCACCATTAATACTGGTGATGGTAAGGACATAATCACTAGCATTAATGACATCGAAAACCATGGTACCATTAATACTGGTAATGGCGCAGACTCCATCATTGCCAATGGAGGCTTTAAAGGCATGGGCAGCGTGTTTTTAGGAAATGGTAAAGACTATCTCAAGGGTTTTGGAAGTGGTAATTTTCATGGTGGAAAAAATCAAGACACACTCGAACTAACCTCAGGAAGTTATACCATTGCCATATCGGGGACAACGGTGAGCTTTACTTATAGTGGCGTTACTATGATAACTTTCGAGTTTGAAAAACTCAAAGCTGGTAACACAACCCATGACTTTAGCAGTTTGAGCCACGGTCAGACAATGGTTGTCCCCTAATAGTCTATTTGAGAAGTATGGGACAGCTAGTCTGGCAGAATTGCAGCTTTAGCTTTGGTGATGGGGTGATGCTTGTTGGTCTATATTTTGGGACGAAGATACCTCTGTTTCTGCTTACTACAATCGGGCCCAGGCAATGAGTCGTAAATTTTTTACCCCACCCCAACCCTCCCCTTAGTAAGGGGAGGGAGTAAGAAATTTACAAATAATTTAGGATTGCTATATTAAAATGCAACATTAGCCGACGGCAAAGCGCCCTGCATTTTACCCAGCCAATCAATCAAATTATCCAATTGCTTTTGGGCGGTCAAAACCGCCATACCTCGAATAGTAACCTTCCCCTTGCTGTAGACAAAACGAGAACGCAAATGGTCGGGCAAATTAGCCTTGAGCAAGTTCCAAGCAGGTTCTTCCATAGCTGTTTCCAAAACTATGTGCTGCTTATTCTCGGGTTTGATCCGAGAAAAACCGATTTTTTTAGCGATTTGTTTGAGTTCGACAACACGGATAAGTTGCTGGGCTGGAAGAGGAATTGGCCCATAACGATCGCACCAATCAGCCTGAATCTGCTGTAACTCTTCTGAGGTATTAGCATTCGCCACAGACCGATAAGCGCTCATCTTTTGATCTAAATCGGCGATGTAATCCGCAGGAATAAACGCCGTCAAAGTGAGGTCGATTTGCGCGTCCTCGACTTTCGGAATTTCCTGACCCTTAATTTCCCGAATAGCCTCCTCTAACATTTCAGCATACAAATCAAAACCGATCGCCTCCATTTGACCCGACTGTTCAGTACCCAAAACATCACCCGAACCGCGAATTTCCATATCTCGGACAGCCAACTGATAGCCTGAACCCAACTGCGCGAACTCTTGAATTGCCCGCAACCTCTGCCTTGCAGCATCAGACAGCTTGTTCTGCTTGGGATAAAACAGCCAAGCGTGAGCTTGAATCCCCGCGCGTCCCACCCGTCCCCGCAACTGGTAAAGCTGACCCAAACCAAAGCGCTGCGCGTCTTCAATTAAAATGGTATTGACACGGGGAATATCTAAACCCGACTCAATAATCGTCGTGCACACCAAAATATCGAAATCCGCCGCACTAAAGGTCAGCATAATCGATTCTAATTCCGAAGCCTCCATTTGACCGTGGGCGATCGCAATTCTGGCAGACGGTACCATCTCCTGCAACTGAGCGGCCAACTCATCAATCCCCTCAATCCGCGGCACCACGTAAAAAACCTGACCGCCCCTGTCCAATTCTTGACGAATTGCCGATCGCACCACTTCCGGGTTATAGGGAGCCAAATGCGTCTGAATCGGGCGCCTCGAAGGAGGCGGAGTCGCAATCAAACTCATCTCGCGAATGCCCGACAGCGACATATACAAAGTCCGGGGAATCGGCGTTGCTGTCAGAGTCAGAACATCTACCTCGGTTTTGAGAGCTTTAATCGCTTCCTTTTGCTTAACTCCAAACCGCTGTTCTTCATCCACCACCAACAAGCCCAAATCCCGAAATTTAATCGCTTTGCTCAAAACAGCTTGAGTACCGACAATCACATCTAATTCCCCAGTCGCCAAACGCTTGTGAATCTCCCGGCGCTCGGTTTCCGTGCGAAAGCGATTGAGCAAACCAACTTCGATCGGATAAGGGGAAAAACGCTCCGAGAGCGTGTGATAGTGCTGTTGGGTCAAAATCGTCGTCGGCGCGAGCAAAGCCACCTGCTTGCCCGCCGTAACCGCCTTAAAAATTGCTCTCAGAGCAACTTCTGTCTTGCCAAAACCGACATCGCCACAGACCAAGCGATCCATCGGTCGATCGCCCTCCATATCGCGTTTCACATCCTGAGTTGCCTTCAACTGATCCGGGGTTGGCTGGTAAGGAAAAGAATCCTCTAATTCTTGTTGCCAAGGCATATCAGGAGGAAAAGCGTAACCTGTTTGTTGCGCTCTTTTAGCATAAAGATTCAACAAATCTACCGCTAACTTCTTAACAGCTTTGCGAACCTTGGTTTTAGTTTTTTCCCAAGTTTGACCTGTCAGCTTATTGAGTTCCGGCACTTTATCGGCTACCGTCCGAAACCTCGACAAAGCCCCCAATTGATCGGCCGCAACTCTCAGGGTACCGTCAGCGTATTGAATCAATAAATACTCGCGAGTTTCCCGGTCGATTGTCAAACGTTCTAACTTGATAAATTTGCCCACTCCGTGCTGGCGGTGAACCACATAATCACCCGGGCTTAATTTATTCGGGTCTACTTGCTTAGAAGCAGCGCGGCGGCGCTTGCGGACGTAGCTAAAAGTAGCCAAAGAATGCTGACCGTAAAATTCCCGATCTGTAATTAAAACAATCCGAAAAGTCGGCAGAATAAACCCTTCCAATTCTGCCAGCCCGCTGTACTTCAAAGCAACCGGAACGTGCTGCAACTGCAACTTATCGATCGCCAAATAATCGCGCGGATTCACCACAAACTGAGCTGGACAGTCGTGTTCCGACAGCAGAGAAACAGATCGACTCGGTTGAGCCGAAACCAGGAAAATAGTAAAACCCCGATCGCGCTCTTCCCTGAGCATTTGAGACAACTTAGCAAATTGGTGAGGCATCACCGGCACAGGCCGAGAAGCCAAATTAATCGCAGACGGTAGCTGGTCGCCCTCCGCAGAGCTTTGAAATTTTTTAGTAGTAGCATCTTCTGCCAATTCTGAAAGTTCTAGCCTGTCAAAACCTGCGACATCTGCCATAGATTCAGCAAAAGTGCGGTGAATTTTCGGAACTTTCAAATGAGAAATTGGCAACTTTTCTGTTCCCGCCTCCGCAACAACAGATTCCAGATAGCAATTTTTCCACTGTTGCTCTGCATTCTCAAACCAGCGGTCGCTGTGAGCTTCGCAGCCTTGCGGTTCGTCAACAACAACTAAAGTATTTTCTGGCAAATAATCCAACAAAGATGCGGGTTTTTCAAACGCTAAACCCAACAGCCTGCGGACAAATTTTTCGGTTTCATTTTCTGTGTCAACAGAGCCTAGGTGGTTGATTTCGTCAACCTTTTTTTCAGCTAAAACTGCTTTAATAATTGCGTTAAAATTAGTAGGAGTTAACACCAACCGCTCGACCTTATCAAGCGATCGCTGCGAAGACGGGTCAAACTCCCGAATTTGCTCCAAATCATCCCCAAACCACTCCAGCCGCACCGGCAACTCAGCCGCCACCGGAAATACATCGACAATATCTCCCCGACGGCTCCACTGGCCCTCCATTTCCACCAAAGCCACCCGATCGTAGCCCATTGAAGCAAGTTGGCGGTCTAAAATCTTTGAGTCTTGAACCATACCTCGCTTCAGCGTCAGACAGTAGGGTTCAAAAGCAGCAGGCGGCGGCAAGTGAGACTGGAGTGCTCTTTCGGTAGATACAATCGCGATCGGCTTAGAATTAGCGTTTGTTTCTCGTTTCTCGACCAAATCCGCCAGCACCTGCATTTGCCCCCAAGTCATTTCGCTTTCATCCGAGTAAGAGAGCTCGTAGGGCGAAGCCTCCGAAGTCGGGTAAAAATGCACAGTCTGCCAGCCCATAGCCTCCAGCCCGGCCACCCAGCGGCCGGCTTCTTCTAGAGTTGCCGTCACTACCAGTAAACTCCGCCCTTCTTGCTGTGCGAGGGCGGAAGCTACCAAACCTTTGGGCAAGCGGGCTAAGCCATTGAGTTGCACGTAGCGATGGCGCTTGAGCTTGTTGAGGAGTTCTGTTGCTAGGGGCGATCGCCCCAGGGTACGAATTATTGAAGAGAAAGTCATGCGCTTTTAATTTTAATCCCCGATCGGCGAAGGCTCTTTCCCTTTGCCTGTTAAGGAGATTGTACGACAAACATCCATGATTGTGCCGATCTGCTGTTGACGCCTTGGAACTTAACTGGCGATAGATTTTTGCTCTAATATCTCGATCCTGCGATCGCGATCGAGCCCGGGACGTTAATCTAGTGACAGGTTTAGAAAAAATTTCGATTTTGCGATCGAGATTCGCAGCTTCCAGACCTCTCCTGTGACTGCACCCAAAGACGGATACAAGCCCCCGACTCAAGTTGTGAAGATCGAAGAATTTTAGACATTAGGGAAATCCCCCAGATACTGGCTGCGGAGTCAATCTAAAATCTAAAATCTAAAATCTAAAATCGACTAACCGGGCAGAGCGCTTCGCCGTTACTACCGAAAATTTTAGAAATGTCCCCAAGTACCGATATTCTGATTGTTCTCCTGCTAATTTTCCTCAATGGCTTGTTTGTGATGTCAGAGATGGCCATCATCTCTGTACGGAAGGTGAGACTGCAACAGATGGCCAACCAAGGTTCAACCAATGCCCGCGTAGCCTTGGATCTGGCTAATGCCCCCAATCAGTTCTTACCGACAGTTCAAATCGGGATTACAATGCTGGCCATTCTGTCGGGCGCTTTCGGAGAAACGACGATTTCTAGAAGAGTAGAGCCTTTGTTGAACCTGATTCCTGGCCTCGCGCCCTACTCTAAGACGATCGCCTCAGTAGTAGCAGTTTTAACCATCACTTATCTGACCTTAATTATCGGCGAACTCGTGCCGAAGCGCCTAGCGCTCAACAACCCGGAGCCGATCGCTTCTAGCGTAGCAATTCCCATGCGAATGCTCTCAAAAATTGGCGCTCCTGCGGTTTATCTGTTAAGTTATTCCACTGACTTAGTGATGCGACTGATGAGGATAGCCCCCTCGACAGAACCGCAAGTTACAGAAGAGGAAATTAAAGTTTTAATCGAGCAAGGAACCGAAGCGGGAACCTTTGAAGAAGCCGAACAAGACATGGTAGAAAGAGTCTTTCGTTTGGGCGATCGGCGAGTCAGCGCCTTAATGACCCCGCGTCCCGATCTTACCTGGCTCGACCTCGACGACTCAGTAGAAGAAAACCGCCAAAAAATGCTCGGCAGCGGTCATTCTCGGTTTCCCGTGTGTCAAGGAGGCCTCGACAACGTGCTCGGTTTAGTACACGTTACAGATATGCTGTCGAGGACTTTAACCGGTCAACCCCTCGATTTAAGCGCTTCTATACGGCGGCCTTTATTTGTACCCGAAAGCACGCGGGGGTTAAAAGTATTAGAGCTTTTCAAGCAATCTAGCAATCAAATTGCCTTGGTGGTAGACGAATACGGCGTGATTCAAGGATTGGTTACAGTCAACGACATTTTAGTCGAACTTGTTGGCGACTTTCCCTCGATTGAAGATGCTGACGAACCGGAAGCCGTGCAGCGCGAAGACGGTTCTTGGCTGTTAGACGGAATGCTACCAGTCGAAGATTTTTTTGAGCTTTTTGGCCTGGAAGAATTATCAGCAGAAAACAAAGGAAGTTACCACACAATGGGCGGTTTTGTGATTACACATTTGGGCAAAATTCCCACAGCAGCCGAGCATTTTGAGTGGAACGGTTTGCGCGTGGAAGTAGTCGATATGGACGGCAACCGAGTTGATAAGATATTGGTAATGCCGATCGACTCAGGGGGCGATAGGCCTCAAACCGAACCTAAAACCTAAAAACCATTCGCCACAGTCAATTGTTCTCATCAGCCCAGATAAAAAGTAAATTTCCTTCTTCTGGGGCGGGTTTGACCAACAATCCCGCCAAGAATTCAAAATATAAATAAACCCGCCCCCACCCCACGGTAAATCGAAATGTACATTCAATTTTACCCTGGGGCGGGGGCAGGTTTTTGAGATTGTTTGTTTGAGTCGTTGATGGTTAGTGGAACGCGCCCCTACTTCTTCTTTTTTCTTTCATCTTTCCGTAAAGCTTCCAGAATAGAACGACCCACATAATCACTAAAAATTACTTCCCCAGCTTGATTGTAATGACAGCAGCTATCTACATAAACAGCATCTTTAGTTTGATCAAATACATTTACAGCATTCAATATAGTAATATTATTTTTTTCCAAGTTCGGAAACTTTTTGAAAAGAGCCGGATATCCAATTTGTACTGATTTAGCATAAGGAGTCTCCTTGTTAAAAGCAATCTGCTTTTCGGCTTCACCAAACACCCTTTTCGTCTGATAATATTGATTAGGCTGAAGAATATGAAAATAAGGCACATTACTAGCTGACAGAATTTTGTGCATAAAAATTGAACTTTTTGCCCAATTTACTGCCATTTTTTTAAAAGCTAAGGAATCCTGTAAAACCGACTTATTAGTATTGATATAAATAACGCTATCATTTTTTTGTTGTTTAGTCCGTTCTTCTTCAAACTTAAGAACATCGGTTTTATAGTTATTTACTAGCTGTTGAACGTAAACAGAAGTCAAAGCATTGCACGCAGCTAAAGAGCAGTTTTGCAAACTTGACAGACCCTGATTAATCCTAGTTTTATGTTCTTGAATTCTGAGAGTTGCTTCCATAGCCTTAGTAGAAAGGCTATTATTCGCGAAGTTAGCCAGCGGCCAAATATGCTGAATGCTTGGCATCGCCAAATCGACTTGACTTTTATTGTTTAAATTAGAAAGTGCTACTTCATTAAAACCATCTATATTGACGACCATATCTAATTCTTGACCTAAAGCCAAAAAGTAGTTTAAAATTAATAATTGCTGCGGCTGTTTGTAGCCTCCCGTTGCAAAAGACAAAATTACAAATTCTTTATCTTTTAAACCAGGCAACTGTTTGAGGTATTTAGGTAAAATTTGATTCTGAACTTGAAATATTGCATAATCGGAAGCCACAGAACCGCCAAAAACTCCGATAAAAAACTGATTATTTTTAGTTTTTTTGAGAGGGTAATCGTAAGGAGAAATAAACCCATAATTATTGACTTTAAAACCAGGTCGAAAATCAGCGCTGGGTTGTTGAATATACCCAAAAAAAGGATGAAATCTTTCGACAATAGACTTGTTCAGCCGCACTCCTTCTAAATTAATTCCTAAATCCGACTTGTTTTGGGTCTTTTCTCTAGTATAGAAAAATTGCTTGTGCTTGACAAAATACCATCCCAAGGAACCGAGTTCCAGGAAAACCAGTAAAAGCGCTAAGTTAATCAAAGCAATTTTTAGAAATTCTTGTCCTTTTTTAAGGAATTTTAAATCTTTCATAAACCTCTATTTCGACTCCCTGACTACTTTAATAATAGAACTGGAAACATAATTTGCCAATATTTCTTCTCCCACTGAATTATAGTGGCAGCAGGCATCTTTGTAAACCGTCTCTTTTGTATTGTCTAAAATATTCACTGCGTTAAAAACATTAACCCGAGCTTTTTGCAAATCATCTACTTTGGACAACAGCATCGGATAACCTTTTTTTACCCCTTCAATGTAAGGACTCTTCTTGTCAATCGCGATTTCCTTTTCCCTTGCGGTAAACGCTCGCTTAGTTGGATAATACTGGTTGGGCTGGATAAAGTGAAAATACTTAATTTTTCTACTTGATAAAATTTGATTCATCCCGATCGACGATTTGTACCACATTGATGCCATTTTTTCAAAAGCTGCGGCATCCTCGAAAACAGAGTCAGCTTTGGGAATGTACACTATACTGCTATTTGCCGTGTCTAAGTTGGATTGTTTGACTTGTGAATCGTACTTGACAACTGCTTGCTGGTAATTGTTGACTAATTGTTTCACCTGTAGCGAGGTAATAGCGTGACACAAAGCAAGCTCACAAGTTTGCAATTTGTTAATACCTGCTTTCAACTGTTTTTTAGTTTCGTTAATTTCCACGATCGAACTCATCGCTTCCGGCGGCAAGTTGTTGTTGGCTAAACCCGTCAGAGGCTTTATATGCTGAACGCTGGGCATTCCTATTTCTACTTCGGCTTTGTTGTTTAAATTTGACAGTGCTACTTCGTTAAAACCATCAATATTTATGACTAAATCTAACTCTTGACCCAAAGCCAGAAAGTAATTTAAAATTAATAATTGTTGGGGCTGTTTGTAGCCGCCATTGCCAAAATTTAACACCACAATTTCGCGATCGGCAAATTCTGGATAAATCAGCAATTTTTTAGATAAAATTTGATTTCTATATTCATCTACTGTAAAATTGTTGGCAACGGAACCGCCAAAAATTCCGATAATAAATTGTTTTTTATTAGTTTTGACAAAGGGATATTCGTAGAGGGAAAAAAAGCCGTGTTTGTTGACTTTTAACTTTAATTTTTCATTCGTAAAAGCACCGGGTTTGAGCACGTAGCCAAAAAACGGGTGTAGTCTTTCTACGATTGATTCATCAACTCTAATTCCGAGCCGTTCAATATCTTCTACTACTTGTTCTTTAGCTTTAGTTCTGGTATAAAAAAACTGCTTTTGTTGTATAAAATAAAAAGCTAGCGACAAAGCTTCCAGAAAAATAAAGGTGATCGCCAAATTAACCGCGATTATAATTAATATATTTTTGCCTTTTTCGAGCCGCGATGAATCTTTCATGAAATTTGACTGATTACGGTTGTTTTTTGGGGACTTGAGACTGCTGCAAATTTTGGCACAAATTCCGGTTAATTAGGATACTGGCCAGCCGGTGTCCGAGTTCATTCCAGTGACCCCCACAGGGTACATAATTCTCAAAACCGTGGGCGCAGACTTGATATTTGTCCGTGTAATCTTGGAACTGTTCGGATAAATTCAGTACCGGAAAACCCTCGCGCAAGCCCAATTTTTCCAGTCGCCTCTCGGGATAAAACAAATCCTGAATGTTGTTTTTTGTCATAAATTTTTTTCGCTCCTGGGCTTCCGGTCTAACTTGCATCGGATCGCCGATCGTCACAACCAAGAAATCAGCATTTTTCTGCACGACTTCATTCCACATTGTCACAATCAAACCCTCTGTCACCCTCCAAGCCTCTTGCCAAGCTGCATCCTGAGGTTCCTTGAAGTTTTGGGTACTTAAATTGGTAAAATCCTCCGATAACTCCCGCTTTTTCCAATCTAAGTCTACCTTTTTAATGACCTGCAAAATGCGCGAATTGTTGACGATCAAACTGGGCATCCGGTCTACGAAGGAAACTGCTCTTTCGTTGCGGTCGATGGGCGCCAGATTGCGAAAAGACATATCCGGTACTAACTTGCCGCTAGCATCATAAGCAAAAAATGGTCGGTAGCGATCGTATTCCAGTTTCGGAGAATTATTTATCACATCATTGCCAATAAAAAAAGCAAGAATTACAATATCAGGACTGTAATCCCACACTTTTTTTCGCAGCATTATCAATTCTTGAGCAGTACTGTAACCCTGCACGCCGAAATTGATGACCTCAACATTTTTGCGTCCCTTAACGGCTTGGCAGTTGCCTAACTTTCGTTCCAATTTCGACCAATAAGTTTGTTCGACAGGTACGTGAATTGCTTCGGTGAAAGAATCGCCCAAAACCGCGACGCGCAAAGTATTTGGAGGTTTTGCTTTTGTATGTTCACGATCGCGCAAACCCTCGCTATTAACTTGTACAAAACTCGCACCTTCCCCATTCCACTCCCCCGACGTACCCGGTTTCAGCTTCCAGCCCAAATTCGGATCGGAAGTGTGGAAACCAGTTGGCGCCGAGTCTACGAAATCTCCTATTTTGGGATAGCCTTCAATTTTGGCCGCCCGCAATCCAATTTCACCAATTACCACCCCCATAAATAAACCGCCGAATGTCAAACCTAAATTGACACCCAAATTTTTCAACTTGCTCATTTTTTCAAAACAGGGTGTAAATAAACGGAGCAATCACAGAACCCTGACTCAATACAATCAAAGCTCCTAAAAAGACTAAAGTCACAATTAACGGCAGCAGCCAATACTTTTGGCGTTCTCTCATAAACGCCCACAAATCTTTGAGAAAATCTAAAGTTGCTTCAAACACTTAAAAAGGACGCTCCATACTAACTTTTGTTCTTACTTTACTTGGGACGCGGTAAGTATCCATTTTAGGATTGAGTTTTCGGCGCATTGCATCTTCGCCGAAAATGTTTTTAAGCACTCCCATCGGCCAAACTATCAGGTAAAAAACTATCCCTAGGACGATCGGCGTTTGGATTTTGTGGAGGATGAGTCCAAAGCGCATCCACGCGTGATAAACGGGATTCAGAGATTTCGGTGCAACCAATCCTAGCACGATTAGCACGGAGCCGACTGCCCAGGGCTGCCAAGGTAGTGAATGCCGCCGCAGTAAAGGTACTGCTAAACCGAAGATCACTGCAATCAAGCTGCCAATTAGCAGCCCGAAATCGCGCAAGCCTTTTTTATCGAGTTTTTTAATTTCGTCGCTCATTAGAAATGGGGAATGGGGAATGGGGAATGGGGAATGGGGAATGGGGAATGGGGAATTAGTTATTAGTTATTCGTACCAACAAATAACTAATAACTAATAACTAATGACTAATGACTAATGACTAATCTAGTTCAAATTCATTTTTCCAAGCATCATCTTGTTTCCAAGGAATTTGTTCGGACTTGGGAAGCAAGTAATTTTCCAATACCAGATAGTCCATTTCGGTTCGCATGAAACAGCGGTAAGCATCCTCTGGAGTGCAAACAATGGGTTCGCCTCGCACGTTGAAAGAAGTATTTACCAGAATCGAACAGCCCGATCGCTCTTCAAAATGGCTGATTAAGTCATAGTACCGAGGATTGGTTTCTTTGTGAACTGTTTGGATGCGAGCCGAGTAATCGACGTGGGTGATAGCCGGAATCTCGGAACGCGGAATGTTGAGCTTTTCAATGCCAAACAACTCCTCTTGTTCCGCAGTCATGGGAATGCGGAGACTGGCTTTCACAGGTGCTACTAATAGCATATAAGGGCTGGAATGGTCAATCTCGAAATAATCCGCAACTCGTTCCGCTAAGATTGACGGCGCAAAAGGTCGAAATGATTCCCGATATTTAATTTTCAGGTTCATCACCGACTGCATTTTAGCATTGCGGGGATCACCAATGATCGATCGACCGCCCAGAGCCCGCGGCCCAAATTCCATCCGCCCTTGGAACCATCCCACCACATTTCCCTGTTCCAAAATTTCCGCCAACTGTGGCATTAATTCGGCATCCTCCAATCGGTGATAGCTGGCTTGGACAGCATCTAAATATTCGAGAATTTCTGCGTCAGTAAACCTCGGTCCCAAATAAGAGCCCCGCATTTGGTCGTGACAAGTTAAATGAGCAACAGACTTCGCCACAGTTGCCACCGCTTGGTTTGCAGTGAGAACTTCAGTTCTCTCCTCAACCGCTGCCACAGTTGCTACCACTTGGTTTACAGTCAGGACTTCAGTCCTCTCCTCAACCGCTGGGTTTGTAGTGATAAGTTCACTCTTGAGGGATTCTCTACTATTTGCTGTCGAGTTCGCGCTCACAGTGCGAGTTTGTTCGCAATACTGATACCAAATCGCCAAAGCCGCGCCCAAAGCACCGCCAGCATCTCCCGCCGCCGGCTGAATCCAAATATCTTTGAAAATACCTTCCCGCAAAATTCTGCCGTTTGCAACACAGTTGAGAGCAACGCCGCCGGCAAGACAAAGATAATCGACGTCCAATTCTTTTTTAACTGTTCTGCAAAGCCGCAAAACAACTTCTTCGGTAACAACTTGAATCGAAGCGGCAATGTCCATTTCCCGCTGAGTCAATTTTCCTTCTGCTTGGCGTGGCGGCCCTTCAAACAGTTGGTCAAACTTCTTGTTTGTCATGGTTAAGCCAACAGTATAGTTGAAATAATCCATGTTCAAACGGAAAGTTCCGTCATCTTTGAGGTCGATTAAATAGTTGAGAATCTTGTCTACATACTTGGGTTCGCCGTAGGGAGCTAAACCCATGAGTTTGTATTCACCAGAGTTGACTTTGAAGCCGGTGTAGTAGGTGAAAGCTGAATAAAGCAAACCCAAGGAGTGGGGAAAATCGATTTCCCACTGAGGTGTAAGTTCGTTCCCGTCTCCCAACCAAACCGAGGTTGTTGCCCACTCGCCGACGCCGTCGAGGCACAAAACGGCTGCTTTTTGAAACGGGCTGGGGAAAAATGCCGATGCTGCGTGGGATTGGTGGTGTTCGGTAAATAGCAGAGATGGCAGTTTATTCGTTTTGCAGTTTGCTATTGCTGCGAGATCTCTTTTGAGCATGGTTTTGAGGTAAAGCTTTTCTTTGAGCCATATCGGCATGGCTGCTAGGAAAGAGCGAAAACCTTGGGGTGCGTAGGCTAAATAGGTTTCGAGAAGGCGCTCGAATTTGACTAAAGGTTTGTCGTAAAAGACTATTTGATCGAGTTCCCGCAAATCTATTTTTGCTTCTTTCAGGCAATAAGCGATCGCATTCTTAGGGAATCTGGCGTCGTGCTTTTTGCGGGAAAATCTTTCTTCCTGCGCTGCTGCTATAATTTCTCCGTCGCGAATTAAGGCTGCGGCGCTGTCGTGATAGTACGCCGAGATTCCAAGTATGTTCATCGCTCTCCTCACAAATCGCAATGCGTTTGCTTTTGACTATTTAGAATAGCTAACGATTATAGCTGCTTGGCGTGCTGATTGGGAATTGAGTTTTGCGATCGCCTCTAATTTTACCTGGATCGATGCGGGTACGCCGCCTGATCGGGCGTGAGGCTGTTTGAGAGGATTTAAGCTAGCGCCGGCGAATCCTGCGCCCCCAAGCTCTCAAGTAAGTGACCACCGGGAATTGATAAAATTCACCTACCAACCACAGCACAATGCCTAAATGCGACAAAAAAGCTAAGCCTGTCCAAGCCGAGGGCAGCCACGACAATCGGCTGCCGGGAACCGGGGGAAAATAGTAAGCTGAAAGTCCCAGCAAGGTAGTGGGAAGGAAAATTAGACCAAGAGCCACTGCCAAGTAGGGCCATCCGAATTCTACGCCTTCGAGGTGGGCTCCTATCCACTTTTTGCCGTTCCAGTGCCAAGTTACGGGCGGTTGGCGATCGGCCATTTCAAGCGATTGTCTTTCAACGCTTGCGGTAAAAATGTGCTGGCAGAAGTTGCAAGCTAGGGCGTCCATCAGCGCTAGGGTGGAAATTTGACCGGTGCGGCACACGGGACAGGGATATGTATCTTGAGGGTTGAAAGGTCGGGTTGATTTTTTGAAAGTACGCATTGATCAGGCTGTTTGTCAAGATATTGAGCGATCTTAACAAAGTACAGAGATTATGGGGTTGGCTGATGGCGGTTTTTGTATCTAGATTGTTGGTGATTTAACAGGTGTTTTCACGCTTACCTGTCCCAGGGGTTAATGCAGTTTCACGGTGGATGATTCGGATTAATTGCGATGATTGTTGCTGTACCGAATTCTGGCTCCTGCCCAGTGAAGTTTTTCCCTCAAAGTGCCGTAATAAGAATAGTTTTGCCGCAAAATAATAAACTTGGCTTCGCAGTCTGCCCTCCGCACGTCTACGCGCTGTCCTGGCCAAATTGCAGTACCCAAAATGCCGTCTGTCCAGAGTTTGGTAGTGAGTTCGTAATCTGCTAAAGGCCAAATGCTGACTACTGAACCGGGCGGGAGTACGATCGCCCGACTGGATAAACTCAAAGGGCAAATCGGAGTAACTGCGATCGCGTCCATTCCCGAGTGCATAATCGGTCCGTTGGCAGATGCGGTGTAGCAAGTCGAACCGGTCGGAGTTGCCACAATTAAACCGTCGCCTTGATATTGATCGACTACTTCGCCGTCCACTTCCATTTCTAGAATACAGCTCGGCATTCGATCGGCTGAAGCAGGCTTGACGCACATTTCATTGAGTGCCAAAAATCGATCACTCTGGGGTTCGAAATTGGTTCTGTTTCCATCAAAAATCGCCGCCTGCAACATCATCCGCTTCTGCACGGCATACCTGTCTTCCGAAAGTCTGTCCCAAATCTCCTCAGTCTTTTGGAAATCCTCAAAAGACTCGGTTAAAAAACCCAGATGTCCCCCCACATTCGCTGCCAAAATCGGGATGCCGTCAGCAGCCAAATTCCGCGCCGCAGCTAGGGCCGTACCGTCGCCGCCCAGCACCACCGCTAAATCAATTGGGCTGTTACTAGAAGCTAAAAACACCGGATACGGGTTATCTTTCGGGCCGCTCGGACCCATTAAAACGTGACACCCGCGACTTTCTAATTGGCGGGCACACTGTTCTGCCCACCGCTGGCTGAGGGTATCTCTGGCTTTGTGGGCGATAATTACTTGTTTTAGTTGCACAACCTATCGATTTTAGATTTGGGATTTTAGATTTTGGATTGTGAGATTTTAGACTGAATCGCCACGAGCGGGACGCTCACATTGTACCTGGAAAAATATTATTCCGATGCCCCTGGAAATCTCCTGAATGATTTTAGATTTGGGATTTTGGATTGTTAGATTATTAGATTTTAGACTAAATCGCCACGAGCGGGACGATCGCATTGTACCTGGAAAAATATTATTCCGATGCCCCTGGAAATCTCCTGAATGATTTTAGATTTGGGATTTTGGATTGTTAGATTATTAGATTTTAGACTAAATCGTCACGAGCGGGACGATTGCATTGTACCTGGAAAAATATTATTCCGATGCCCCTGGAAACCTCCTGAATGATTTTAGATTTGGGATTTTGGATTGTTAGATTATTAGATTTTAGACTGAATCGCCACGAGCGGGACGATCGCATTGTACCTGAAAAAATATTATTCCGATGCCCCTGGAAACCTCCCGTCCGAGACTCTCCCTCTGGTTTATAGCAGTTGCAAAAAGTAATCCAATTTTTGGAAAGCTCCAAACCATTATCTCATCTTTAATTCCCAATTCTTGAATCTAAAATCTAAAATCTAAAATCTAAAATCGTATTACCCGTCGGTGCGCCTAGATTTGGGCCGTGGCCAGACAATGCTCGGATCTGTTGCGAGTAGGCGAGAAACTGCGATCGCCCCAAAGTGGTTGAGGTGGCTGGGATCAAAAAAATAGTCGTTGCGGCTAGGCCACCGCTGCGACAAGTCGCGGAACATGAAGCCTTTTTGCCGCGAGAGTTGCTGCATTCGCTGCCGGAACTGCTGTTCTGCCCACAGGCGAGTTCCGTCTAAGTAGTCGTCGGTGAGGGGCAAATTGACGAAAATTAGGGGAATTTTGCGAGCTTTGGTAAATGCTACAACTGAATTAAAGGCTGTTGCTTGTTTGCCTCCGAGGTTGAAGTCTTTGTAGTCGCGATCGTACTGGCCTGAAACGTAAGCGCGTTCTCGATAATAAGTGTTGGGATTGTACCTGGCCGAAATAGGCATGAATCCGTTGGAGTCGATCGAATCTGCCAATTGGTTGACTTGTCTGATAGCTACTGTTGTCGGCCGCGAGACTGGAATCAATTGTGTTTGAGGCGTTGCTGCATCCGCTGCGATTGGTTTTAACTTATATCTTGCAGCATTCTCAGCAACGGGCAAGATGCCCGTTCCACTAGACAGGAATTTGATTGTGGGGTGGGTGTCAGCAACGGGCAAGATGCCCGTTCCACTAGACAGGAATTTGATTGTGGGGTGCGCATCTTGCCCGCCCCAGAAAGGTCTCTTGACAGAGGTCAATCCTCTGCGGAAAGTGTTGTTAGGGCAGGGCTGCGGGAATCTGTAACACGCCGGAATCACGTTGGGTTCATCGGACGGCAGTTGGGGGCGAATGCCTGCTGCTAAAAGTTGGCTGCCTTCAGAATCGACGATCGAATTAAAAGTGCGATCGTCTCGGCCGCTGTTAAATCCCCGCACACCATCCGCCCAGATAATCATTTGAGGCAAATGATCCGGCTTCAAAAGCCGTCGCAGTTGAAAGTCAACTACTTGTGCAGTTGCGCCGTTGACTGAAAAGTTAAATACTTTTAAGCTCGGGCGGCCCCTTTGGACCAAAGATTGTTTTAGCTGTTTGGGATCGACGCCCTGCAATGCGCGGGAACTACCGACAATCAAAACATCTGGCGGCCCGACCGCAGCAACGTAGGATAGGTAAAGTTCTAGTTGTTCGTTGAGCAAATCGCTGCTAAAGCTGACTGTACTGGCTTGCGATCTGGTTGCGCCCGCTTGCTGTTGGGAATAAACCAGGTTTCTCATGTACTCCACCACTTTTTTCTCAGCAAAAGCCCGTCTGGGACTGCCTGGGGGAACCGCTTGCATCCAAGCGACGGCCTGCACCCAGAGGGTGGCTACTTCGTCCCAGTCTTGTTTTGAATTGGCTGATTGAGCCAAATTAGAAGCTTGGGTGGCAAAGTTAACTGACTCTGTGAAGGCATCGTTTTGGGGGCATGAGGGAACGCTGACGGATTTTCTGGGTTTTTTGGGGTTTCGAGCGAGGATGGACTGAGGGGACTGCGCAGCGGCATCGGATTCGATCGAACCCGATGCCGCTGCGGTGTTGGGCGGCTTGGTTGACGAACATCCCAAAGTTACGGCTAATACAGCGGCTGCGGCGCAGGTACGTTTTAAGATGCTGGTGCTGATGCTAGCAATGTAGCGGCGAATCATAAAGCTTTCAGCGAGCGCGAAATATTACTAGATCTTACTAATTATCCGGCGGATCGAGCAATTAGCTAAAACAGATGTTTTAACCACTCAATAAAAATTAAGGCGATCGGGCAATCGCAGCTAAGCACCTGCGCTGTTATTGCCTCTCCCATCGGCATTGCAGGCGTTTTCTGTCATGCCAGCCAAGTGTGGATTAGCGCTTTGGGATGATGAATTAAAGTGTAGCGGTTAAGTCCGGCTTGTTCGAGTTCTTGTAAAATTGCTTCGGCTTTCGGATGCAGCGTGTCGCCAGGGGAGATGAGATAGGCGACAAAATCTTCTCATATCATGTCCGATCAATTAACCATAATATCCCGGTCGGGGCGGGTTTTTGAGAGGTCAATTATTGGCAGGTATTGTTGGCTGACGGGCCCCTACAAAAATCGCGGTCGCTCGACCGGACATGATATCACATTCCAGGAAGTTGATTGTTTGGCATCAACCAAACTCCGACGCGAGGCAAGTATGGATCTGAACGTGGGCAAACCCAGCCTTCGGGAGGGCGAGATTGGGGGATGTCTCGATAGCCGATCGAACTCAGTTTATCTTTAAGAGATTGCCACCGCCCACTTAAATTGCGATCGGCATCAACCACAATTCCCAACTTGCGTAAATTCTCTGCTTTCAATCTTTCTGGCAAGCCATTTAGCAGCGCTTCAACTCCTTCTGTACCTTCTTCTTGCGGTACTTCGACGGAAAATGTTTCTGGCAGTTGATATTGCTGGCACAAAGCCCAGATTACCTGTCGATTCTTACCTTCTAGCAATAACTGTTGAGGTTTGGTTGAGGAAGTTTTCGTGCTTTTGGCATCAGCGCACCTCGATACTTTGGCGTACTGCAACGGACAATTCATCGGGAGTGTATTCAACTGCACCAATATCCTCGCCGCGCCGACTCAAGCGAAATAATTTGCCAACAGAACTATCTTCTGACTGTTCTAAGGCTTCTTGAAATGCGGCTATGCAGTCCCAACTGTGGGTAGTTGCAAAGACTTGAACGTTCAATCGCTGTGCTGTTTCAAATATCAATCGCCACATATCAGTTTGCGTTTGATAGTAAAGACCTGTATCAATTTCATCAACCCACAAAAACCCATTCTCTGATGATACGGCTGCCATTGCTATACTAAGAATTCGTCCCATACCATCTCCCATACTGCCAAGAGGAACTGGGTGAGGCTGGCCCCGAAGTTTAAGCAAAATACCACTATTAGAAGTCTGGCGACTGGTGAAACTAATCCGTTCCACATCCGGATCCAGAATTTGCAATGCTTCTACTACACTTTGTTCTTTCGGTGTGAGTGTTATTCTATCCCACAGGACAGACAGTCGCGCAAAGCTTATATTAGTCGTTGTTAGAAAATAATTTTGATTGCTGCTGCCTATAGGAAAAACTAACTTAGATGTGTTGCCCAACCGCAAGTAACGCGAATCGGCTATAGTTCCATCAGTACGGATAGGAATTTTTATTTGGGTATACTGGCCGTATGAAACAACTAGCTCACCGAATAAATCTTCACCTAAAACTAAATCCTCTAATCCAGGAAGTGCCAGTTGCTGGGCAATAGGATTAGGCTGAATTTTTAATGAGAGCGGATGCTCTTTTGTAGAGCGGATATGAATAGCCCCATCGAAGTTATTAAGTTGATGACCGTAAAAAATATGTAAAATCTGATAATGATGCTGAGAAACAACTTCGCCATTTCTTTGTCTAGAAGGCTCGACTGTTAGTTCACCTCTGCTGTTTAGCACCTCAAGTAGAAACTGAATGTTTCCTTCATTAACTAATAAATAAATGGCTTCCAAAAAAGTAGTTTTACCACTATTGTTCTGACCAACTATCAGATTAACCCTAGCTAGCTCGTCGATATGAAAATCTTTAAAACAGCGATAATTTTGGATGGTGAGATCGCGCAACATGGATTCCTCCCATATTAACTATATTCTATCATTTCTCCGTTCAGACTAGAAACCAGTATGGGATTCGATGACGGCTTCGGCTTGCAGGGCGATCGACCTAATCTGCCCCATCCTCAAGCAAAGGTCTGTTTGCTACAAATTGCTTGACACGATTCACTAATAAATAGCACGACCAACCAGCGAGTCCTGCTATTACAATTACTCTTAACTGCTTGAGTACAAATAGCAAAGAGTGGGAAAATGACAGTTGCATCGCCTGGTTGTCGCCGTAAATTTGAGTATCTATTGGCTTAAAGGTGTAAAGTAAAGCATTTAAAAATGAACTCGGACGCTGTTCGTCAACCGCTACAAAAGGATGATTTACGCCTACAAAAGAGATAACAATCGACATACAGCTCACAATTATAAAAGCTTTTCTTAACATCCTGGAGCTTTTGATCTCCTGGCTGATTTGAGCTAGCGGTAGGCACAGCAAAAACATAAGATTGGCATACCACCTGACTCCGTAAGAATACCCGCTATAATTGTTAGAACGCAGAATGTACATCAGGACGTAGGCGGACGATGCCAAGAGAATTAATAGATATTCTTGGCGATATTTGAATTCTTTATTTTGGAAAACTTTCACAAACCCCCAAATAGAAAATACCAGGATAGGAGTATAGGAAATCAAGCCTCGATGACCTATTATCATGTGAAAAGCATAATTCAGGAGGGCAGAGAAATTAGAGTGATCTGCTAAGCCTGAAAGGTTTGTGCGATCGAACATGGAGCCTGGATATTCCCACAGGGATAGATTCATGGAAGGCGGGCGCAGGCTGCCAGACGTGTAAAGATTTAACTGAAAGTAAATCACCAGGACTAAAGCGCAAGCTAAAGAAAAAACTATCTTTGATTTCAGCGGTTTATTGAAAAAGCTGACAGCAAAAAATGGGACAAAAATAAAAGCTACTACATCAATGCTGCCAGCCAGTGTGATTAACAGACCTGAGAGCAGAGAATATCTAATACTTTCTTTTACCTTGAGCAAATAGTAAAACCCTGCCACCAGTAAACTTCCACTAATGACATGATTGCTGAATACGGTTGAATAAGGCAAGAGCAGAGTTCCCGTACCAGCAATTATTAAGAGTACATTTATCCATGTTTCCTCTACTGCCAAAAGCTTGAAAATTTTGTATAAATAAATCATGCCCGTGGCTGTAGCTACTCCCACAACTAAAATTATCAGTAGGGTATTAGCGAGCATATATTGATTGCTAAAATTAATACCAAATACCTTCAGCAGAGCGTAGAATAATGAACCGTATAGGGATAGAATAGGAGGCTTGTCAGAGTAGAAGTGACCTTGATAGAAGTATTTATCTAGAGTCCACGCAAATCGGGAATTGTCAATAATGAAGGTATGGAAATCTACGAGAGATTCAATCGTGGCTAACCTAGAAGCATCGTTGCTGGCTGCTACTGGTCTTGTCAGTAGGGCAAATAGACCTAAAAAGACTGAAAATATTTGCCATTCTTTTTTGATTCTCATACTCTCTATTCAATTTAAGGTATTCAACAATAGCAGCTAGCTAACTGAACTCCAAGAGGCTGCCGCTTTTTTTAGCACTATCGCACATAAGTCGGAATTAGTCACCTCAATTATTACAATTTCTTAACAAATCACTTCGATTCGATGACGGCTTCGGCTTGCAGGGCGATCGACCTCAATTTATCCAAGGTATCCTGGTTCGCACTCTGCCACAACCCCCGCTGACGAGCTTCTAGCAATCTTTCCGCCATATCTCGCAGTGCCCAAGGATTGTTTTCTTGAATAAATGCCTGCACTTTCTCATCAAAAATGTAAGCCTCTGCGATTCCTTCATACATAAAATCCTCTACACAATTTGCCGTAGCATCGTAAGCAAACAAAAAATCAACTGTTGCTGCAATTTCAAAGGCACCTTTATAACCGTGTCGCATCGCACCTTCTATCCATTTGGGATTCACAGCCCTACTGCGGTAAACCCGCGCAATTTCCGATCGCAGTTGCCGCACTTTCGGCTTCTCGGGAATCGAGTTGTCTCCGAAATAGGTTTCAGGATTTTTGCCTTGCAAATTGCGAATTGCGGCCGTCATTCCCCCTTGGAATTGATAATAATCATCCGAGTCGAGGATGTCGTGTTCGCGGTTGTCTTGGTTTTGCAAAACTATTTGCATTTGGCCGAGGCGTTTTTCAAATGCTTCGGGTGCAGAACATCCCCATTCACCCCCCCTAGCCCCCCCTTGATAAGGGGGGGGACAAGAGTTGGATTTAGCCTCAGAACTTAATTCACCCCCCCTAGCCCCCCCTTGTAAAGGGGGGGGACAAGAGTTGGATTTAGCCTCAGAACTTAATTCACCCCCCCTAGCCCCCCCTTGTAAAGGGGGGGGACAAGAGTTGGATTTAGCCCCCCCTTGATAAGGGGGGGTTGGGGGGGTACTTGTATAGGCGTAACTGCTCCAATTAATGTAAGCTTTTGCTAAATCGCTGTCGTCTGTCCAGTTTTGAGCTTCAATTATGCCTTGAAGTCCTGCGCCGTAAGCACCTGGTTTTGAGCCAAAGACTCGAAATTGCGATCGCCTTTGCGCCTCTTCCTGACTCAAACCTGTAGATTCCCAATACAGAATCTCTGCTTGAACTTGTGCGGCTAAAGGGTTGTTTTCTGCCGATTCGTCTAAATCTGCCACAGCTTTTACCGCACTGTCAAACAAATCAATTAAATTAAAAAAAGCATCGCGGAAAAAGCCAGAAATTCGCAAAGTAACATCAACGCGCGGCCGCCCCAAAACAGAAACTGGCAAGATTTCAAAATCTACAACCCGGCGCGAAGGGCCATCCCAAACTGGTTGAACTCCTATCAGCGCCAAGGCTTCGGCGATGTCGTCTCCCCCCGTCCGCATGGTGGATGTTCCCCACACTGACAAACCCAAAGTTTTAGGATATTCGCCGTTTTCTTGGGTGTATCTTTCGATTAAAGTTTCAGCAGCAACTCTGCCAACTCTCCAGGCGGTTTCTGTGGGAATGGCGCGGATATCTACTGAGTAAAAATTGCGACCAGTCGGCAATACATCTGGTCTACCGCGAGTGGGCGCGCCGGATGCGCCGCTTGGTATGTGCCGCCCATCTAGTCCGCGCAAAAGGTTGATAATTTCTTGATTTGTTTGGAGGAGTGAAGGTAAAAGATAGTTATTTATCCAGTTTAATTCTTGTTGGGTTGCTTCTCCAATTTCTGGATTGGCAACCGCAGATGAACGCGGATAAACGCGGATGTTTTCGATTAAGTTATCTACTAATTCAGCGGCTTTTTGTTCGAGTTCTGCTGTCAAATCGCCTGCTGTGCGGTGCTGAATTATCGACGTTGGATCGCAGGTTAATGGGTCGAAATCATAGCCTGAGTCTTCTGCTAGGGCGCGGGTTATGCCCGATCGCCCGTTGGTGGGATGGCGGGCGATCGCAATTATCAAATCTCTCAACTGTCTACCTTCGGGACACTGACCGAAAATGTGCAATCCGTCGCGGATTTGCGATTCTTTGAGCTCGCAAAGATAGCCGTCTGTGCGAGTGATAAATTCTGTAAATTCTGATTTATTTAGTTGTATTCCTAAGTCTTTATCTAAGTTTTCTTTGTTGGTGAGGGCGAGAATGCGATCGCGAATCATGGGCAATCTGGACGGATCTAAACTTTGGGCTTCGCAATACTCATCAATTAAGGTTTCCAACTGCTGCAAAGGCCCGTAGAGTTCGGCGCGAGTCATCGGCGGTGTCAGGTGGTCGATAATCACAGCTTGCGATCGTCTTTTTGCTTGGGAACCTTCCCCCGGATCGTTGACAATGAAGGGATAAAAATTCGGCACCGCGCCTAATGCCACTTCTGGATAACATTTGTTAGACAAGGCTATACTTTTACCGGGAAGCCATTCTAAATTGCCGTGTTTTCCGGCATGAATTATAGCGTCAATTCCCAACTTTTCTCGTAGCCAATAATAGTAAGCTAGATAATTATGAGTTGGTTCTAAGTCTGGTGCATGATAGTTCAAACTCGGGTCAATTTCATATCCCCGCGATGGTTGAATTCCCACAAACACATTCCCAAACTGAATCCCCGGAATCGGAAAGTAGGGACACGGCATTGCCGTTTCCTTCCCCTGGACGTAGGGAGATGGCATTGCCGTGTCCCTAGGTTGTGTATGACCTTCTGCCAACCCCCATCTTTTACAAATCCCATCTTGCACTTGCTGCGGCAAACTAGCAAAATATTCTTCATATTCTGCCAAATCCAAAGATTGATGAACAGGCCGCAATTCGCGTCCTTCCGGGTCATTTGTCACGCCCGAAGTCAGGAGTTCAATTAACTCATTGCCGCTAGCGGGGATGTTTTCAATTTGATAGCCAGCTTGCTGCATAGCTTTGAGGATTTCGACACAGCTAGCGGGCGTATCTAAGCCGACGCCGTTGGCTAAGCGGGCGTTGCGAGTGGGGTAATTTGCTAGAATTATGGCGATGCGTCTGTTGGCGGCTGGGGTTTGTTTCATTTTCACCCAATTCGCGGTTAAATCTGCTACAAATTGAATGCGATCGCCCGCTGCTACATAGCCTACTACATCTGTTTCTAATTCGCTGTTCCAAGTCTGTACCGCTTTAAAAGAAACAGCCCTAGTAATGATTTTTCCGTCTACTTCCGGCAATGCTACATTCATCGCCACATCCCGGGGCGAAAGTCCCTGAAGTTCCGTTTCCCACTGTTCCAAACCGCCACCGCTGAAGATTGCTTGCAATACGGGAACGTCTAAGGATTTTAAGCTGTTTTGTTCCGGTTCTTGACTGCTGAAACCGGAGACTGCAAAACTTGTGGTGTTGAGCAATAATTGAATTGGTTCTGATTCTTTGGGCTGGAAATATTCCAGCAATTCTATTTGCAAATCTGGTTCCCGCAGAGAAGACACAAAGACGGGAACTGGTACTAAGTTTCGCTCTGCTAGAGCTTGACAAAGTGCATCAATTGGTGCTAAGTTTCCTGACAAATAATGAGCGCGATAAAATAAAATTCCGACTTTAGATGTAGAAGTAATGTTCCCGTGTCCGCAAGTTGGGGACGATTCAATTTGCTTTTTCCAATCGTAAATTCCGACGCGGGAAACTGTTTGAGGTAGCGGTGGATTGTAAGCAGTTTTCAGGCAAGTATCGGCGGCAAATTTGAGTGCGTTAACAAAGTTTTGGACTCCGCCTTCTGTAAAGTAGCGCCACAGTTTATTGACGGCTGATAGCGATACATTTGAATGGCTGATTAAATCTGGATCTGGACTGTCTTCTCCCGGCATGACAATCAGTGATGCCTTAGTTTTCTGCACAGTTTCCCGCAGAATTTCTAACCCGTAAGACCAATAAGAACGCCCTCCTAACAGTCTTAAGATTATGACCTCTGCGCGTTCTAAAACTTCCTCGGCATAAGTATCAATTGTTAGTTGTTGCTGCAACTGAAGCAGGTTGACTGCGCGCAGTTTGGGGAATTCTGCAGGCATTTTGGATGCGGCGGCTGCGAGTGTTTGAATGTCGGTGTCAGCAGCACTAATAAATACTATTGGTGCGGGGGTTTGCTGAATAAAAATTACTCCTTCTGCTTGAGGGTTCCAACCTCCCGGTGTGGCGGCTATTTTGTGCATTAATTTTTTTTATGTTAATAAATAGTGAGAGAAAGTGCGATCGCCTTTACTATAACATGACTTATACATAAATAATGGCTAGGGCGTGTTTCCCAACCCGGACATTGCCGCCCAACCGAGAGAGGGCGGGCACGGGGACACCGCCCCTACATTCGGGGGGAAAATGAGCGTCAAAGTCCCGGAAATCTCAACCTATAAACTGATAAATAAAACTCCCAAAATCATGATTCCGGCCCCTAATAATCTTTCTTGAATATCTTTTTCTTTAAAAATGAAATGACCGAACAATACACCCATTAACACGCTAGTACGCTTAAGGGCGATCACTCGCACTACGAAAGTTAATTCCAAAGCTTGCATTTGAAAAATTACTCCAGTAGCATTGATAAACCCCATAGCAACTAGCATTGGTAATTGTTTGAGAATTTGTCGCCCTGGATTTGGGGTTTTGTACAATAAAACTGGCAGTAGCAAAACAGTCATTGTACTAAACAAAGAGAATACCCAAAAAATAGGGTAGGAATTTGTAACTCCTATTTTGTCACAATTTGAGGCAATACTCCATAGAAATGCGACGATTAACATCAATTTTGGTCCGGGTTCACTCAGCAGTGCTTTGAATGGAGCTAAATATCCTTTATATTTCTCTTTGATATTTAATAAATAAGAGCCTGCTACGATTAGTAAAATGCCAATATAATCAAAAAGTTTGGGATATTCACCGACCATTAACGGTGAAGTTAACAACATGAATAATGGTGTCAAAGCTACCATCGGTAGTGTCAGGGATAAATCTGATAGTTTGATGGCTTTGATGTAGAGGAGGGCTGTGAAAGCATTGATGCCACCTCCGATTAATAGGGCGAGCCAAAATTCAGAGTTTAATGCCGGAATTCCTAGAGAAAGTACCCAGGGAATCAAAAAGATGACTGAAAAAAATGAGAAAGACCAAGCGACGACATATTCGTCACTTTTTTGGAGGTTTTGTTTGCCCAAAACGTCTTTGACGGCTTCAAAGAAAGCGGTCAAGATTCCTAAAATTAACCAAGTCACCCTAAGTATGCCCTCCTCACTCGATCGTCGTTTAGCAAATCTGATGCCAGGCCTGTGAGAGTAATGTTACCAGCTTCTAGCACGTAACCCCGATCGGCAATTTGCAGTGCTAAACTGGCGTTTTGTTCCACTAAAAGGATTGTAACGCCCGTGGAGCGCAAGTTTTGAATGATGGCAAAAATTTCTTTGACGATCGCGGGTGCTAAGCCTAAACTGGGTTCGTCTAATAATAGCAGTTTCGGGCGCGACATCAGAGCACGGGCGATCGCCAGCATTTGCTGTTCTCCACCGCTGAGGGTTCCTGCTAGCTGGTGGCGCCTTTCTGCTAAGCGCGGAAATATCTCAAATTGGCGCTCTAAATCGGCTTTTACGGCCACGGAGTCCGATCGAATATAGGCCCCTAATTCTAAGTTAGTCAACACCGTTTGCTGCGCCAAAACCCGCCGCCCTTCGGGACTGTGGGCGATTCCCAATTTCACAACTTCGTGAGGTTGGCGGCGGCTAATGTCGCGCCCGTTATAAATAATTTGTCCTTGTCGCAAATTAACTATTTTAGAAATAGCTCTCAGGGTGGTACTTTTGCCCGCACCGTTGGCGCCGATGAGACTGACAACCTCCCCCGCATTTATCGTGAGATTAATATTTTGTAGGGCTTGAATGCCACCATAATTTACAGAAAGGTTTTTGAGTTCTAAGAGGATGTTTTGGGTGGTTTTGGGTTGACTATGTTGCATTTTCTGTGACTTGATTGTTGATAACAAAACTGTCTCTTTTCCAGCATTCCGCCAGGGATTGAAACCCCTGGCTCATAGCTGAAGTCCTCTTAAGAGGGCTGGAATATTCATTTAAGGCTAACTATTAATTTTACTCATTTACTCGTTCCCCGGCTCTGCCTGGGAACGAATATCGAGAGGATGTGCCTCGATTTTTCGTGTTACCAAACGAGGCAGAACTTCTAGATATCGGTTCCCACGCAGAGCCGGAGAACCAGTTAAAATTTCTACATTTCATCTCCCAAATAAGCTTCAATCACAGCCGGATCGTTCCTCACAATAGCAGGCTCGCCCAAGGCAATAAGCTGACCGAAATGCAATACAGCAATGCGATCGCACAATCCCATAACAAGCGGTACATGATGCTCGATCAATATTACAGTTAAATTGAATTGTTGGCGCACTTCGCGGATAAATTCGCTTAATTTGTGCTTTTCATTGGGATTCATCCCCGCTGCTGGTTCATCTAACAGCAATATTTGCGGTTCTAGGGCTAAAGCGCGGGCAATTTCTAAGCGCCTCTGGTCGCCGTAGGGCAAGTTTTTGGCTTGTTCGCCCGCGCGATCGCCCAATCCGACTAAATCCAACAGTTCTAAGGCTTTCCGCTGGGTTTTGCGTTCCATTGCGTTAGAGGCTGGCAACCCGAAAATCCCCGCCAGTAGCGATAAAGCTGGATTGCCCGATCGACTGTGGATGTGTCGGGCGATCGCCACATTTTCCACAGCAGAAAGTTCCCCAAACAACCGAATATTTTGAAATGTTCGGGCAATACCTTTATTAGCAATTTGATAAGGTCGCAGTTTAGAAATATTTTCGTTTTGATAAATCAGATTGCCACTAGAGGCAGGTATCAGTCCAGTCATTACATTAAATAGAGTGGTCTTGCCAGCACCGTTAGGGCCGATCAATCCAAATATCTCGTGTTTGTGAACTGTAAAAGATACGTCGTTTACAGCAATTAAACCGCCAAAGCGGCGAGTTAATCCTTTGGCTGCTAAAACAGGATTGCTGGTTGAGAGGGTAAGGGGTTCGGAAATCATAAACAAATCATAGAATATAAGATATCTAATTATGCCTTAGACTGCGGAATGTTCTTAAAGTGTCGCTTTTTAAGCAGTATTTAGGGCGATCGATTTCACCACAGACAAGCACCAATTTAGATCGCCCCCACTCTGGCAACCAATTTGATGAGAATGTAGATACAATTATTCAAATGGCTGAGACGGCTCATCAAATATCAGGATTCTGGCCCATGACAAAGCACTACCGACAAAGATTAGTTGCCGTAATTGCCCTCTCGTTTCTATCTTTCACCTCGCCTTTGCTGTTGACTCGCAATGCTGCTGCTCAAAACCTGAGCGCATCCAAGGCTAATCCCAAAGAGATTGCCTCCCTCATCGAGAAGTTAAAGACTAACGATGAAATGGAACTTGATGCAGCTATTAATAAGTTACGAAAAATAGGTGAACCAGCTATCCCCGCTTTGATGGCAGCCTTGCAGGATAAGAATTTGCAAGTCCGCCGGAGTGCTGCCGAGGTTCTGAAACAAATTGGCCCCCCTGCTATTCCTGCCCTTGTTAAAGCCTTGAAAGACTCAGATGCAAATGTGCGTAGCATTGCAGCCTATGTTTTGGGGAAAATCGGTGCAGAAGCTAAAACTGCACTGCCGCAGCTAGTTCCCCTGCTTACAGACTCAAATGCAAAGGTGCGTAGCAGTGCAGCCTCTGCTTTGGGAAGAATCGGTGCAGAAGCTCAAATTGCTGTGCCACAGCTAGTTCCCCTGCTTACAGACTCAAATGCAAATGTGCGTAGCAATGCAGCCTCTGCTTTGGAGGGAATCGGTGCAGAAGCTCAAACTGCTGTGCCACAGCTAGTTCGCCTGCTTAAAGACTCAGATGCAAATGTGCGTAGCAGTGCAGCCTCTGCTTTGGGGAAAATCGGTGCAGAAGTTAAAACTGCTGTGCCACACCTAGTTCCCCTGCTTACAGACTCAGATGGAAATGTACGCGACAGTGCAGCCTCTGCTTTGGGAAGAATCGGTGCAGAAGCTCAAACTGCTGTGCCACAGCTAGTTACCCTGCTTCAAGACTCAGATGCAAATGTGCGTGGCAATGCAGCCTATGTTTTGGGCAAAATCGGTGCAGAAGCTCAAACTGCTGTGCCACAGCTAGTTCGCCTGCTTCAAGACTCAGATGCAAATGTGCGTAGCAATGCAGCCTCTGCTTTGGTGAGAATCGGTGCAGAAGCTCAAACTGCTGTGCCACAGCTAGTTCGCCTGCTTCAAGACTCAGATGCAAATGTGCGTAGCAATGCAGCCTCTGCTTTGGGGAGTATGGGTGCAGAAGCTCAAACTGCTGTGCCACAGCTAGTTCGCCTCCTTCAAGACTCAGATGCAAATGTGCGTGGCAATGCAGTTTTAGCTTTGGGGAGTATGGGTGCAGAAGCTAAAACTGCACTGCCACAGCTAGTTCCCCTGCTTCAAGAGTCAGATGCAAATGTGCGTAGCAGTGCCGCCTTTGCTTTGGGGAGAATGGGTGCAGAAGCTAAAATTGGTGTGCCACAGCTAGTTCGCCTGCTTAAAGACTCAGATGCAAATGTGCGTACCAATGCAGCCTATGCTTTGGCGAGTATCGGTGCAGAAGCTAAAACAGGTGTGCCACAGCTACTTCGCCTGCTTAAAGACTCAGATGCAAATGTGCGTAGCAATGCAGCCTTTGCTTTGGTGAGTATTGCTCTTAGCCTTCAAGAAAAAGCAAAGACGCTAACTTCACCGGAGTTAGATCTGGCTGTATCCAACTTAGAATCAGCCTTGAAAACTTTGGCGGAAGCTAAAGCTGATTTATCACAACCAACGATTGCAAATCTCCGTGTATACATCAATGTTCTCAAAGCCGAACAAACAGATCGCCTATTCGTAAAATCCATTATCCAAAATCCCTACATCTGGGGAACCGGAATATACTTATTTTTACTCTTCGGAACCTTTGCCATCCGCCCATTGTGGCTGCTAAAAATTTACGAAACATTAAAACCGATCGCCTTCAAAATACCAGTTCTCGGCACAGATCTATCCCTCGGCAACTTGATATTTTTAAAATACCATCCCAGAGTTCTCGATGCTTGGGTGGCAGCACAGATCGCAGCCACGCGAGACCAATTTCAGAAGCGGGAAATAGTGCGCGATCGCAAAATTATCGTCCCCATCCCCGTCATCCTCGACAACAAGACAATTGCCACCCTCAAAGGCAAAGATTTGCAGCCCACATTTGCTCAAAAGCGCGGCTGTTTGTTGATTTGGGAAGAAGGGGGAGCCGGAAAAACCAGTTTAGCTTGTCTGATTGGCAAATGGGCAATGTCGGATACTCCTGAAGAACGCATTTGCAATCATCGAATGCTGCCAGTTCTCATCGAATCAGAACTAAACATAAAAGTAGCAGAATGCAAACAGCCATTCCTCGAAGCAATTCGCGGTCAATTGCAAGATTTAACCGACACTGCCGAGCCGATTTCTGAAGAATTATTAGAACAGTTGCTCAAACAGCGGCGCATCCTAGTCATGATCGATAACTTCTCAGAAATGAGCGAAGAGACACAAACAGCAATTCGACCGGAAATGCCAAATTTTCCCGTTAATGCTTTGCTCATAACTTCGCGGCTGGAAGAACCTTTAGGTCAAGTCACCAAGACAGAAATCAAACCCCTCCGCATTGCCGGAAACCGACTGTCATCGTTCATGGAAAGCTATCTCACCCAACGACAAAAGCGCGACTTATTCAGCGACACAGAATTTTTCAATGCCTGTAGCCAACTATCAACTATAGCCGGCGACAGAAACATCACCGTTTTGCTAGCAAAACTCTATGCCGACCAAATCATTGCCAAGAAAGAAGGCACAACAGACGGCAATTTACCGAATAATATTGCCGAGTTAATGCTGCACTACTTAAACCAACTCAATCACAGCGTAACAGAGAATAAATTTAGCGATTTCACCGTCCACAAAGATGCTAAAATCATAGCTTGGGAATGCCTGAAGCCAACCTATCGATCCGCAGCCGCCAACCGTCAAAATGCGATAGATGCTCTGGGTGAAGAGAATGCAGAATCGCGGCTCAAGTATTTAGAAGACAAACTCAGAATTATCCAAACAAAAGGTGTAGCCCACGACCAAATCCACTTTCCTTTAGAGCCGGTAGCCGAGTATTTAGCTGCGTTGCATTTGCTAAATATTAATGGCGAAGATGAGAGTAAATGGCAAGATTTTTTGAAGGTAGCAGACTCCCAAAATTCACCAGAAGCCATCAAAAGCTTTCTGTTAGCAGTAAAAGATTGCTATCTCGATAAAATTTCCAGTGCAAAAGATACTGACTTTCTGCCGGAACAAATCAGATCGCGGTATAATATTACAATTGCCGTGCCGCCTCAATCTCCTCAAACCGTATTGCCAGGGTAATCTTATGACGATGTACGTACCGGATTCGCAGCCTTCCCAAACAAAAGTCCTCCCTACGATGTATGATTTACGCCGTGAAGACCCGGAGGAACCCGGTTTGCCTGACGAATTCCACGAGTTTCAACCCGAAATGCTACGTCTAACCTGTCGCCCCCCAAATCATCCACCAGAACAAATATTTATAGCGACATACCTTAATCTCTACTACGATTCTTACCATTTCAATTGGTACAAAAGACCTGATTGGTTTGTGGTCTTGGGGGTTCCGAGATTTTATCAAGGTGACGAATTGCGCCTGGGCTACGTGATGTGGCAAGAAAAGGTCAGTCCTCTGGTAGTGGTGGAACTTGTGTCACCTGGCACTGAAGATGAGGATTTAGGAATTACAGAAGAAGCACGAAATAAACCCCCTACTAAGTGGCGAGTTTACGAACAGATTTTGCGGATTCCTTACTACTTTGTTTTCAGTCGGTACAACAATCTATTGAGAGTATTTCGCTTGATTGGCAATCTTTACCGCGAACAAGTTTTAACCGAGTCGCGCTTCTGGATACCGGAATTAGAATTAGGTATAGGTTTGTGGGAAGGTTGTTATCAAGGTTATTCGAGGTTGTGGCTGCGTTGGTACGATGTCAGTGGCGATTGGGTTCTGACTCCAGAGGAGTTTGAAAGGCAGCGAGCTGAATTAGAATGTCAGCGAGCTCAATTAGAAAGTCAGCGAGCAAATCGTTTAGCCGATCGCCTCAGAGAAATGGGCATTAATCCAGATGAGCTGTAAAATTAAGTAGCAGCATGAAATGGTGCAAGCTGCAAGCGCTGTCCATAAATATTTATTAACTAAATATAACTTATGCCAGAATCTACCTCACTGCGCGATCGCTACTTAGCCCTAATCGACAAAATTGTCGAAATCACCCTCAAAGGTCAAATTCGCTCTAAAGAACAAGTCTATCAAATGCTGGTGCAAGACATTAGCACCGGTACCGGCGAAATCTTTGAACGCTGTTTCGGCGAACGCCTTGATGCCGCCGAAAATCAACTCAGAAATGAAAAAGACGAAATCAAACAAGCAAAGGCAAATCGTACCCTCCGAGCTCTCAAAACCATCCAAGGAGAATGGGAACGCTGGCAGAAAGATAACCGCGTCGATCGCGAAATTGCCTCCTCAATCCAACAAATCCTTACCGCCGAATCTACCAGCCGTCTCCTGGCATTATTGCAAGTAATCGATCCGAATAAAGAACATCCGCTGACTCTGGCTCAATTGCAGCAATTGGCAAAATCCCTACATCAACAAATGCTGCAAACTTCCAATCCCGAAACCGAGCGAGATTTGCAGCAAATCACCGCTGGTATTGCTAAAGGTTTAGACTCTTGGCAGCGGTTGGAACCGGAACTCGTGGGCTGGATTTATCAGCCGCAGCAACTAGGATTTGCTGGTAGTCCCGAACAAAATGGGCCTTGGGCTTTTTGGGCAAAAAAAGTTAACAGTCCTTTTCCCCAGGCTCTCTTGAATACTATTGCGATCGGTGACTCGGTAGTTCAATTCGCAGCCAAGCAATCGAATTTAGAGTTAGGCGGATTGGTAGAATTAGCGATTATATTGCAGTGCTTGCAGCGGGCGTTGGCGACATGGTTTGACAAGCAAGTTTACGATTCCAAAGTGTCAACAAAAGCTTCAATTTCTACTTACATTACTTTTGCTGTAATTTGGAGTCAGCTAGCTAGTGGGTTTAATAATTCTACTAAGAGCGGGGAACAGTTGGCAAATGCTTGTTTTCAAGTAACTTTGCAAATTTTGCGCGCTTTTTCTCAGCGGGAATATTTTCCGCTTTACGGCGGGATTTTTGCTTCCTTTGATGGTAAAGCTCTCCGTCATACTTTGGATTATTTAGACGAACCGCTGCGGCGAGTTGAAGGCACTCAAGCGAAAGCTCGGATTCTGACGCTTTTGGGTTATTCGATGCAGGCGGCGGGGGCCTACGAGCGATCGATCTTGCTGCACAAGCAAGCGCTGGAAATTGCCCGCATGGAAGGAGACAAAGCTTGCGAAGTTGCTAATCTCAATCACATCAGCCGCAACTATGTTGCTCAAAAAAATTATCAGGAAGCGATTAATTACAGCCAGCGGGCTTTAATTATGGCACGACAAACGGGAGAGCGACAAGGCGAGGCAAATGCCCTAGCTAATTTGGGTTACAGCGAAGTGTTTCAAGCGCGGCAGTTGGAGGAGGTGGAACCCGAGGTTTATGAGAGTGCGATCGGTTATTTGGAACAAGGTTTGTTGCTATCGGAAAGATTGGGCGATCGCCAAAGTCAAGCTTTTTGTTCCAGCAGTCTCGGTATCGCTAAAATTGCCTTGGAAAATGCTGAAGGTGCGATCGAATATTTAGTAAAAGGTTGGCAAGCTGCCCAATTTTCGGGCGACTTATATTTGCAAGGTCTGAATTTGGCTTATTTGGCTCAAGCTTATTACAGAATCAACGCACTAGAACAAGCGATATTCGCTGGCAGTTTGGGGATGTATACTTTGGAGCAAATTGGGGCGGCGGAGTGGCGCCAATCGGCTGGTTTGCTGACAATTTTGCGGGGTCAAATGGGGGCGGAATCTTTTAAAGAATCTTTGGCGAAAAGTCGAGCTAGTATCATTCCGGCGATCGGTGTTGACGGCTACGATTACATCCCGGAATTGTTGGAAAAATATCAGCAATCTATTTAAATTTTTGTGGAACAGGCATCTTGCCTGTTGCTGACAGAGGTTTAAGGTGTAAGTTCTAACTCACCGAAAATCACCATTATCAATCAGTCTTTCATGGGCGGGCAGGATGCCCACCCCACAAGAAAATTTAATTTTTGTGGAACAGGCATCTTGCCTGTTCTGATGTTTTTTGATGCACCCCAACCTCCGAATAATTAATGCTCAACTATCACTGGTGTGCCAACTGCGACTTTCTCAAATAAAGCCTGGGCGTCTTTGTCAAACATTCTGACACAACCATGAGAAGCCGCCCCCCCGATCGACTCTGGATTCGGAGTACCATGAAAACCAATCACATTCTTGCCATCCGTCCAAAACCCCATCCACCTACTCCCTAATGGATTGTCCGGCCCAGCAGGAATAAGTTCTCCTGTCCAAGGATTTTGCCAAACTGGATCTTTGATCATTTGCATAACTTTAAAATTGCCTGTAGGAGTTTCCCAGCCGCCTTTTCCCACAGCAACCGGGAAACTGGCTTGCACCTTATTTTGTCGGTAAACATAGACGCGACGTTCTCCCAATTTCAGCACTAAACGCACTTCCTCAATTGGATTTACCGGAGGCTTTGGTTCCTGGGGAATATACCGAAATGGTTCTCCCAAGGGCGGCAGTTCTGGGGCTGAGAGATTCGGCAATTCAGCCTCGGATGTTAGCCTCTGTGGCGCCGCGCTATTACTTGAATTAGCGGCAGCCGCTTGCTGCTGTAGGACGACCGACAGCGCGACTGCACTCAAGCTGACGACAATTAACTTGTTAAATAAAAATTTGCTGTTCACCATTGTTTTGTTGACTAAATTCCTCACCAGCAGTTCCTACAAAGTTCCTATCTCATTATCCGCAAACCGCACCCGATCTGAAAAGTTTTGACATGGCTTTTTGACGGCAACTGCGCAGGGCAGTTTTTAGTTGAAATTCCACAACTGATAACTTGTAACTCAACTCAAAGCTTAGGCAATAATACCAAAAAAACCTGATTTTTATACGGGGAGCAGTGGAGATCCGCGAGAGATTTTCGTGAAAAAACCCGGTTTCTGCGTAAAACCTCCCAGAAAATGATTAAATTTTACCTCCTCCTTCATTTGATTTTTTAGCACTGGCCCGCTGGCGATCGAAAATTGAAACTATGGCGTTGCTGTATCCGAAAAGCACAATCTGTCTTTGGGTAGAGTTTCCCGCCCAGCAACAGTTAGGTTGGCTTAAAAAACTGCAACGGTCGATCGAACAAACTCAATATATCACGCCAACACTCTATAGATGCCAAGCGCTGAACTTGTTGTAAATCGGGAACTTATGATGTAAAATTTAGTCTTTCAATACTTGTTCGATAATCTTTTTTTGAGATTGTCCTAAATTTCCTACTCTGGGGATTAAACTAGATTAGGTCAAGATGTTGGGACTTTCGCGCAGCGGAAGCAAACCCGACCCTAAATAGCAGTTAATGTGAGGTTTCAATGCGTTTTCAGAACATCAAATTATTGACAGGTGCAACCCTGTCCGTGCTAATTTCGGCCGTCTCAGTACATCCTGCGATGGCTAACCCTGCAACTCAAATAGCCCAAACGCAGACCACCACAACAGCAAACTCTCAAACCATTACCGGTTTTGTCAAAAGTATTGTTGGCGACGTAGTAACAATTCGCGAAGAAAACGCGCCGTACAGGACTCTCAGGATTCAAAGATGCGTCCTGAGAATTATTGGTCTCGTACCGGGAATGAAAGTCAGAGCCACCGTAGCCGGGTCTCAGGTGCAAAATATCGCCGTGATCCCCGATTATAACGTGGTAGCCACAACGGTTGCTCGTCCCGCAACCCCAGCACCGGCACCGCGTCCGGCCCCAGAACCCGCTCCGCGTCCGGCTCCGGCACCGCGTCCGGCTCCCGCTCCGATGCCGGCTCCCCGTCCGATTCCAGCTCCGGCTCCGGCTCCCCGTCCGGCTCCTGTGAGAGGACTTTGGTAGAGCTAGGTTATACGATTTTCGATTTTCGATTTTCGATTAAAGAATTGAAGATTGGGAATGACAATCAAGCAATTTGGTTCCGGGCCCCCGAATTCATTCGTGGGGTCGCTTTCTTCAATCTAAAATCTAAAATCTAAAATCGATTTGATCCGGGGCCCCCGGATTCATTCGTGGGGTCGCTTTCTTCAATCTAAAATCTAAAATCTAAAATCTAAAATCGATTGACTGATGAAGCTCAAGGTTTGGAGCACGGCCTACAGTTGCCTTCTTTTTTTGCAACTGGTATGAGTAAGCGGAATTAAGTTACCGCGCACGCGGTGGCTTCGCTGTTTAATAGGAGTTAGAATAATAGAATTGTCCAGCAATTGTTGAGAAATCGCTGCTATGTATTACTTGCGTTTCTTGCTGCTAATTCTGCTGTTGCCAGTGATGGCGTGCGATCGAGCTACAGATGCGATCGCCCCTGCAGTTGGCGACAACGGCCCCCTGTCCCAAATTCCCTCCCGTGCACCGGTGACAAATGTTGGGACAAATCAAATTGTACCGACCAAACCGCTTTCGCCGCAGCCAATCCGCATTGTTGCAACTTCTTTGCCGCAGCCAGGAGCCAGCGAAAGTGCCTCAAAACCTCCTCAAGTAATACCGATTCCCGCATCGCCAGTGCTGCGAGTGCCTCCTGGTTTTGTCGTTAACGTTTTTGCTGACAATTTAGACGCTCCCCGATGGCTGGCTGTGACGCCGACAGGCGATGTTTTGGTAACAGAAACCCGGCAGAATCGGATTACACTGTTGCGGGATGCCAACGGCGACGGGGTTGCTGAGGTTCGCAAGACTTTTGCAAGTGCCCAAAACGGGTTAAATATTCCCTTTGGCATGGCTTTTGCCGATCGCTATTTTTTCCTCGGAAATACCGCTGAAGTCCGCCGATTTCCCTACACAAAAGGGCAGGAACAATTAACTGGTACTGGTCAAAAAATTGCCGATTTACCGGGCGGTGGCTACAACCAACACTGGACGCGAAATGTTGTCGCTTCCCCCGACAATAGCAAGCTTTTCGTATCAGTTGGATCGCAGTCTAATGCCGATGTCGAACCGCTGCCGAGGGCGTCTGTTCAAGTGATGAATTTGGACGGCCAGAACCAGCAAATTTTTGCTTCCGGTTTGCGAAATCCGGTGGGATTGGATTTTCACCCAAAAACCAATCAACTCTACACAACAGTCAACGAACGCGACGGTTTGGGAGATGATTTGGTGCCGGATTACTTGACAAGAATTCGTCAAGGCGAGTTTTACGGCTGGCCTTACGCTTATTTTAAGCCGAATTTGCTCGACCCGCGCCACTCCAGAAATGGCAATAGCGATCGACCTGATTTAGTGGCTAAAACATTAATGCCAGACGTGTTGTTTCAGGCGCACTCGGCGGCTTTGGGGCTTCAGTTTTACGACGGCAAAACGTTTCCCAAAAGATTCCTGAACGGGGCATTTGTGGCGTTTCGCGGCAGTTGGAATCGGGACGCTGGAACTGGTTATAAAATCGTGTTTGTACCTTTTAATGCGGCGAACGGACGCCCTCAAGGTTATTATGAGGATTTTCTGACTGGTTTTCTCACTGATCCGTCGGGCCCGAAAACTTGGGGGCGGCCGGTTGGTTTGCTGGTTTTACCTGACGGGAGTTTGCTGTTTACTGAGGAAGCGAATAACCGGATTTATCGAGTGCAGTATCGCCGTTGAGGATTGGGCTATCGATAAATTCTTCACCCTCCTATGCTTTTTGTTGAATCAACAATTGATCTTCTTTTCTAATTTCACTATTCAATTTTGAGAGTAGCTGGGTTGGGGCGGGTTTTGTACAGAGATTGTCTGTTGTTGGTTCTGATTGCTGGCTAAAACCGCCTCTACAAGCCTGGAATATATAAGAACGAGCGAGGTTTTGCGATCGCGCCTTAAAATCCAGAACCGGGTTGTTTGAGAAACTCGGCTTCTTCGGGGGTTGTTTCGCGGCCGAGAATTTGATTGCGGTGGGGAAATCTCCCAAAACGCTCGATTATTTTCCAATGCTGCATCGCGTATTCAATGAGTGAATTGCTGTCAGCTTCGCCGCTGAGTTGGCTAAATAGTTCGACAGATTTTTGCTGGTTTTCTAAGTTTTCGCTGTGTTGAAAAGGCAGATAAATAAATGATTTTTGTACAGTCAGCAATTCGCGATCGAAGTTATTGTTAACAGCGTATTCGGCGGTGGCTAAAGCTTTTTTGTCTGTGGCGAATGCTTGGGGCGTTCCGCGAAACATATTGCGCGGAAATTGATCGAGCAGTAGAATTAATGCTAGGCAGTTGTGGGGGAAATCTTGCCATGAGTCGAGTTGACCGGAGGCGGCTAGTTCGTATTGCTGCAGAAAGCGCGATCCTCTTCGAGGGCTTCGCTAACGCACTTCTGCATCAAAATCTGCATCTTTTTCAAACCATTTCTTGTGGACTTTGCCAAACTCAGGAGAGTTCGATCGACCAAACCAAAAATCTAAAACTTCATTCATTAGCAATCTAGTAGGCGATTGATTGTTGATTAAAGCTTCTGTGTCTGTAGTTGCACAAAATGCGCTATCTGTCCAACTACAAACCGCAGCGATTAATGATTAGCAATGATGACTTAGGAACCTTTGTTGTCCGGTGCTTAAAGTTACGAACTAGCAAACAGTCTGTCCCAAGTTTTGCCTCCCACAACTCCGTCTACAGGAATATGAGCTTGCCGCTGAAATCTTTTCACTGCATCTTCGGTTGTCGGACCGAAAACGCCATCAATTACGATCGGGTGTCGGGACAAGCCCCGCGCGTTCAACAACTTTTGCAGTTTCTTCACATCGTGCCCTTTCGAGCCGCATTTTAAAATCCTTTTATGGTGTCTCACTGCTGGTCGATGGCAATCATCAGTGTGGCAAACTGCGGAGCTCGCTGCATAGTTGGCTCTACTTGTGCCCGTCAAAACTAATAGGGCGAGAACTGCTAGTAAATAATAAAAAGTCTGTGATCCGGCCATATTTTCCCTGTTAATTTTTCAAATGATGACTTAGGAACTTTTGCTGTCGGGTGCTTAAATTTACGAATTAGCAAACAGTCTGTCCCAAGTTTTGCCTCCCACAACTCCGTCTACAGGAATATGAGCTTGCCGCTGAAATTTCTTCACTGCTGTGAGAGTTGTCGGGCCGAACACGCCATCAATTGCGATCGGGTGTGGGGACAATCCCCGCGCGTTCAACAACTTTTGCAGTTTCTTCACATCTGCCCCTCTCGATCCGTGTTTTAAAATCCTTTTATGGGGTCTCCTTTCTGGTTCGTTGCAATCATCGTGCGGCGGGCAAATTGCGTCACTTGATGAAGCAGTATATGCTCCGCCACCGATGCCAGTCAAAATCAATAGAAGTAGAACTGCTAGTAAAATCAAAAAAGGCGACTGCGGAGGCTTAGGCTTAGGCGGAGGCGGAGGCGGGGGAGGGGTCGGTTTTGGCTTGCATTCTAGTGAAATAGTACCAGTACAAACTTGTTCGGACATACTTTCCCTGTTAATTTTCTCAAGCGTTTTTTGTAAGTTTGACGATTGTTTGAGAGTGAGAAACCGGGTTTCTGGGATGGGGGCATCCAATCTCGATTCACCGGGTTTCTGGCAACAGTCAACCGACATTCTACAATATAAGTGGCTTTACTGCAAAATCTCCGATCGTGCAAGTTAAATTTTGTTGCTCTTTGGTAGCAGCAAAGGTAACAATTACTTCGCAGGCAACTGCAACCGTCAGGATTACCAAGTTTCGCGCCAGCGGGTAATCGCAAACGTCATCATTCGCCGCTGAAGGAACCCGATAGTGTTGGTTCCAAATTATTTCCGAGTAATCGGCAGCTAATCCGACGTGCACGCATGGAAGGGAGGCACTCGCACAGTAATCCTTGACTGCTTGTCGCCCGACACTGTTATCAAAAGTATCGATGACTGTGGCGCTGTTGGCAAGCAGCCGATCGGCATTTGCGGGCGTCAATTCTTTTGAGTGCGCGTCAATGCTGACTCCCAAAGCGCGGTAGAGGTTGTTGGCGAGAATTTTGGCTTTGAATGCGCCGATGTCCGATCGATAATAGGGTTGAGTGGAAAGGTTGCGTTCCTCGATGCGATCGCGATCGATGACTTTTAAATGACCAAAGCCCGATCGCGCCAGACTTTCTGTAATATTCGCACCCAAAGCGCCCGCGCCGCACACCGTTACCGGGAAATTTTTTATCAGCGACATCACTGCGGCACTTCTGTAAAGTTGTTCGTGAAAAAATATACTCATGGTAATCAAGAATTATCGATTTTCGACTACTCCAACCAATGAATGCAAGTCGAAGTCTTTGTCCAATCCGCTGAGACAAATACCAGCACTCATAACTGTCAAGTCAGTTTTGGCGATCGCAGAAGTGTGATGTTCTCCACTCCCGCTAGTCCATTCAACCAACCAATAATTTTGGCGATCGCAAAAATCCCGCAATTCACCGCCGCCCATTTTTAGCGCCCGCTGCAAGCGCTGTTGATCCCGCACTTTCGGAGCGAAACCTTTAATATTTCGGGACACTAATTCGTAAACAGTTCGCATGGAGGGGGTCATCCCTTTAAAACTAACTTCTTGAGGCAAAATCAACTTTTTCAAAGCTGCTTTCAATTCCTCAGACGGCAGCGGATCTGCGCGCCTGTCAATCTCTTCAAACCACAAACAATGACCATCCCACCGCGCAACGATCTGCTCAAACTGCGAGCCTTCAGTTACTAAATGCACTGGTACGGGTTTCGCAACACCAGTGCGCTGTTTAGCATCAGATTCGTTAACAGGATAAGCCAGCCAAGTTTGCCCTTGCAGCACGCAGGCCAAGTGCAAGCGAACGGGTACGAGCAGTTGCAAATACTCGGCTACTTGCGGCAAAGTCGGCTCCTCAATTACCGCAGCAATTTTCTCATTAATCGGCCTAAAAATAGCCCATCCTTCAAATTTGCGCGGCTGCGGTTGAAAAGTATAAACCATTGAGCTAACCCTTATCCGCACGCTTCCCCCCCGCACGCACGGAGCCAGGAATTGGGTATCGAGTAGCTGCCCTTCTTCGGCCGCAAGTTGGCTGAGAATTTTGCGAATATCTACCACTGAATTGACCTCCGTAATCTTACTTTTTTTTACAGAACGCACTTTTAATTAAAGCTATCCTAAAGATTTGTAAACCCTCTTGACACGAATCAATATCCTAATATAATATTGAGCGAGAATCCAATTTTTACCTTGTAGATATCTCAAGTAAATATGCTGCCAAAGCTCTTTTCTAAGTTGGTTGTAGTGACAGCTCTGACACTTCCTATTTTTGGCTCGACCCAGCTAGCTAAAGCTCAGGACACCTATGGAGCTACTGCTTATTCTCCGACTTCTGACGCCACTGGTATTAGTTGGGATCATGCTACAGAGAAAGAAGCACTAAACGCAGCAGTAGCCGCTTGCAATGAACAAACCGAAGGTGCTAACGACTGCGAACCGCTGACCTCTAATAGTAATAATTGTGGAGCGATCGCAGTAGGCAAAGGAGGAGCAGGTGCGGGCTGGGGTGAGGACAAACCAGCAGCAGAAGCTCAAGCTCTCGCGGGTTGCAGCGAACTTGAAGGAGGCAACTGTAAAGTTCAGCTTTCAGCTTGCAACCAGTAATTAAACTGATAAAAATGGGTCGGGCGGTGTATATTTTTGCTCGTAAAATAGCTTATAAAATAGTAAATGTAGGGTGCGCCAGGCGCACCTTACAAACTACAAGTGAGCTAAAAGTTGGGTGTATCTTGCACACCTTACAGTGAATCTCCTACTTCGGAAGTAACTGCATCAGGTGGCAGCAAACTTTCTAATCTATCTTTAGACCAGTATTCAGTAGGATAAGCGAGTGCAATAATATCAGAAAGTCTAATCAGCCACGTAACTTGTCCGTAAGCATCGATATTTTCCGCCTGTTCGTGAGGGGAAACTATCACCAAAAGTTCCAGAAACTCCCCGAATAAATTAATCGGGATGCCGCCGAAACTGCTATTATTTGTTTTAATCCAAACTTTACTGCCTCGATCGAGAGCTTCTTGCAGTCGCTGGCAGAGCAAACTGGATTTTTTGACCTGGGATTTTTGGGCTTTCGACTTTTTTCCCATAGTTTTAAGAAGTTTAAGTAATTCCACAGTGGGTTACACAGTGGGTTGCACAGTGGGTTGAGATTTAGTGCGATCCTCTTCGAGGGCTTCGCTAACGCAGTTTGGTATTGAAACGGACAAAAGCAAAAAGGGCGATCGCCCCGTTGCTACCCCATCACTCTACCCTATAAGAAAGTCCTGTACTGCGATCGTAATAACAATTTAATCGCAAAATGGGGAAATAACACCAGTTCAATAAAAATCTGACTCTAGCCAAGCTTCAAACCCTTAAGTCATCAGTGATTCCCAATCTAAAATCTAAAATCTAAAATGGTATGACCTGCGGTATGATGTTACAGAGTCAGTCAACGAGATCCGTGTTTATACTGTGTCCAAATGCAGTATAATCGGCGGAATCTTCCCAAATCGTTTAAGTAAAACAATGGACTGGCGAAAGCTCATTCATCCAAACCCGAAAGCTTCCACAAGTCAACCAGCAGCGCCAGAAACTCGATTGTCTGTAGAATTCTTGCTAGGGCTCTTTGCTGCGGGATGGACCGAACAGCAGGTGTTAGAGAAATATCCTGCACTGACTTCGGAAAAGTTGCGCGCTGCTTTGGCTGCTGCGGATTCTCAGTTAGTGTCATCCATCGCTAATCCAGAGTTACTAGAAATTATCGCTCAAACTCGAGAATAATTGGAAATAGGTAAAAGTTGTCGCTTGAGGATATTGAGGGAGATATTTGGGAGTAAACAACGATATTAAATCTCAACTTCCCCCTAAATTTTCTCTAACTCTTTCGCGAAACTCCAACACCGCCTCAAGGGGATCTGGTTGTTCCACATAAGATAACTTTCGCTTGCTTATTGGTTTGGCAGAACATACAACTCTAATTTGAGGATGCGAGAGTAGATTTGCCTAATAATATCCTCAATCTCGTTGCTCTTTTGAGCCAAATCTGCATCAAAAGCACCTTGGTGCAAAATTTGGCTCCGAATGTCATAAGCTTCTTCAACCGTAGAAACTGCATCTGGATTTTCAGGAAAATGTTCCTTGACAAGGCGCCTAATCGCTTGAGAAATAGATTCCTTCTTTAGGCCATTAATCCGACCGTTGAGTGACGATTTAATATTTTCTGGAATAGAGGTAGTTTTTTTTAATTGAGCGACAAAACTATCCACTAACTCTTTAAGTTCTGCGTTCTCATAAGCTTCTGACTGGGCGAGTGGTTCAAGGGAAGAGACCAGTCCAACAAATCGAGCACGCTCAGTAGTTTCGAGTCTGGCAGATGCAAACAGCTCCATTGATACTAAGAGTTTTTCATCAACATCAATATTAGCTGAAAATATTTGGTTGACAAGCTCCACCATTTTACTGCTGTTCATAACCACGGTGGCACTTGCCGTTGCCATACATCCACTTCCGCTCTCTTGGGTACGATCGTATACCATACAAGGTCGTGGAGTATGATAATCAAGGCGAAGTGGATGCTTCCTTGATACGGCTTCCCATAGCAGAGCCAATGAGAGCTTTAATCCCTTCTGTTCAGCTTCACCCGCAGTCGCAAATCCTTCCACGTATACATCTAGTTTTTGCGGCTGTTGTCTCCCCAACAGGCTCTCATCTTGTAATGGTGATATACGGACAATAGACTTATCATCAACTAGGAGGCACGCTTCACCATTAAAGCCTAATTCATCTCCTACATCCAAGATGATTCCAACCTTTGCTCCGTAGGGGTGACGCTTTGGACTTTCATCAATTATTTGTCTGGGTTCAGGTTTCTTTTTGCTCATTAGGTGTTTGCCAAAATGATATAGCATTTAAATATTGAGCGCTACCTGACAGGGTGACAACCCCGTCAGGTCTATGATACCTGAAAAATAAGTAAGGTGCGCAGTGCGCACCCTACAATTTACTTATCATCCCTCTAAATTTTTGATTAATATTGAAGTCAACAACTGCTCCTTCCAAGTTTAGAGTATAGTGGAAGATTGTGATTCGGTCATCAATGGTTTAACTGGCGATCGCTACCTCATTTTCACTATCATCCTCTTCATTAATTCCAAATTTTTGGCAAATTTCATCGAGTGTCTGAGGTTGAATGACTCTTGATTTAGCTCTTTTTAATGCTGTAAACAAACGAGTTGCATTGGTAGGCGACCTCAGCAAATAAAGCGTTTCTAGCAAACTTTCTAATTCTGCCTCAGAAATCAAAACCGCATTTTTGCCGTTAGGTCTAGTAATAACTATTACTTCCCCAGTTTCAACAGCGCGATCGCAGAGATTTTTTAAATTTGCTTCTGCTTCAGTGTATGTAATCTCAGTTGACATAAAATTCTAACTCCGACTAACTTGATGACTCAACTTTTATCACTTTACTAATAGTGATAGCGCGCTTTCAGAAAATCAATACGGTCTTCACTTACTAAATAAACAATACGATGTTCTTTATTCAATCGACGCGACCACGCGCCAGAAAACTCGTATTTCAAGGGTTCCGGCTTGCCAATGCCTTCAAACGGATCTCGCAGAATTTCTCTGACCATTTTGATTAAGCGTAACGCCATCTTGCGGTCAGTTTGTACCCACTATTCTAGGTCTTCTAAAAACTCAGGCTGAAAAACTGCCTGACGTTCTACGCGATCGCTCTCACCCTCAGCACTCATCTAGCAAACCCTGAATCATTTTTTCAATTTTATGCTCCCTGCTAGAAAAAATAAGGTGAGCATTGCCCGCCAGCATAACTGACGGGCAATCCCATTCTATCACTTGTCATCCCTCACAGGCAGCGACGTGTCCAGAATTTCCATCAACAATTCCAGTCGCGAAGGACGACTCAACATCGGCACTAAATTCGGCAAGGAGTAATAATCACCCGCAAACGTAAAGGTTTCTACCGATACTTGTTTGTCCTTCAATTGCTTATGGACATATTGGCACCAAGAACCAACTCGCACAATCACAACATCAGGAATTACCCCCAAACTGCGGCAGTAATTCTGATAAGCATCTGCAAAATAAGGTGCAGCGTTTTCGCCTTCATCTGTTACCATAATGAATTGCTCGACAACCTGCTTTTTAATTCGCATTGCTTCCACCGCGCAACCGCAACTTGTGCCGCCGCCAGCGCGAATGTGCTTGAAAGCGCCTTCCCACTCGGTCAATTCGCTGCCGTTTGCTTGGACTGGATACGGCATCGTGTCAAAGGCATAAACGAACAGTGCAGCCTCGGAAATGCCGGAAATCAAAGCAGCGAGACGCTTCCCGACTTCGATCGCACTTTCCATTGAACCAGACTTGTCAATCAACAAACCGGTTGCTTTCGCAATCTTGCCGCGCTTCTTCACCTGTTCGTTTGTCACCGCTTCCAGCTTCGCCGCCGTTGCTGCGTCGAAGTTCGCGCCCGCGCCCGCAACACTCGCTTTGTAAGCAGAAACCCGATCGCACTTTGCCGCTTCATCCAGCTTCGAGTCAATCAACTGCTTGACTTCCGCGTGATCCATCGCGCCGCGCGACTGAATCGATTTCAAATTGTTGATGACTTCCTGCGGCGACATCGAGTTAATCAGCGCGGCCAAAACCGTTGGCGTTAGCTGTCTGATCGCACCAACTGCGATCGTATACGGAATCTTGTACTCAACAATCAAATTCGCCTGTTCCGCAGGTGTCGCCGCCTTTGCTAACTGCTTCAAAATGAATGCCAGAGAGTCTTCCGGCGGATTGTCTTTGAACAGGATAGCATTAGCGCGATCGCCCGGCTTGACGTGCAGCGTTGCGTACAAATGCTTCATCGCCTTGCGGTTGCGGATGGCGGCGCGATCGAAAAACTGCGGATTCTTTTCCCGCGACTTCAGATAGCGAGTGACAGCAGTGCGCGCACTCCGAGGCACCTTATTTTGATGCTGCTTCATAAAGTCCACAATCCGCGAAACCTCGTAGGGAGGGAACTCTTGCAGCATCATGAAACCGGCATCTCGGTGTTCCGTCAGTGCCGAAGTCAGCAAATTTCCGACAAAAACTTCCTTGTGATCGCGCACGTCGCCTTGACGCTGATACCACACCGCTAAGTGACCGTAAAAAATCGGGTCTAATTCGACAATTAACTTGTGAATTTCTGCCACCTTTTCCAGTTGACGGTGAGGAGTGGTGAGCAGACTGTTGAGCATTTCCAAACGTAAATCGCGTTCTGCTACATTCATATTCATCGGTGCTACCTCCCTTTAAGATTTTGGATTTGAGAAACATTCAAAATCGGCGGTTGGCAGTTGTTGCACGCTAGCGAGTGAATTAAAAAAATCACCGCGCAAGTTTGGGGAGCTTTTTTTGGTAAACCTCAATAGGGCTTGTATGTAAGCTCTCGCGATTAGGGCGCGGCAAAAACTGCTATTGAAAATTATTTGAGGGAAACTGTTTCTAGTTCAAGGGATCTCAAATCGGGTTCAACCCAGTTAATTCGAGCTTCCGAAGACATCAACCGATCGCGCGTGTAGTAGGTAAAAGGTAAAGTGCGATCGGCATATTTTGCAATCAAACCGTTAGCAAGATTTACCATCGATCGATTCCGGCTTTCATCGGCGAGATACCGGCGAATAGTTTGCACCCAAAATAGCGTTAGGGTTTCGTGATATCCGCCATCTTTTGTAGTCTCAATTCCCTGAACCGAGTTGTAACGTTTAATGCCATTCCGCACCGCATTTATCGCTTCTTGTTCCGAATCATAAAACAGATACCAAAGAGCAACGGTTAAATGCGCTTCGTGAGTCCATTGACTTCGCGGCAGGCTGCATTCTTGGAAAGCGTGAATCAGACTGTCTATCTCGCTGGGCGATCGGTAAATTATAGTTGTAGTTTTCATAATTTAATTCTCCTTCTTCACCACTTTCACATCTTTCGTTTGTAGTCAGGACTTCAGTCCTTAGTTTTAGCTATTTGTTCCATAATTAACTTAATTTTTTTTGTGTTGCACTGACGTTTGCTCGCAACGTACTTCTCCCGGTTCACAGAAGATTTATTTGTGTTTATTGCCAAGGGTTCAATATCTGCTAGCTCGAACGCATACCACAAATCATCTATTTTGCGATAATGATGATAAGCATCTACGAATACAAAATCATCTGGCTTTTTTTTAGGTACTTTCGGAATTCTCTTAGCTAGGCAAATAATTCCAGTCTCAGGATGGACATAAAGTTGCTTGTACCAATAACCAAGAGGAAGATCTGTAGCATAAAATTTACGGTTTTTCCGATAAGGAACCCCATCAATTAACACAGCATCCCGTTCCACATAGCCCCATACATGAGAGACAATATGTTGGCCGGATAAAGTAGTGATATCGAGAATTTGACACAGTTTGCTGTAAACATCATCCCAATACTGACCTACATGAGATTGCAGCCATTGGTACAGCGGACCCAGACAATCGGAAAACCATTTTGTCTTGTTTCTAGGCTTAATTAAGTAGGGGCTAAGCAGTCCATCTGTAGTAGCTTCTTCAGTTAGTTTTACCAGATATTTTTTTTGCCCTTTTACCTTTCTTGAGCTGATTCTCAACCCTCCACGAGGCCGCTCAATGACATTTTCAGCTAAGCGATGTTCGCTCATGAGTCAACTTTCCCTAAGATACTAAATCAGCGTTAAAAATTCCTGGTATACTCGGTTGAGACCGATCAATAGTCAAACCAAGTCCCTCTCTAAGAGACTAAGAAAGGAGATATTGAAACCGGATTTGATATGAGATGTTCCACGCAAGTTAGCAAAGCGTTTTGACAGCCCTATCACTCTACCCCTGAGCTACAGCCCCTGAAACGGGACTGGCAGGATTTGAACCTGCGACCAATCGGATGGATTGTGTGTATTCGCTTCATTTGTTAGGGCGCGGCGCATAAACTTTCCAAGAACAACATTAGAAGAATTTTACTCTTTCCTTCTCCTATATCGCTCAATCATTCTTGCTTTTTTATAGTAGTAAAAGTCACTTCGCGCAAGTCAAGAAAGCCGTTGTTCATACGCAGGAGTTGAACCCGCGACCTTTTCCTTAAGAGGGAATTGCTCTACCATGAGCTAGTATGTAAGCTTCCTCAGTTAGGACGCGAAGTGTTTTTTCACTAGCGAACAGATACCCCGCACAAGTCGTTAAAGCTTTTGATATTATGCGCTCTATCCGTTGAGCTACATCCCCGAGGCGGGGATGATAGGAGTCGAACCTATTACCTTTGGTTTAGAAGACCAAAAAGTGTGTAAGCTTCAACTGTTGGGGTGCGGTGTAGCTGTTTTTCAACTCTAAAAAATTTAGGTATAAGAGGCAGCGCACAAGTCAGAGAAGCTTTGTTTTTTTGGGCCTTGCGGCGGGTAGGACTCGAACCTACTATTCGATGTTTAGTCGAACGTTGCCAGTTTGTAAGCTTCTTTAGTTGGGGTGCGCCCCCTAATAGCTGATGAAATTTTTGTTCCGCGCAAGTATGAAAAGCTGTTGACAATTTCTAGCGTGTCTACCATTCCACCATAAAGGCCGAAGCCTTCAGCGGGACTCGAACCCGCAATCTTTTCAGAACTAGAACCCCAATGTGTGTAAGCTTCTCGAATTGGGGCGCGGAATCAAAGTGAATTTCTAGCCGTAAACAGCTTCTGGGCGGACAATTAAATCACCGCTGGGACGGCGATCGAGAACGTAAGACTCGAAGCGATCGCCCTTGACATCAAAATGATTTGCCAGACGTTCCTGAATAGCCTTGTCGCTCATTCCGGCCCAGATGCCCAGTTGGTCTTCTGCCAGATCGTAGGAACGTCCTTCAAAACGAATGTGAACCATTACCGATACCTCCTAGAGCAATTTTGGATTTTGGATTAGTAGCTTATCTGCTCTCGACTTTGGCTTTTTGTGAGAATTGGCAAATTGCCAGTATCGGTAAAGATTCACGAAATCTGACAACTTTTACTGAAATAAACGCCGTTCTAAGTGATAAGCTTGTTTGACTGTGCGGATTTCCTCAGCCTTTTTGGTTGCTTCGACTTGGGCAGAACTTGTCTGTTCCGAATCCGCATTAAATTCGTTTCAATGAGGCTGATTGGGTACAATATCTGGCTCAGATTGAGTCAGTATGTAGTAGAATACTGTGGTGTACAGTAACAACATTACAATTCAGTCTTTGTTACAAGACTTTCAAATTGATGTTCCTTGAAATTTTGATCGTTTATTCAGTTTTCCAGGTTCAGAAGCGGTACGGAAAATACAGGTTTTTGCTTGTCCTGTGCTTTCCATACTTTTATACTACATACGTAATACATAGTTGTCAAGGGGGTCGGAAAAGTTTTTTAGATGAAACTTACCCAAGTGGCGAGAAACCGGGTTTTTTCAGGAAAATATTTCGTTGCACAGATTCGGTAAAAAACCCGGTTTCTAGGGTGTGAGTGCGATCGTCGCGACGAGTGGTGAGAAACTGGGTTTTTTCAGGGAAATATTTCGGTGTTACCCGCAGATTCGGTAAAAAACCCGGTTTCTAGGGTGTGAGTGCGATCGTCGCGACGAGTGGCGAGAAACCGGGTTTTTTCAGGAAAATATGTCGTTGCAACCCGCAGATTCGGTAAAAAACCCGGTTTCTAGGGTGTGAGTGCGATCGGTAACATCGATCAAACATCCTTAACATAAGAAATGCTATCGCGAATATTGTGGAAGCCAGCAGACTCGTAAAGATGCAATGCACCTGATGAATTTTCAGCATCGACGCCGAGAATAGCAGTAGCAACACCAGCAGCTTTCAGCCGATGCAAACCAGCGAGCAACATAGCTCGTCCCAATCCCATTTTGCGGAAGCCGCGCCTAGTGCCGAGACAAGCAATCCAGCCTTCATTGCGCCCGGTACGATCGCACTCTTCCACACAAATCACGCAGGAACAAAAACTGACAAATGTGCCGTCATCAGCAACAGCAATCAAGTCTAAATCATTTCTGTAATTGGGTTTAGCTAACTCGTGCTTAAATTTATCCACCGTTAAATCGTGATGATTCCAGTGATCGATAAACGACTGGTTGAACATTTCTACCCAAGCTGCCGCATCCTGTTCGCCGGGGAACTGACGCAGCGCGAAACCTTCGGGGAAGTGCGGTTCTGGGATCGGTTCAGAGAGCGATCGCGCCATTCGGCAAAAATAGCGATCGACCTTAAAACCGCAACTTGCCAGCACAGAAATGCGATCGCAATCCTCAGCGCGAGCGTAGGTTCGCAGCTTCACGCGCCCGCCCCGCATTGCAGACACCTCGCGCATCCGCACTTCACCCCAGGCGATCGCGGCTGCTTCCACATCGCCTCCGCGCGCGTCGGGGTGGACGCGAAACCGCAGCCAACCGTCGATTACTTCGCCCAGTTCAGAAACCGACAACTGAGCAAAACCGATTAATTTTCCCTCCGCATCTTCCCAGAGGCGGATATCGCGTGCTACATCTAGGGACGGTGCGTTAAATTCTTGTTGTAGTTCCGAGATGGAAGTGCCTTGATCGAGCCGATCGACTTCTTCGCAAGTATTGATTAAATGGGCGATCGCATCTAAATCGCGATCGCCCGCATAGCAGCGCGCCGAGAGATTTGCCATTATAGCTAATCACCTGTTCGGGTTATTGATTAATTTAAAAATAGCTTGGGCGATCGCACTTTTATCGATCGACTCGGCCCAATGGTCGATCGGCATTAAAAATCCGACCCCGCAAACACCCCGACGCATCGAACCGCTACAGCAGTTGACTGCACTCGTGAGTTTCGATAAATTCAGGTTCAGGATTTGGGATGGGAGTAGAAGGACTTGAACCTTCGACCTTGAGATTAAGAGTCACCTGCTCTAACCAACTGAGCTATACTCCCGCATCTAAGCTAGTATAACACAACCGTTCTGAAAAATCAACTATTTCGGTAAAAATTTGTGGCGATCGCCCTTACTCCAATATTTAATTTAAGTTCGATCGCCCTGATTCCACATTTGATTTAAGCGCGATCGACCTCAAGCACCTCCCCAGAGTTATGCAAAACCTGCGGCAGACCATCCAACCAAATCTGATACTTGCCCATCTCCAATCTAGACAATTCGCTTGACTCCATCTTGGTCCTCTACTGCATCCACACAGAAAAACTTGCTGTGAATTAATCAGTAAGGTGGACTTTTGTCCACCCTACTGATTCTAATTGGTTCCGAAAGCGTCTACTTGAGAATTCGGGAGACGACACCGGCGCCGACAGTGCGATTACCTTCGCGGATGGCAAAACGCATATTTTGTTCGATCGCGATCGGCTGCAACAACTTCACAGTCATATTAACCCGATCGCCCGGAATTACCATGTCGCTTGCGCTGCCGTCATCAGCCGTAAAAGATGCGATCGTACCTGTAACATCCGTTGTCCGCACGTAGAATTGAGGGCGATATCCCGCAACAAAAGGAGTGCGGCGGCCGCCTTCTTTTTCCGACAGCACGTAAACCTCAGAATCGAATTCAGTGTGAGATTGAATTGAACCGGGTTTAGCAAGCACCATCCCCCGCTCAATTTCGTCTTTTTGGATGCCGCGAAGCAACAAACCGACATTATCTCCAGCCATTCCTTCATCCAGAATTTGCTGGAACATTTCAACGCCGATAACAGTTATCGTGCGAGTGTTGTGGATTCCCACCAATTCCACAGTATCGCCGACTTTGATTTTACCCCGCTCGATTTTGCCAGTTGCGACAGTTCCCCGACCTTTGATCGAGAACACATCTTCAACAGCCATCAGAAAAGGTTTGTCAATATCGCGATCGGGCGTAGAAATCCAGTCATCTACCGCATCCATCAAATTGTAAATGCCATCAACCCACTCATCCTCGCCGCGGTGTATTTTCGGATTAGCAGTCATCTTTTCCAGCGCTTTCAGTGCCGAACCTGCGACAATTGGAATATCATCGCCCGGGAAACCGTAAGAACTGAGAAGTTCGCGAATTTCTAACTCGACCAACTCCAAGATTTCCGCATCGTCCACCATATCTTTCTTGTTCAAAAAGACAACCAACTTCGGCACTCCCACTTGCCGCGCTAACAAGATATGTTCGCGAGTTTGAGGCATCGAACCATCTGCAGCGGACACGACGAGGATTGCACCATCCATTTGAGCGGCACCCACGATCATGTTTTTCACGTAATCAGCGTGACCCGGACAATCAACGTGAGCATAATGGCGATCGCCAGTTTCATACTCAACGTGAGCCGTATTAATCGTGATTCCCCGCTGTTTTTCTTCCGGTGCAGCATCGATTTCATCGTACTTTTTAGCCTTGGCTCGACCCTGTGCAGCCAGCGTCATTGTAATTGCCGCTGTTAGGGTTGTTTTGCCGTGGTCAACGTGACCGATAGTACCGACATTGACGTGGGGTTTGTTCCGTTCAAATTTAGTGCGTGACATTACATTTGATTCTCCTTTTAGAATTGTTTTTGGTTTTCAATCATTAGTTTTTAGTCCTTGGTTTCTTCTTAATGAGTAAGGACCGCTCGCTAATGATTAAAAGGGAAAGTGGAGGAGTCGAACCTCTACAGCTTTCGCTGCACCCTGGTATTCCAAACCAGTTGCCGTCCACACAGCCGCACTTTCCAAGTTTTGGTATTTTTAACCGCAGATAATTGCAGATAACGCAGATGAACGCAGATAAAGGTAGCATATCCCATGCAACTATATGCCCTTCAATCTAATATCTAAAATTTCACAGATATCCCTCAATCTAAAATCTAAAATCTAAAATCTAAAATCGATTGAGTGGGTGGTATAGGAGTTGAACCTATCTAATACCGGTTAAAAGCCGGGTGCATAACCGCTTTGCTAACCACCCATAAAAATTCAGCGTTTGTGTAATTCCTAAAGAATCATTGTGTAGTAAACACTTCAGTCCTTTTTTACGCCCAGCAATTGCAACGCATAAAGTCCCGATTGCTAATGCTTCACTCGATAATGAAGCAAGATGAAACCGTTGCTATAGATTTTGCGATCGGCAAGTTCCAAGTTTGCCGGATCGAGTGCACGGGAAAAAAGAGGAATTCCCGATCCGATAACTAGCGGATTCAACTTTACAATCATCTCGTCAATCTCAGAAAAAAGAGTGGTCGCTAAATCACTACCACCGCAGAGCCAGATGTCTTTACCAGTTTCTTTTTTCAATTCCTTAACCACTGCGACAGGATTGTCCGAAACAAGTTCAATATTCTCATCGGGACTGGCTTTCATAGTGCGCGAAAAAACATACTGCTTCAAGGTGGGATAAGGATTAGTTACACCAACATTTAGCCCTACCTCATAGGTTTTTCGTCCCATAAAAACCGCATCAAACTGCTTGTTATCTGCACGAATGCCTCGTGCTTCCTGAAAGTGAGCCGGAAAAGTTTCAGGAAAGGAATCGAACAAATCAGCGAAATGCTCTCCTGACATAGGAAAACAATCAAATGAGCCATCTTCGCGAGCAATAAACCCGTCAACCGTGCAAGCAACGTAATATTTTAGTTTTCTCATGTTTAACCTTTTTTATTAAGTTGTTTGGTTACTGCTTGTTTCTGAATGTAACTAATATATCCAATCGCTCCTTTGGTTAGAGATTTGCGATCGACCTTTTTATTTGTTAGCGCACAGTTTCGCAGCAGCAGCCATTTTATCGCGCTGCGCCCGCATCCCTACAGGCGATCGCAGCAAAGCGCGATCGGTACTCAAAAGGAGATAAGCTGGTGTCAACTAAATATGACTGCTGCTAATGCCTGAACAAGAGGAAGGTTCCAAAACCATAAAAGTTACAATGCCCAACCGAATCCATCAAAAGCTGAAGAAGCTGTCTGACGAGTCAGGAATATCCATGTCTAAACTGATGCTCCTGGCAACTATCAACGAATATAAGCTCATTGACGACACACATACCCCTGACTAGGGATACTTAGTACCCAGTCTTACCCCATTATGCTATTATTCAGGGAAATAGTCAACCCTGGAGGTTTGCTTGTGACTCAAGATGAACTCGAAGCCCTTGTCGATGAACTCGGCTTAGTGTCAGTCGTCAGCCTGCTGGCAAATATCTGCCACAACAAAGCCCGACAAACCTTGTGCCGGAAGGGACAAGGGGCTACTCCTTATACTGCTTGGAACAGCAACGGCTTCTTGCTGAAGCAGTTGATGACCAGACTGTGGCCAATCGGCAGCTACGATCGCGATTTAGACCTCAAGAACAACTGAGATTCTGAGGTTCAACCCGTGCAAGTGCGTAAAGCATTGGTTTTAGTCGGTTAACAGCCGAGTATGTATGCTTTAACTGTTAGGGCACGGGTTGAAACTCTTCGATTTGGACTTGAACCTTGAATGGAGAGGACGGGACTCGAACCCGCATCGATCGACAGCAACTTTCAGGAAACGCGCTTCCTTACTGCCCGCAAGCAGACGGGAACTGGCCCCATCTCGGACTGTTAATTCCTTTCAGTGCCTCCGCAACCCGCTGCCAGTTTGCGTTTTCAGGGAACGTCGCTAAGCAACTTTTTACCCTACTCAACAAACCCGATCGTCCTTTTGGGAGCCGCTTTTCCAAAGTTTTTACGGTGCCATTCCACTTAGGCGACCTCCCCATGATTTTGCTCGCTGTATGTACGATCGCCAATCAGGACAACTGTTTTTGTTCCAGAATATAAGGCAACAGTTTGGCGATATTTCTCGCATCATCAATACCTCGGTGATGAGTTCCTTCTAGCGGTAAACCCGCCAGTGTCAGAGCTTTTGCCATCCCATGACGTTTTCGCAAACCTTGCTTTTGGGAAAACAATGGTTTGAGATTGACATGAGGATAAGCAATGGGAAAAGGTACTTTGTGAAAATTGCTGTCTTGTTGAAATTGTTTGCGATCGAAATCGCCCCAAGAACCAAATACACCATTTGAGTAACCGGACAGCCAGTTTTTCAGAAGTGCGATCGCTTCCGGGTAAGTCGGAGCTCGATCGACTTGTGCTTGAGAAATAGATGTTAGCGATTTACAGAATTCAGTCAGGATAGGATGGCGAATAGGTTTGATGAAGCTTTGAAATTCATCAACAATACTTAGAGATTCTGAATGCACCATAACCGCTCCTATTTCGATAATTTCCATTTCCTCTTTTCTGATATTTCTGCGATCGCAGCAAGTTGCTTCAAGGTCAACCACCAGATAGTAATTGTAATGCTGTAAATTCATATAAATTAAACCTCACATAATATATTTCTGACTCGGGCGCTTCCACCAAAGAAACCGGGTTTTTTACGAAAAAACTTCGTTACAGCCCGCAGATTCAGTAAAAAACCCGGTTTCTGATCCCCATGCGTAAGCCATATATTGAGGACTTACGCATATTCTTCAAAACCCGGAGGTGTTTCATCAAAATCATCTGCTATATAAGTAAGAATTCCTTGAGCACAGCCAAATTGACTAGGTTTGAGAACAGCAGTCTTTTCGGGTGACTTTTCTTTCAGTTTTTGGATTTCGTTTAAAAGTTGAATATCCTTTAATAACAAATTTTACTGAATCAATTCTAATTTGACAACTTGAATGCTCATGGCTTCTATGTTGAATAACTAGCAAATCTAGAATTATTATAAACCAATCCATCCACCGAGGAGGTACTGCCCCTCCTATAGCCGCGTTATCAGCACGGTGTCTCGCTTTTCGACTTCCGGTGGTTAATTAAAAGGAAGATGAAGGAATCGAACCCTTACAGTTAACTGTACCCCAGTTTTCAAGACTGGTTGCCAACCATTTAGCGGCATCTTCCCAGGGGTGTCCGACGGGACTCGAACCCGCTAATAACTAGCTTCACAGGCTAGCGTCTCGACCGCTTCGACTTCAGACACCGCAAATGGAATCAAGGAGAATCGAACTCCTGGCCTCTTGCGTGCAAAGCAAGCGCTCTACCAATTGAGCTATGACCCCAGTTTTTGGTGGATCGCGGTCGGACTCGAACCGACATTTTCCTAGCAGCGAACTAGGTGCTTTACCAATTAAGCTACAGACCCAAATTTGCTGGATTGCGATCGGATTTGAACCGATATCTTTCTAACAGCCAGTTAGATGCTTTACCAATTAAGCTACGAACCCCAGACAGCAGGAGCGGTAGGACTTGAACCCACAACATTCGAGTTAGAAGCTCGACACTCTATCCAGTTGAGTTACGCTCCCAAGTTTTTTGTTAGTTTGCGCGATTCCCTACGGGATAGCTGCGCACGCGCGTACTTTCCGTGCAAGTTATCAGAGCATTGCGTTTTCTCAGTTACTAGAGGGACTCCGCCGATGAGTTATTACACACTCTTTAAAGGATGGCTACCTTTAAGCCAACCTGCCGGGTTCATGGCACTCCTCGTTCTCAAACGCCCGCTGATTTTGACAGCGGTACCTTTCCTTTTGTACTAAAGTATGTAGGCTCCAAAGATTGGGACACGCAAAGGGCGATCGCTCTTAATATAAAAAATTATCCATTCAATGGAATCAACCTCCTTAAATTAAAGCAAAAACAACGAGAGTGGTAGGACTCGAACCCACAACATCCGCGTCCGAAGCGCGGCGCTCTATCCATTGAGCTACACTCCCATAAATTGGTAGTCCTGACAGGAGATTACCCCGCGTCTGCTTGTAAGGCAAACGCTCTACCATCGAAGCTCAGGACTACAAAAGCGGATGATGGGACTCGAACCCATGCGCTGAGAATGGCATACTCAGATGCTAGCCGCTACATGACATCCGCAAACCGATTTGAGATTGGAAATTTGAGATTTTGGATTGAAAAAACCTCTCGTTTAGCCAAGCGGATAACGAGGCTCGAACTCGTGCCTAGAGTTTGGAAGACTCGAATGCTACCGTTACACCATATCCGCAATTGTGGGGCTGGTGATAGGAATTGAACCTACAACCGACTGATTACAAATCAGTTGCTCTGCCTAATTGAGCTACACCAGCACAGCAGATGGCGAGATTTGAAATCGCAAGAAAGCTTTACCGGAATTTTGGGTAAAAGCCCCTTCTGAGCGTGGTCGGCTTTAATTGCAACCGTAAAGTGTAAAGATTTTTTAAGTAATTTGTTTTATAGACACAAAGGTCTATAAGCGTGATAGGATACTTCCATGATTGTACTAGAGTTCAAGTTGAAAGGCAAAACGCAGCAGTATCGGGTCATCGACGAAATGATCCGCACAGCCCAATTTGTCAGAAACAAAGCTCTCAGATACTGGATCGACAATCAAGCAGTTAAGCTGTCTGACCTCTACAAACAATGTGCCCTCATGGCAAAAGAGTTTGAATGGGCAGGCAAACTTAACTCGATGGCGCGTCAAGCTTCGGCTGAACGTGTCATTTTTGCTATTCAACGTTTTTTCTCTAATTGCAAAGCTAAGAAGCCAGGGAAAAAGGGATATCCACAATTCAGAAAACACTCTCGCTCCGTAGAATATAAGACATCAGGTTGGAAGCTTTCTGCCGATAAAAGATGTCTAACTTTTACAGACGGTTTTGCTGCTGGGACATTTAAATTGGTCGGCAGTAGAGATTTGCACTTCTATGCACCTGATGAGATTAAACGAGTTAGAGCAATTCGTCGCGCTGACGGCTACTACGCTCAGTTTTGCATCAATGTGGAACGGATAGAGGAATCTATTCCCACTGGTATTGCTGTTGGAATAGATGTAGGATTGAATCATTTCTACACTAATAGTAGCGGTGAAACGGTTCCCAACCCTCGCTATCTTCGTAAAAGTGAAAAAGCTTTAAAGCGATTGCAGAAAAGAGTTTCTCGAAAAAAGAAAGGCTCTAGGAATCGCTTCAAAGCGATTAACAAGTTAGGCAGAAAACACTTGAAAGTCAGTAGGCAGCGCAAAGACTTCGCCATTAAGACGGCGTTGTGCGTGGTAAAATCTAGCGATTTTGTAGCCTACGAAGACCTTCAGGTGAGAAATATGGTTAAGAACCATAAGCTTGCTAAGTCGATTAATGATGCAGCGTGGGCTCAGTTTGCTCAATGGCTACAATACTTTGGAAAAGTGTACGGAAAAACAGTAATTGCTGTTGCCCCTGTGTACACTTCCCAAGATTGTTCGGCTTGTGGCAATACTGTCAAAAAATCGCTGTCAGTCAGAACTCATATTTGCGGTTGCGGTGCGGTATTAGACCGCGATCATAACGCCGCGAAGAACATTCTGGCGAAAGGCTTGAGGCAAGCAGGAATCACTTTAAATTCAAATACGGTGGGGCACACCGAAATTAACGCTTGGGGACAGAACGACCTCTACTCGTTGGTGGTGACATCAACGGGCAAGTTGACTGGTTGAACTAAGAATCCCCGTGCGTTCACGCCCGGGAGTGTCAAAAGAGCCTCATGTTGCCAATTACATCACACCTGCTTTTTTGGTGGCGGGGGCAGGAGTTGAACCTGCTATTAAGAGGCTTATGAGACCTCCAAGCCTACCCAGGCTACTTCACCCGCTATGTCACCAAATACCCCTGACTGGCATCGAACCAGCACTAACTAGATCCTAAATCTAGCGCCTCTACCAATTGGGCTACAGGGGCAAAACCGATTTGAGATTTGAGATTTGAGATTTGAGATTGAATAAAACCTCATACCCCTGACAGGCATCGAACCTGCAAAAAACACTCGTTCTGAGCGAGTGATGTTTTCCAATTACAGCACAGGGGTAAAGTCGGGATGGTTGGATTTGAACCAACGACTCCATGCTCCCAAAGCATGGCTTCTGGCCGCTGAATTACATCCCGTTCATGCTCCTAGTGAGACTCGAACTCACACTCAAAATAAAACAGATTTTAAGTCTGCCGCGTCTGCCAATTCCGCCACAGGAGCAAGTAGAAACTTAGTTGAAAAATTGGTACTCCTGGTGAGATTTGAACTCACACAACACAATTTTTGAAATTGCGGCCTCTGCCAATTGGGCTACAGGAGTGTAATTGATCTGCTTTGGTAATAGCAGAACTGGGAAGGCAGGGATCGAACCTGCATTTTGCCGCTTTCAAAGAGCGGTGCCATACCGATTAAGCGACTTCCTAATAATTGGGTGCCGGGGTAGGCTTTGAACCTACAGAAACTCCTATTTCAGAGATAGGCGACTTTACCAATTTGTCTACCCGGCAATTTAAAAAATGGCTGCCCCAGCAGGACTCGAACCTACAACCTAGCGGTTAACAACCGCTTGCTCTACCATTGAGCTATAAGGCAACGCAATCCCCCAAGTCAGTATCGAACTGACGACCTCTTGTTCTTCACACAAGCACTCTACCAACTGAGCTATCGGGGGAAAACGGAGAAGGAGGGATTTGAACCCTCGACGGCTGTTAAACCGCTCTTTCTTAGCAGGAAAGCGCCTTAAGCCACTCGGCCACCTCTCCAGAGCGAGAACGGAGGGATTTGAACCCTCAATCTTCAGTTTTATTAACTGAAATGTTATCCAGCTACACCACGTTCTCAAAATTGCAACTGCGGATTAAATGCAGTTACAAATGGGTCGGGCTGGAATTGAACCAGCAACGCTTTAAGCTACTGTTTTACAGACAGCTACCCACGCCAATAGGAGGGCCAACCCAAGGTACAAATTTTGGTAGGTCGTCGAGGAATTGAACCTCGATCCATCCGCTTAAAAGGCGGCTGCAAAACCATTCTGCCAACGACCCAGTTTGGAAGTGCTGACGGGAGTTGAACCCGCAATCACTTGGGTGAAAACCAAGCGGCTTAAACCATTTGCCTACAGCACTATAAATTGGCACAGGAACTGAGATTTGAACTCAGAATACTGGTTTTGGAGACCAGGGTGTTGCCAGTTACACCATCCCTGCTTGTGGTCGCAGCGGCGGGATTTGTAGCTTGCTTCCGCGAAGCGATACCCGCATTGACCAAGGTATGAACTTGGCGCTTTACCATTAAGCTACCCTGCAATGTCACTTTCGCTTCGTTCCTTTTCAAAGTTAAAAAAATCAATTAAAAGACTGTTAGTCTCTTCTTTTAATTTCTAATTTTTAATTTCTGATTGGGAACAGAGGTTAGGGCGGGATTTGAACCCGCGAAATTCGGTTTTGCAGACCGACGCCTTCAACCACTCGACCACCTAACCTGGGAGTCCCGACGAGGTTTGCACTCGCAATCTTCTCCTTGAGGGGGAGACGGCTTGACTTTTGCCTACGGGACTTTGACGGGAGTAACGAGACTTGAACTCGCAACCTTTCGCTCGACAGGCGACTGCTCTGACCGGTTGAGCTATACCCCCGCGAAAATGAACAATATTCTGTCCTTGAATTACTCAATGTGGGACGGGGCGGCGGTTGATTCCGCGTACTACAACCCGATCGGGCTATTGTTGCCGGAGTCTACACCGCCGATGTCCACAATTATGTGACACGATTAACTTCCTATTCTGTTTTCAAGGTTCATATTGCTTCTGGGGTAAGGCTTTGAAGCTCTTTCCCCTTCGCCATACATTTATACTACATTGCATAATACAAGACTGTCAAGGGGGTAATACAACTTTTTTTTAAATTGGGTTTTTTAAAGGGGTGTCGATCGCTCCAACCAACCCTCTGCGTTCCCCAAAACCCTTATAAATCAAGAAATTTAGCTGCTAAACTGATGTTGTGGCGTAAGGTAAATCTCATGCTGAAACTGTACTACACTCCAATTTCTCTGAATTCTCGCCGTCGCGCGAGGTGGCACTTCTGGAAAATGCGATAATCAGCTTTTAATATCAAATACTACAAATCAAACCTTGTCTGAATTGCCCTTAACTCCCGTGCCCGCATCCACAGAACCCGATCGCCCAAACCTCCCTGACTGGCTACACTCCTTGGATACCTGTCCGAGTACCAACAGTTGGGCGATCGCCCGCGCGGCCCAGATCCACCACGGAGATGCAGTATTTACTAGGCGACAAACCAGCGGGCGCGGCCAACACGGGCGCACCTGGCACGCCCCAAGCGGTGTCTTGACTGTTAGTTTTGTTCTCGACAACCTCAACCCCACTCTGTTGCCCGGGCTCAGTTTAGCAGCCGGTTTAGCGGTGATTTACGCGATCGAAGATTTGGTTCCCGACTGTCGCGATATGCTGCGCCTGAAATGGCCAAACGATGTCTGGATCGATCGCCACAAATTAGCCGGAATTCTCTGCGAAGCCACTTCGGGCAATGCTTTGGGTAAAACTCGCGCGGTTGTGGGAATTGGGATCAACCGCTGCGTAGATTTCGCGGCTGCGGGATTGGATGAAAGGGATCTCGGCAATGCGGTAAGCTTGCATTCTATTGCTAGTACAGTACCAGACGAACTGTGTTTGCTCGATCGACTGCGGCACTATTTACTCGAACTAGCCGATATGTTTTCTACCACAGACAAGCCAGCCTCGAAGTCCGGTTTAGCGCTACTTTTGCCCGAATTGCGCCGCCGCGATGCGTTGATTGGCTGCCGGGTGGCGATCGAACTTTCCTCCGAAACCATCTGCGGAGAACCCGCCGGCATTGATGGAAGCGGCCGCTTGTTAGTATGCTTGGCGGGCGATCGAATACAAGCCTTTACCTCCGGCAGAGTTCGATTAATTTAAGAGGAAGAAGCAAGTTCGGCAACGGATTTTGTAACGGATGTAACGGATGTAACGGATGTCAGTCCTATGTCCGTCGGAAGAAGGAAGAAGGGAAATGCAGTCAGAGCAATATTTTCAGCGATAAAAAATGTCCTAACCTTATTGCCAGTTACTATAAATTAAGAGAAAGAAGTCATTAGTCATTAGGAAAAATTCCCAATTAACAATGTCCGATTCCCGATGCCCAATGCCCGATTCCCGATGCCCAATTCCCCATTTTAATTTATCACCTCAAATACTACCAATCTGCTCAGCCACAGCGGTTGATTTGGTTCCACACCTTCGGGACGACCCTTAGTAGAAGCAACTTGTATTCTGTTGCCATTTATCCCTTGTTTAACCAAAATACCTTTCACATTTGTCGCCCTTTCCAGTGCCAACTTTTGATTTTCGGCCGGAGTGCTTTTAAAATCGCTGTAACCAATTACCCTTAAATTCTTCGTGCTATTTCCATCCATATATTCCTTGACTTTGCTAAGCTTTTGTGCTACGTCTTTCGCCTGCAAACTTGCCGAACCGGCATCGAAATACACGCGAACTGCCATTCTTTTTGGCTGCGGTTGAGTTCCTATTATCACTGTATTTGTTACAGACTTCACCCCCGGAATTTTCTCAAAAGCTTGAGTTATTTTCTGAGCATCTGGCACTTGGCTGACACTGCCTGCAACGGCGACTTTTCCCTCTGCATAGCGAGCCGAGATCTCAATGCTTTCTACTTTATTCAAAAGAGCTGCAGTCCGCTTGACATCCGCTTCGACTAAAACCGGATCGGGAGGTACTTCAACGGCTATAATTTTATTTTCAATTCTTGATTTGGGAGCCGCTTGCTGAGCGATTTTTTCCGCTTTCGATCGCAGCTTTTGATTCGGCACTCGTCCCGAAATCTCCAATATTTTATCTTTAACATCTGCCGCGAGGCGATAAACCGATAACTCCGGAGCAGATTGTAAAGCTAAATTCGTATCTGCTTCTAAGCTCGCTTCAACTCCGCTGCGGTATTGATGCATTCCCCAAGGTACGCCAATTAAAGCTAACGCTGCCAAACCGATAATTGGTAAAATTGGCAGTTTAGGAGATTTAACTTTTACCTCTGTATCGATTAATTTTTGCAAGTTCGAGTTTATTTCGGCCGGCACAGTGGCTGGATCGCCTTTAAATGACTGGATTTGAGCCCCGTATTCTTGAACAATCTTTTTGAATATCGATCGCATTTTGTACTTAAACCACTGGCGGGTTTCTCCTTGCATAACTACTGCCAGATAACACGAACCCGCTACTTCCAATACTATCTTAGATGTGCCGTATTCTATAGCATCAATCTCTGCAATATTTCCCGACTGAGATATACAATCATTGACAAAAGCGCGAATAGCAGTCAGCATCCCCGCTACCATGTCTGATTCTAGCTGTTCGCGTTCAGACTGCTGCACTGCTGAAATTACTAAGCCCGATTCTCCTTGAATTAAAAAGACAGCTTTCACAGTCAGTGGAGTTGTTTCTTTCATCAGCAATTCTGCTTCAGAAATTCCCTGCAATTTGGCTTTAATTTTGCGACTAATTCGCTCTGGACTTAAAGATGATTCGAGTTTTTCATTAATCTCCCGCATCATCTCTGAGAGGTATTTTAAAATCGTGCTGCCGATGATCGGATAAAGTGCATCCGACATAGCTTCTCGCTTGAGATGAATTTGCTGTTTGATAGCGGCTGCCATTTCCGGCGCGATCGCCATTGCAATTTCATCGGGCGATTCACTGATTCTGTGGTTGATTCCCACAGGAATAGCCGCCGATATGGCTACTCCCATCGATTGCCTGTTTTCTCGGGTTTTGGTATTAATTACTTCATCAATTATCGGAGTTATGGTTTCGACAAATGATTTTCTTGACTCCTTAATTGTTTGCGTCATCATTTCGGGAAACATGATTTTAATTCTGGCGATTAATTCTTCCCGATTTCCTCCCCATTCAGCATCAGTAATTTTGCGATCGAGTTCCCCTACTTTATCGTTGAGTCTGTAATTATAAGCTACAACTTCATCTAACAATGGTAAAATAGATTCGATCACCGATTTTTCTAGCTGGGCATGATGGCTAATCATCAGCTCGTCAATCAAAGGTTTCAGTAAATCTGTAAACAAGTCTGTCGATTCATAAATCCGGTGTTCGATAGCCACAATCTGTTGTTCGATCTTCCCGAGTCTTTGATCGATATTTTTATGCTGAATGATTGCATCGACAGTGGGGGCGATCGCAGATTCTATCTCTAGCTTTGCTTCCTCGATGTTTCGGGACAACATTTCTACAATCACTGGCATTATTCTTGCCATCAACCCTTCTATCTCGGCTAAAACTTGCTGCTGAACTTCGACAATCTTAGTTTCATTCTTTAATATTTGTGCTGCAATACCGCTGTTTTGAATAGCGGTGTTGACAGTCGGGGCCATCGCCTCTCTTACCTCTAACTTTGTCTCGTCGATTTTCCGGTTCAGCGACTCAATCATTAAAGGCATCAACCTTGCCATTATTTCTTCCGGCTGAGACTTTTGCTGTCGCTGAAGATTATTTAGTCTACTTTCTACGTCGCTCAATTTTCCGTGAACTTCTCTTGGAAGAATTGCTGATTCTATCAAAGGTGCGATCGCCGCTGCTACCTCTAATTTTGATTCATCGATTTTCCGGTTCAGCAAATCAGTTATTGCTGGCATTAGCATCGCCATTATCTCTTCTGGCTTCTGAATTTGCGACTGTTGCGTAGCCAGCCTGCGCTCGATAATGTTCAATACTTTTTCTTCTATTTCTACCCAAGCTATTCTTACCTGTACTGAGGGTGCGACAGTTGCTATAACCTCTGATTTTAATTCACTAATTTTACGATTCAGCAACTCGATCACTATCGGCACTAGCTGCTTTATTAAATCTTCCGGTTGCTGCTGGTAACGCTGCTGAATATTCGCAACTCTATCTTCAATTCTTCCTACGTGTTCTTCAAGTCCAGTTTGATTGTAAATTACTTGATTAACTTTCGGTGCGATCGCCGAAGCTACCTCTAACTTAGACTCCTCTATCTTGCGCTTGAGCAGATCGCCCATCACCAACATCAGCCGTTGCATTAACTGTTCTGGATTGGGCAGTTGCTGCTGGTTGAAGTTAGCAATTTGATTTTCCAAATCCGCTATTTTTGTCTGCAATTCGAGGCGATTAATTTTATCATTGCTCGCGAGTTCTATCGCCTTTTTCAATTCAGACTTCAAGCCTTCTAAGTCTTCTCTCACTAACTCAGGAATTAACGCTCTCAGTAAATTCATCAACTCTTTCGGTTCAGACATCAGCTTCTCAAAATTTTCTAACCTTTGTTCCACGCTCAAAACACTACTGTCAAATTCCTGCAAATCCCTTTCAAATAGCAGTTGGTGCAACCGCTTAAACTCCTCCACTGCTTGTTCTAATTCTTCCTCCGACGGTCGATATTTTTTTGCTACATCTGCGGTTCTAGATAAACCGGATTCCTCATTATTGTTTTCTCGTCTTTGAGATGGTATCTTTTCATTATTAGCCAATATTTCGGGTACAATAGCCGATGGTTCGATCAGAAAAGACAATTGATTGTGCCGATTTTCCTCGTCCTTAAGTCCCTCGACCGACTTGTCAGAAAGCGGTAACTTCAGCTTGCTGGGTTCCTTTTTAGATTTCTTCAATAACTGCAATTCACTCAGTATGGTTAGCAATTCCTGAAGTTGCTCTCCAGCTTTAGGACTTGCCAAAGTTGCATCAGAAACCTGTTTTTCTGACTGAGTTCTTTGGTCTGAATTATCATTAAATGCTGCCATACTGTGCTACCCAAATCTGATTTTAACCGATCGACTCAAATGACCAGCTTGCTTGCCGCCGCGCGCCAGCGAACATCAATAGGAATGACACAATTTTTCGCAGCCAGCGTCAGGCTTACTAAAGCTAGCGCCCTATTTTAAGTGCTGTTCTGCGACTAGCCAACTCGGCCGCCAACTGCAATGCTGCCTTCATGCTGGAGGCATCTGCAATCCCTTGACCTACAATATCAAAAGCTGTGCCGTGATCCGGAGATGTGCGGACAAAAGGCAAGCCAATTGTAGTGTTGACAGCTTTGTCGAAAGCCATCAATTTTACTGGAATCAACCCTTGGTCGTGGTACATGGCCAAGTAACCGTCGTGAGCTTCTGTGGCTAAACCGTACCAAACTTTAGCAGGTTTTACCCACAGGGTATCGGGGGGTACTGGCCCGTCTAACTGCACTTGAGGAAAGCGATCGCGCTGCGTTTCCAACCAAGGTATCATCCAGTCTTGCTCTTCATTTCCGAGTTTGCCATTTTCACCGCTGTGAGGATTTAAGCCAGAAATCGCAATTTTCGGTCTTTCCAGCCCAAAATCTTCCCGCAAACACTCTACCAGCAATTCTAGTTTTTCGCTCAGCAATTCTGGACTCAAAGCATCGGGGACTTGACGGAGGGAAATATGTGTGGTAGCGAGTAAAGTTACCAGCGTCCAGCCACTGTGAGGAGATGTGGCGGCAAACAGCATTCCGAACCGCTGCGATTTTGCCCTTTCTGCCAGGAGTTCTGTTTGTCCGGGATAATTGTAACCTGCCGCCTGCCAGCAAGTTTTGGAAATCGGACCTGTCACGATCGCGGAGAATTCGCCGGCGATGGTACGGGCGATCGCGCTTTCCATGTAAGCAAAGCTAGCCGCCCCGCTAGCTGCACTCCCGACACCGGGGACAATTTCGCCCCACTTGCTGTCTGGTTCGATATCAATAATCTTTAATGTTTCAGGATTTGCCGCTTTTGCTGCTGGATTGGTTGATCGCAACTTATCGTAAGTTTGCTGCAAAACTATCCTAGAGCCTAAAACCGTCACCTTCAAAGCAGCAGCGGGATCTGCCAATGCCTTGAGAATCACTTCCGGGCCAATTCCCGCCGGATCTCCCAGAGTTACAGCTAGTTTTGATTCCCGATCGAGACTCAAGGCAGTTCTCTCCAACAAAATACAGGAATTTCCGCACTGAAATCTTAGCATTTAGCTAGCTCCTTTGCCAAAAACAGCCGAAAACTGCTGAAAACCTCGCGATTGCGACACCAGGCATCAAAGCTAACAGCAGGCTTCACACTCCCTGTTAAGTTCTTTGATGCTGATTGTTGATATAGCCTTTCTCAGTAACATGAGGTGCTCTCGCGGGCATCGGGCATCGGGCATCGGGCATCGGGCATACCTCACCACGCTTGAGAACCGCTATACGTTTAACAACGATCGGCAAGTGGAATGATCGATCCAGAAGTAGTAATGTCGAGTCAACTACCCACACTAATCCGTAGGGTACTGTGTGGGCTTGTGGGAAACCATAAGCTTTGTTGACCAGCCTCAGTTCCTGCTTTCCGGGAACTATGTTATGTCGGTCAAGACACCTTTAAATGCGTGCCAGTTTAAAGCTGTGTCGTCTGAAGTTAAACAGGCTATTGCGAAAAACCAGTGCTTGGGACCGCAGAAGCCGGCGATAACTTTGGCGAGGCCAACTTCACGGCGAAAGGAAGAGTAAGACTTAAGTGGCAAAAAGCTATCCTTACTTGCCTATACTTATTTACTTTAGGTAAGTTGACTAGCGATCGCACGCAGTGTTATCTTTACTTGATAAGCTTTGGCGATCGGGCGATAGCCTACTTATCTTGGGATTAGCCGTCTACCCAACAGCGTAGTACGTAAACACTAATTATCTAAAGAAATTATCTAAAGAAAACTTTGGATAAGTTTAGATAAGTTTTACAAAGCAGACAACAATAATGTACATTTTTGTCTGGGATATTAACAAACAGCTCTAGACCCATGCCATCCGGTATGAGCTAGAAAGTTGATAAAAATTGGATAAAAAGGTAGGGCGCGACACGCCCAAACTCTAGGCCAGTATCCTAGTAGGCTTGATTCAGATCGGCCCGCACAGATTGTCTAAACTAGACTGTTTGGTTGTTACTTTGGTAAGGTCAAATAGTTCAGGAATTGCTCGCAAGAGATAGCTAATTTTAAGGTAGATCGCTGAATTAAGAATCCCCGTCTATAACACAGCGGAGAGTGTCAAATAATGTTTATTTGGCGATCGTCAAGGAACTCTAAAACTAATGAACCCTGAAATTTTCAACGCAGCCTTTTTGTCCTTTTCCTTAATTTTCGTCGGTATCGGTGGAGGCTTCCTCCTCCTCAAACTCCAAGGCGGCGGAGAGTAAGTCATACCGGACGCAGAAATCGGGTTTTTCTACCATAAAAATCATGCAACCGCCTTGGCAAGATTAGAAAAACCCGGTTTATTCAAATTTAGTCTCAGATTCCTGAGTGATTTAAACACATCGTGGCGAAGATAAGTATCCAGGCCCAAAGCAAAATTTTTAGCGGCCTATAAATAAGCAGGCATTTCGCTCTCGCAGATGTTTTCTTGACTCCGCCCAAAAACGGATATCAAGTTTCCGACAGGAGCCGCCCGAGGCCCAAAATTTTCGACTCTTGTTCAATATCCCAGATTCATCGGTGGAATAAATCTAAAATTCTTCGACGCTCGCGCGAGCCGAACGTCTGGGCCAGAAGTCTAAAATCTCAAATCTCAAATCGACTGACTCCTCTCTCATCCCCGATGCGGGACGCGCAAGGCACTTCCACCTTGCGCGTGGGAGCGCCCCGAGAGTTTGATTGAGGAGAAAATTTCAGGTTTTTGTTAAGTTTTTATAAAAAACTGAGAAAGACCTGATACTATTTTATAGAAAGTTTAAGATTCGTAAATTAATCCCTAGATGACTTTATTGATTGTAGGTGCCACCGGCACTCTCGGCCGCCAAATAGCCCGCCGCGCCCTAGACGAGGGCTACCAGGTGCGCTGTTTAGTCAGAAGTTACAGAAAAGCTGCATTTTTGAAAGAATGGGGCGCCGAACTCGTACCCGGGAACCTTTGCCAACCAGACAGTCTGCCTCCGGCGCTAGAAGGCGTCAGTGCTATCATCGATGCAGCAACCGCCAGTGCCAGCGATTCTGTCAGCATCAAAAGAGTAGACTGGGATGGAAAAGTATCGCTGATCCAAGCAGCAGCAGCAGCAGGCATCAAGCGTTACATATTCTTTTCCTTTCTCGACGCCGAGAAATATCCCCAAGTCCCTTTGTTGGAAATTAAGCGCTGTACAGAGCTGTTCTTAGCAGAATCCGGTTTAGACTACACAATATTGAGACCTTGCGGCTTTTTGCAAGGACTGCTGAGCCTGTATGCAATGCCGATTTTGGACAATCAGGCAGTCTGGCTGCCCAAGAAGCCGTCCGCCCTTGCCTACATGAACACTCAGGACGTTGCTAAATTTGCCATCCGGGCCCTTTCGGTTCCCGAAACCGAGAAAAAAAGCTTTCCGGTGGTGGGGAATCGCGCTTGGGATGCTGACGAAATCGTGCGGTTGTGCGAACGGCTGTCAGGGAAGGAAGCGAAAATTACGCGCACCCCAGACGCCTTGTTGCAGGCTACTCGTAAATTAGCTACGCTCTTTCAGTGGAGTTGGAACGTAGCTGACAGATTGGCTTTTTCAGAAGTTTTGGCAGCCGGAAAACCCTTGAAAGCTCCGATGGATGATGTTTACAGTGTCTTCGGAATTGACCCCAAAGAAACTACTACTTTGGAATCTTATCTCGAAGAATACTTTAATCTAATTATGAAGAAGCTCAAGGAAATAGAGTACGAGCAGCTTAAGACGAAAAAACGGAGTAAACAAAAGATGCCCTTTACATTTTAAAGTGCCGAAAGCTGGGATTATATACAACGACGTTAAACCTGTGGCTTGTCGCATCGCCGCAGAGTTGAAAGACAAGCTGACTGCCCGCGGCTGGGAGGTCTGCTCGGTTTCTGGTTCCGGAGGAATTCTGGGCTATTCTAGCCCTACTCGCCCGATGTGCCACACTCCGATCGACCAACTCGTCCCCCCCGGTTTTGACAGCGACATGGAGTTTGCAGTGGTGTTGGGCGGCGACGGTACGGTGCTGTCGGCATTTCGCCAAGTTGCTCCCATCGGAGTGCCACTGCTGACTGTCAATACCGGTCACATGGGCTTTTTGACAGAAACTTACCTGAACTTGCTGCCGCAAGCTTTGGAAAAGGCGATCGCCGGAGAATACGAAATAGAAGAAAGATCGATGCTGGCGGTGCGGCTGTTTCGAGAAAACGACTGCCTCTGGGAAGCCCTTTGTCTCAATGAAATGGTGCTGCACCGAGAACCGCTGACTTGTATGTGTCATTTTGAAGTGGCGATCGGTCAGCACGCATCTGTGGACATTGCCGCAGATGGAGTCATCATCGCAACTCCGACAGGATCGACAGCTTACGCCCTTTCTGCCGGTGGCCCTGTCATCATTCCCGGAGTGCCGGTGCTGCAATTGCTGCCTATTTGCCCGCATTCAATGGCTTCGCGGGCTTTGGTGTTTTCCAACACTGAGCCGGTCAAGATTTTGCCGGCAAGTCCGAACCGCCTGGTAATGGTGGTAGACGGCAACGGCGGATGTTATGTTCTGCCGGAGGATTGGGTGCAAGTCGAGCGAGCTCCGTACCCAGCCCGGTTTATTCGGGTGCAATCTTTTGAGTTTTTCCACATTTTGCGGGAAAAATTGGGCTGGGGCTTGCCTCACATTGCTAAACCGAGTTCCGTTGAGTTGCCTTGATAGTTGTTGTTGACACTCCCCGGCCTAAAGGTACGGGGATTGTTGCCTCAACCAGTTGGCTTGCTCGTAGATATCATAAGCAGTCGCGCATTTAAATTGCATATTCGGGGCGGGCGGGACGCCCACCCCACAAGAGTTTTATTGTTTTTTGACATACAATTTAAATCCCGAACAGCTTATCAAGTCCTAGCTGTAGGAGATGGCAATCATAATCACTCCAGACGGCAATTCCCGTTCCCGTTTTTCACCGATTGAAGGGATTTGGATTTCTTTATCTGTTGATAAATCTTAGAATAAAGCAGCAATTAGTGTTGGTAATGTAGGGCGACATTTATCCACCGGAATCCTTAATTCTCGATCGAGCTTCCGAATCGTCTCCAAGGTCAGACAACGTTTGCGACATAGCGTTCCGCTTCACCCGCTACTATTAAACTTAAACATTAACAGATAACCTTTCGGTGGTCGGGTGGAACCGGCTTGTTAGACCTCACCGAGACTCTAGCAATTCTTCAATGGCTGGGGGGGTGACAAAGAGGTCTACGAGATAGACTGTATAAGGGTTGCAGCCCGCATACCTTGTTGATAAAAGCGGCGTTTAGAAGGAGTTAACTTCATTAACTGTTCCACCTCCAAAGAA